>Ga0209821_100049_pt1 | contig 23661 bp, 29 predicted proteins | sample SSWtaG_3_FD_184118 | JGI IMG/M metagenome (GOLD analysis project Ga0209821, IMG submission 184118) | Hot spring microbial communities from Sandy's Spring West, USA to study Microbial Dark Matter (Phase II) - SSWTFFsm_matched (SPAdes)... | ecosystem: Environmental > Aquatic > Thermal springs > Hot... | reverse complement strand
ACAACCTGCTTGGCGAGGTCTTCAGTGTCAGACAGGTAAACCAAACAACAAGCAACGTCAATGTCAGTAACTTCATCAACTTCTCGGGCAGTCTAGATTACTTCAACAGTCTGGTTGCTAGCGTGCGGGGTCTCTTCGGCAGGTCTTGGCCGTTTGGGGGGACACGATGATAAAAACCGGCAGGGTGAGATACAAATTCATCCCGAGAGACAAGATAACTAGGAAAGATTGGCAAAGAATATTCAGTTACAACGTTGACGTGAGCAATGGCGTTGTGCAAGAAAACACTGAGGGCTTCATCTGGCATACGAAAAGCGATCTACAGGCGATCTTCAACGAGGTATACAACCGTTACAGGAATCTCAACGGCTTCTCCGTGAGGTGGCTGTCCTCAGACGGCAACGATAACACAAACACGGCCTCGTATTCCAATCCTGCGTTGACGTTGGGCAGAATCAGAAACATTGTTGGAAGCAATCCTACAATCGTTCTGGTGAAAGACACATCTCCTGACAGGTATTCATACACTTACAACGTTTCCAATAACACTACGTTTGATTGGAGTAATCTTGTGTTCTTTGGCGGAAGGTTCAAGAGTAACCTTGAGTGCGTGAGTGCCGAAAAGCCGGTGCTGAAATTCAACAGGACGAATACATGTAGTATTTCCGTGGTATTGTGGGAGTTACACAATGTCAAGATCGTTTGGAATGGCTGGGGAAGTACACATATCGTATCAACTAGTAGTGGTATCCAACACTTCAACACGTTGTTTACTACACTTTTTAGAGCTTATGCCGGCAACGATTCGTTAGAGATCCAAAACAACAGGTGGACACTTTTTCACGGAATCAGGGCTACAGACGGGCCGATGAGTTTTAACGATCACATCTTCAGTGGCGATCGGAAAGGGGGAATGTCTTTGTATGCTTACTACAGTGCGGAGGTCCGAGATCTCAGAAACAAGCTTGTTTGGGGCGGAATGAGTGGTGATTACTACTACCTGCGGGACGAGATGCTTAATAGGCTTCTGGCGAGCTTTCCCGGCATCGATGTTTTCAACATCTCACTGCTGGCATCTGGCGGCTGGCGGGTGGTGAATGCCGAGGTGTCGAATTCGGTAATCCTTCGGAGAATAGGGCTGATTGAGGACTTTGTCAACGAGTACCGGGTGGGCGTGAAGCGATACTATGACAACGAGAAGATTACGTTTCTCAACGGCTACTGGCTGGTGGACAGGGACGATGATTACCAATGGCTGCTAAACAAAGGGCTTTCAGATATCTCACAAGACAGTTTGTATGACATTAGCGAAAACTTGGTCTTGCTTCTGGAGCGTTACGATGGGCAAAGGGACATTGCTTTGCTATACAACCAAAACATCTACAACACTGTTTGGAATAGACACGATGTGCTGGCTTCGGTATCGGGCTGGACGGTCAAGAAAGTTTTTCAGGTCTGGGCGTTGCAAGAAAACGTTGAGGCGGTGCGGTATAGTGACAGTAGCTACGAGATGACACTGGTATTCAGGAATCTTGACAACGAGATCATAGATAAGACAAGGGCGTTGTTCACGTAGGGGGGCGTATGCTAATCTACGGGCTGACGAGAGAGCTAATTACCGAGGGCGGTAACGTGGAAATACGAGATTCATACGGCAGTGCTAGAGCGAATATCTCATCGGGGCTTGAGGGCGTGGGCAAGTTTGCTTATACCGGCCTGGCGGTATACAGTAGCGATGGCAAGTATTACTCGTTGGAGCTGGAGAATGCTACTATGTCCCTGACGTTCGAGATATCAAAGAAGTATTCCTACACGGGCGGCATGGTCCTGGAGGCTAACAATGCAAGGGGGTATTACCTGGACGATGGCGGCGTGGCGGTCAACGTTGCTGCTGACGTTAGGAATGCCGATGAGTTCACGTACTACCTCTACTACAACTACCTCCTCAAAAACATTGTTCAGTTCTCTACTGTCGTGTTTCTGGAGCCGTTGACGGTCGTAAACGGCGATGACGGCAAACAGTATAAAACCGTTATTTGTGAGGCGGCGGGCAACGTGTATTACTACTTTGCCGTTGAGGCGGTCGATCTCGAGGAATTCAGAAAAAACGTTGTGGTGGAATACATCAAGATACCATCTAGGCTTGAGAATGACATTGTCAGTGCGTGCTTTGTTCCGAATCTTGGCAACGGCGGGCCGTTGATGACCTATTCACTGCAAGGCGTTAGGGTCAATCCTAGGTCGGTGTGCTTCCGTACATTCATCTACGAGGACAACAACACTCTCATGTCAACACTGAGCAAGCTTTACGTGCCTACCGTGGTCTCTAGCGGAAGCGTGGGCGGCCTGAGAGACCTAAACATGTACATGTTCAGTGGGCCGTATTCGAAAAATAAGAAGGTGCTTTTGATGTACCAAGAGGCCGAATACATCAGTTCTACTTCGGTTTTCGAGGGCGTCTTCAACGTGCTTACGAGGAATGTTCCTCCCGAGCGGTACACAAACAACGAGTTTAACTTCTCGGTGGCGGTCGATCTGGAGAGGGACGTTTTCGTGATCTACTACTATACCAACATCAATCCAAACATTCTGTGCAAGGACGGCTGGAAGTTTTGGGCCGAGATGGGAATTGCTAACGGGGGCGTTTCATACGTTTACAAGGACAATCAGGTACGGGTGCGAGCGAAGGTGGAGAGAAACGGTAGTGATCTGAGCGGAATGGGCTTCATTCTCTTCAGGTTCAGGCTGCCGGTTCCTGACCTGATCCAAGAGGTGAATGGTCTAGAGAATAAGCAAAACACGGAATACTACGTTACTACACTGCCGGCGTTACCAAGATACATAGAGGTTGAGAGGAGCGTTACCATTGGGGGGGACAGGTACTGGGGGAGCGAGGACATAATCTACTGGAATAATGCAAACGATCTTGAGCCGTTGGGTCTGAGCGGGACGATGTATTCGAAGGTGCTGAGGCTTAGAGATGACGGCAAGGTGGACGTGTATATCAGGACGTTCACGGCCGGCAACAGTAGTAGCGTTTTCGATGTTAGAGTGCGGGCGTGGTTTTAGTTTATCATACGGCTATGGACGAGAGGTTCGAGCGGTTCTTCAGGGACATACTGAGGCACGAGGGCGGGTATGTGAATCATCCCAACGATCCGGGCGGCGAGACAAACTACGGGATCAGTAAGAGGCAATATCCCCATCTTGACATAAAGAATCTGACGAGGGAGCAAGCAAAGGTGATCTACTACTACGATTACTGGGTCAAGTACCGATGTGATAAGCTTGCGAAGATATCGTTTCAGGTTGCAACGAAGTATTGCGATTTTCTCATCAATGCGGGGGAGAGGAATGCAAAAGCGGTGCTACTCAGGGCGTTGGAAGACCTGGGGTATAGGGTGGCTGACACTAGGGACATGAATGAGGACATTCTGCTTGCGGTTAAAGATGCCGTTGACAGGGGGCGGAAGGACGAGCTGATCAATGCGTTCATCAGGCATCAGGAGGGCTACTACCGGGGGCTGGCCGAGAGAAACAGTAGGAATTTGGTATTTCTCAGGGGGTGGCTGAATAGGGCGAGGTATCGTGGCGTGGAGGAATACGGCTAGGAAACTTGACAGGGACGGCGGCTTTCTGTTAAAAAGAAGCTGGGGGCAACATGAGCGAGGCGGTGTTGGTCAAGGGAAACATTGCTTGTGGCCGTGATGATCTCAGGGTGAGGGTCGAGCCGGTGAGAATAACAGACGAGGTCGTGAAAGATCCCGAGTTTGTCAAGCTTATTGTTGGCTTCATCAAGAAAAAGTATGGGTATGCGAGCGTTGGCGTTGCCGATACCGTGGACATTGGCTTGACGATGGAGGACATCTACAGGGTCGATGTATACCTGGAGGTCTACAGGGCTTATCCGAAGGGGCCGGGCGATGATGACGACCTGAAATACCTACTTGGCGAGATATGAAGGAGAGGGTCACTAACGGCAAAATATTTGACATCATTCTTAAGGACTTGGAGGAGATAAAAAACGTGCTTTATGCGATCGATCGGAAGGTATCTGAGCATAACGTTAGAATAGAGCGGCTGGAGGACTTCGAGAAGGAGACGAGGCATAACAGAAACCTGACGATAACTGCGTTGATCACGGCGATTCTGTCGTTTGTAACTTCGTTTGTGATGTATGTTATCTCGAGGCTTAGGTAGTAAAATATTCTCACGGAAGTTCTGGGTGTTCGTTCTCAATTTTGCGGCCGGGTGGGCCTTGAAATACCTTGGCAAGGTATCGGACGAGGCGTATTTGGTCCAAGTGTTGTCTGTGAGCGTGCTATACCTGTTTGTGGAGGGCGTGCTGGACATGAGGAGTATTAGTGTCAGGACGGCGTTTCTGTCTGTGGAAGGGGGGCGGCATGTGGAGCGTGCGGAGAATAAGTGAGTTTCTCGGGCTATCCGAGAAGACAATTAGGCGGGCGATAAAGCAAGCGTTTCCTGAGAAGCAAGGGGGCAAGGGCCGGGGGAATGAGCTGTTGCTTAGCGATGAGGAGTTCACAAACCTACTGGTCCATCTCAGGCACAGGGGAATCCTGAAAATTGGACAAAATGTCCAATTTCCCGATGAGAAAATTGGACAAAGTGTCCAATTTTCGGGCGGTGAGGGGAATGATCAAGCTTACTACCTTTCACAGAGGAGGGACGGCAGTATTGCCGAGTTCAGGAAATCACTGGCGATCACACAGAAGATAACGGAAAACCTGGCAAAGATCGTGGAGAAGCAATACGAGGCAATGGAATTGGTAAACACGGTGGTGTTGAAGCTGGAGGACGTGTTGGAGAGAGTGGCGTTGAGCAAGCGGTTCTACCCGGCAACGTATCAGGACACGGCGGCCGTGAGGTTGAGGCGGGAGATATGGCGGCTGGTGGACGATTACATCAGGGCTAACAATCTCTACGAGAAGAAGAGGGACGTTTTCGTGGACCTTGTCAGAAGATACGAGAGGGAGACAAACAGAAACATAAGGCAGGGCAGCAACGATTACGAGACGGTGATGAGGCGGCTTTTCATCGATCATCAGGCCGAGGCTTTCATCGAGTGGCTCAGGAAGAAGATATGAGGTATATTCCGATCGAGGCGGTGCTTAACACGATACAGAGCGTATACGGGCTTAGCTGGGAGAGGGAATACTACTTTGCCTATCCGAAGTTCAAATACCGTTTCGATTATGCGATCCCGTCACTGAAGGTTGCAATTGAGGTTGAGGGCGGGGTATACATCTACGGCAGGCACAACAAGCCGGCCGGGTATGAGGAAGATTGCATAAAGTATTCGTTGGCGGCGGCAATGGGTTGGACGGTGCTGAGGTTCACAACACGGCAGATCAGGAGAAACCTGTTTCTATATCCAACGGGGGAGAAGCCGGGGCGTGATTACGTGGAGCTTAGTAGGTTCATAAACGAGGTTGTCAGGAGTAGAATTGAGGGGGGCGTATGCGATCTGTCATGTTTCTAGCGTTGGCGGTTCTGGTCATCTTGCTTGCGTGTGCGGCTGGCTTTCTGTGCTGGCAACTGCTACGTGGAGATGTTGGAAAGGGGGGCGTGGAAGTGAAAACAAACGTTGTCACTATTACCAACACTAGGACGTTCCATAGGACAAACTACGTTACGAATGTTGCCGGGGTGACAAACGAGGTTGTGGTCGAGGTCGTGGTGGAGAGGGTGAGCGAGGTGTCAAACACTGTGCTGATACCTGTTAGGCGGGACAACGTGGTTGGCGTTGCCGTTGGCGGCGGCGATGGTGCCGTGTATTACATGCGGCGGGTGTATGGTGATTTGTTCCTGGGGCTTGGTGTTGAGAGTAGGTCGTTCACTAACCTGTATCTCTACCTTTTCGTTTCGTATGGCTTCTAGGGCAAAGCTTGTCTACCTGGCACATAGGTTTGGCCGTGAGTGGTGGCGGGCGGAGGCGATAAGGGACTTCATCTGCGAGTGCTACGAGGTGCGGAATGACGTTGTCTTTGTCAATTCTGCGTTACTGTTTGGCTACTGCGATTCTCTGAGCGAGAGGGAGGCGAGAAAGAAGAGTGTAAGGCTTCTGCTTGCGTGTGACGAGGTGTGGGTGTATGTGTTTAGCCGTGAGGACTTTCACGTGAGTAGGGGGCTGAAGCTAGAGCTCAGGGTGGCGAGAATGGCCGGGAAGCCGGTAAGGGTGGTCAACCGAGATACACTACGGACAGCGGGTCTGTGATCCCGGCCTCTCCAAAGGCTTTTGATCTTGCGTGGCATGCCGGGCAATCCATACACGGCCTCACGGCGTTTCCTAGGTCTACGGGCGAGTAGCAACTCCACGTGAGGTCAAACGGCACTCCCAGCTTCATACCTAGTCGGACTATCTCTGCTTTTACCAAGCTTACAAGGGGCGTGTGGACAATCAGTCTCTTACCTTCGAAAGCGAATCTCGATCCTGCGTTCAAGACAGTCTCGACCGAAGATGCCCATTCGGGGCGGGTGTCAGGGTAATTTGGGGAATCGGAAGAGTGTATACCTAAAACTATGTTGGTCACATCTAACTTTTCGGCAACGATGCCGGCGATCACTGAGAAGAGCGTATTTCTGAGCGGGACGTAGGTCGAGATTATACCTCTCTCGGGGTAAAACTTTTCCCTTATCTCTCCCTTGCCGATCAGTGATGACGTTTCGAATAGGGGGGACATGCCCGAGATATCGAGAGAGATCCTGTCAATACCGAGCTTTTCACACAGTCTGGAGGAAACTAGAGATTCGATGGAGTGTTTCTGGCCGTAGGTTATGTTGAGAGCGATGACGTCATCAAACCTTTCTCTTGCCCAAAACAGGCATACGGTGCTATCGAGCCCTCCCGAGTGCAAAACTATGGCTTTTGACATACCATTCTCCTACGTTGAAACTATGAGTCTACGTGGCGGCTAGATGCAAGAAACCTCGTTTTGTCAATCCGTCCATCCATTCAAACTTGTTCAATTCTGCTTGGAATCTGCTACAATCTCGTTCAATCTGGCCCAAATTCCTCAAATTTGCTTCAGATCCACTGCAAGTCTGTTTTGGTTTTCTTCAAATTTGTTTGAAATTTGCTTGAAATTCATTCAATTTTGTTTCAATTTTGCTTCAAATTTGCTTCAATTTTGCTTCAATTCTGTTCAATTTTGCTTGATTTTTGCTTCAAACTTGCTTGATTTCCGGCAGTTTCCGAAAGTTCCGTAACCAAACGTTTTTTCAAAAAATCCCCCAAAATCTCACAAAAAAACCAAAAAAAACCATCAAATCGTCCCAATTTCCGATGTGATATATCATACATATGGTTACATCCATATGTAATATATATCTCATCGGAAATTTGGCGAAAATTGGCCGAAAACCGATCAGAAACTAACAGAAATCTCACGAAATTTCAACGAAATTTCAACGAAATTTCAACGAAATTTCAAAGTGTGGAATCGTGGCCTCTCACTTCTAGCTGTGGTCCCGGTGCAACGATGTTGATAAACCCTCTCATCATCACGTATAATGTGGGCATGGTGCAAATCACATACGTTGACGTTGACGAGTTGAGGCCTTCCGAGTATAACCCTAGAAAGTTCAACAAGAAGCAATTGAAAAACCTGATGGAAAGTATACAAAGGTTCGGCATTGTCGATCCGTTGATAGTGAATTCAAACGATCAGAGAAAAAACGTTATTGTCGGGGGACACTTCAGGTGGGAGGTGGCAAAGCGGCTTGGAATAAAGAAAGTGCCCGTGGTCTTCGTGAATCTGACACTGGAGCAAGAGAAAGAGCTTTGCCTCAGGCTTAACCAAAACACGGGCGAATTCAAAAACAATGGCAACCTGCAATCTCTCGTTCTCTCAACGGTGGACAGGGCCGAGCTTTAAAGGCTTGACAAACCGGCTTTTTTGATTTATAATATTATCAGAAAAAAGGAGGTGCGTATGTTAGAGAAAAAGAAAGTGTATGTATCGGAGAGTGAGGGGCTGCCCGTGAGAAAACCTGAGAAAAAGGGTGATTACCTGGTCAGGTTTGCGTCATTCACGGGAGCTTGGGAGTTCATGACGATCCTACTTGACGAGTGCGAGAAGGTGTTCGGTAGGAGGCCGAGGGCTAGAAGGACAATCGGACTGTCCGAGATCAACGAGATGGCCGATCTGCTGGAAACCGATATCAGGCTGTTTGTGAATGATCGGCTTGTCATTCAGATTTTCAAGATGGACATCATACTTGATAGTAGGGTGGCAACGGTGCTTCACGGCCGATCCTGCGAGTTTTCACAAATGGCAATCACGTTGTTTTGTCATGAGGCCGAGGAGGCGGTGCTGGAAACCATTGACAGGCTAGATATGCCGTTTGCCTTCTGGAATGATGTTGAGGGGAGGTGGGAAGGCTACCTTTCGATCTATGACAAGCTTGATGCGATCTTCGATCCCGATAGCTTCAGGTTGCTTTACCACTATTTCATGAGAAATAAAGATCAATTGTGATAAAGGAGGGCCGTATGAGGTGCAAAAAGACGTATAAGTTCATGTTTGCTAGGTTTGCAAGCTTTGACGATGGCTTGAGGTTCCTAGATATTCTCGGCAAGCTTGCGTTGCCGAAAACGATACGTGAGATGCGGGACGAGGTCGTGAAAGTATATTTCCTGGACGGCGAGCCGGCAATCAGAGTTTCGTTGAGGAGGTGTGCTGATTGGACAAGTGCCGGCGTGTCTGCGTATCCGTTCTCGATGAAGGGCCGTAGAATCTGGGACAGGGCTATCGAGCTTGCAAGCCTTGACTTTCAAGCAAACGATCATTTATAATTGAATCGTAAAGGAGGTGCGTATGTCGGGGAAAAAAGAGTTTCAGAGTGTATTGGAGAGCGAGAGTTTCCAAAACAAGTTGCAAAGCTTGCAAGACGAGGTCTTGCAAGCTGTCAACGATCTCAAAAGGGTTGAGGACGAGGTATACGATATTCTCATAAGGTCTAACGTGATGATGTCTGACGGGTTCTACTTTGCCGGCAGCGGTGCCGGCATCGGCGAGAAGATCGAAACCATCAGGGCGTTACTCGTGACGTTTGGTAGGTTGGCCGGGGAGATCGATTCCATACACGAGGTCATGAGAAAACGTATAGCTGATAGGGTGATTGATGTTATTGTGGTGGCCGGGCTTGAAGAGATGCCGTTGGGGCATCTATCGGTCTATTCCCGTCCGGAGAATGAGAATCTCCTGTTGGAGTTGAGGGCTAGGTGGCAATTCATCCGTGGCACGGCAACGGAGGACGAGGAGAGAAGGCTTGCTTCGGAAAAGCTGCAAGTCCTGGACATGGTCGAAAACATACTGTCACAGTGTCCGTTCCCGGTGTTCAGGTTGTCGGGGCAATCGGCAAGGAAGGGCGGCTTTTAAGGGGGACAATCCCCCTCGAAAAGAAAGTAAGGAGGGGCCTATGAATAAAATCAATCACATCACTACTAACAATACTAACAATAATAACATCGTTGGGGCAAACGCTCCAATGATTCAGAGTTTCAGGGAGAAGCTTGAGGAGGTCAATCAGGTCCACAATTTCATCAAGAGCCTTCTCAAGCCGGGAGAGGACTACGGGACGGTTCCTGGCGTTGAAAAGCCGTTTTTGTTCAAGGCCGGGGCCGAGAAAATCTGTTATGCGTTGGGGTTCAAGATCACTGTTGATATTCTCGAGAAGCGGGAGAGCGAGGACGAATTCTCCGTTATTGTCAAGTGTAGGGTGCTGAATAGGAGCAATGACGTTGTTTCTGAAGGTTTCGGCTTGGCGAGTACCAACGAGACGAAGTATTACCTACAGGTACAGAGGCTTGTTGGTAGGAATATCCCGAAACACGTTGCCGTGAGGTCACTTGCTAATACTGTCCTGAAGATGTCGGAGAAGAGGGCGGTTGTCGATGCCGTGCTTCACATTCTCGGGCTTTCTAACGTCTTCACACAGGACGAGGACGTTGAGGTCGATAATCCCGATGATTACATTTCTGCCGATCTTGCCGTTGCCGGCGGTGCCGTTAACGGCAAGGCAAGTGCTGTTGGCAACGGGACGGGTGCCGTTGGCGTTAACGGCGGGGCGAATGCTGCTAAGGCTTCCGGTGCGGGCAAGGTGTCTGACGATGAGAGGAAGGAGGGACAAATTTTCTCACTGCTTGAGGAGTTGAAAGGCGTGGTCGGGGACGATTTCATCGAGAGGGTGAGGACGGTCAGTGATAACGAGGAAAAGGCAAGGCTTATACACGGCAAGCTTAACAGGCTTATCAATATTGCGTTGGGGGTTGGCGATGAGGACACTGTCAGGAAATTGAAAGAATACAAGCGAAGGCTACAATCTATCCTGAGAGAGTGATATGTTGGTTGCTTTTTCTCTTTTAAAGGGGCGGCTGCCGTCCCTGATAATAAAGGAGGGAATATGAGGAGGCAAGATGCCGTGAGAAAGCAAGAGAAGAGGCTTATCAAGTTCATCTCTAGGACAAAAAAGCTTTATTTTCCCAATCTTCTCTCCAAGGTCTGTTTTCTTCTGGGGCTGCTGGTGCGAAACAACGAGTGGGCTATCAGGGAGAGTGAGGAGCTGTCATCCTACCTTGATTCACTGCTGCTGATCAAGAGTGACAACACTATACTCACTAAGCCGATGTTTAGAAGGTTTGTTGATCGGCTTGTCAAGATCTCTAGCGATATGGACGATACCGATAGGACAATGCTGGAATACGTTGTCAAGGCGTTGTTGCTTGCGGACACGGACTATCACTTCCTGAAGGTCGAGACGGGCTACTTCTTGATGGGGTTCTTCATAGGAAGAGAGGAGTTCTTGAGGTTCCTTGCAAGGCTTAACAGGGAGATCTCTGACGATGAGCTGGAGAGGTTCGAGAGCGAGCAAGAGAAAAGCTTGAGGCGATTCATAACTACCAAAAGGAATCTTTATCCCGAAGGGGGGAGTTATGACAACGGCTATCAGAAACATTAGGGGTAAACTCAAGGACTTGACGAGGCGGTATATGAAGGAGATAAGAAAGATTCTCAGAATGTTTAGGGACAAGGACGTGAGAAAACAGATAGAGGTCTACATCTCGGAGCTGGACATCCAAACTCACATTGAGCTTGAGATTCTCAAATCCATTCTTCTTGCCGTTGCTGCCTGGAAGGCTAAGGACATTGACACTTCCTACCTGCTACAGGTGATCTACTGGAATACCGAAAAGAGAGATTACTGGGGCGGCGTGATCAACACTCTCAAGGAGATTGCCGAGCAAAAGCAAACTCAAAACACACAGGGGCTGCAAGAGAAGGTGCAAAAGATGAGGCAAGAGGAGGAGCAAAAAAGCAAGGAGACGAGAGAGCTGTTCTCGTTTGCTAATGCCGTCTGGAAAGCGTTGGGGTATGACGGGACGTTGTCGGAAAGGTTCGCTTTTGCCCTGAGAGACAAACTCAACGGAAACGGCAACAACGAGGACTACAGGGAATTGCTGGTGCTGGCGGCTAAGATCTTCAACAGGGCTAATCCTGCCGGCGGCTGGGGACTCTTCATCCATGAGCTACATCACTACATCAGAATTGCAAAGATCATCAGAAACGATAACTTCAGGCTGAAAAACAGGCTTATCTCCTACCTTTGGAAGAAGATAACGGGGCGGGAGGAATACACGGACTGGGGCAACATTCTGAGGCTTGCCGAAATGCCGTATACATACATTGCAAGTAAGATGGACATGTTGAGAAGGCAAGATGCCTCACATCTGCCGTCTCTCAATCCATTCTTGAAATCCATCTACGATGAGTGGGTCACTATCGATGACCGGCGGAAGCTGGAATGGAGGAGGGGAAGTATGCGAGCTATGATGGAAGATGCGGCAAGGTTCAAACTTGCGGACGGCAACGGCAACACTTGACGGCCGTTGACGGTCACTTCATCATCACTTGTCCCTTACCTTTCTGTATCGGCCGTCTGCCGATCGTTTAGAATTCAGGCATGCGTGCGAAACAGAGTGAGACAGTGAAGCGGCAAATTGTGTCACTTCTTCTCGAGGGCAAGGCCAGAGCGAATGCTTGTGCGGAGGCCGGCGTGTCGAGAGCTACATTCTACAGGTGGCTTAAGAAGGACAAGAGGTTTGCAAGAGAGGTTGCCGAGGCCGAGGAGTTAGCTGTGATGCTTGTTGAGGACGCTTTGTATCTCAAGGCGATCAAGGGCGATGTGCGGGCAATGATATTCTTCCTGACAAACAAGCGGCCGGAGAGGTGGAAGGCCGAGGGGGCAACGATACACGAGGAGGACAGAAAAATAATATTTGAGATCGTTGATGCAAATGCGGGAAATAAGGTTCAAGGCAACGAGAATATTTAGAGAGCTTGTGAATAGCAACGAGACGGTGATTGTCAACATAGGCGGGGCGAGAAGCGGCAAGAGCTATGCAACGATGCAATACCTGGTCTACAAGCTGCTGTCCGAGAAAAACAGGTTTTTCCTGGTCACTAGGAAAACGTTTCCTTCCCTGAGGGTATCCATCATTCTGCCGTTTCTCGAGATGCTGCGTGATCTCGGCGTGCCATACATCTACAACAAGGCCGAGCACCTGCTGGTGACACGTGATAACATGCTGCTGTTCCTGTCTCTTGACAACAGGGAGAAGATCAAGTCTACCGAGTTCAACTATATCTGGATGGAGGAGGCTAACGAGTTTAGCTACGAGGACTACCAAATCTTCAAGATGCGATTGTCTAGGAGGACGGACACGAAGAATCAGATCATTCTCACTTCTAATCCTGTCGAGTGCTACATATCCGAGCGTGTGATGATCGAGGAGCGGGACATCAGAATCATCAGGAGCAATTACAAGGACAACCCCTTCCTATCCCAAGATTACATCCGGTTACTCGAGGACCTGAGGAATCAAAACACAACGCTTTACAAGATCTACACGCTTGGCGAGTTTGCGTTACCTGAGGGGCTGGTGTATGATAACTTTGAGGTCATCTACCGTTACGATCCCGGCGAGAAACACAGGGTCGTTTGGGGGCTTGATTTCGGCTACAACAATCCAACGGCGTTGGTCAAGCTTGCCGTTGACGAGGACAGAAAACACATCTACGTTCTGGACGAGTTCTACAGGACACACTTGACGAATTCCGAGCTTATCGAGGTGGTGAAGGACAGGGTCGGCGAAAACGAGGTTGTCGTCTGCGATAGTGCCGAGCCGGACAGGATAAGAGAGCTGCAACAGGCCGGCGTTTGGGCCGTGCCGGCAATGAAAACTAGGACGGCCGATGATATCCATTTCATCAAGAGCTTCAAGATCTTCATCATGAATCACTGCGAAAACTTCATAAAGGAGATCAAAAACTACTCGTGGAAACAGAAAAACGGAAAGTGGCTTGAGGAGCCGGTGGACTTCATGAATCACGCGTTAGATGCAATGCGGTATGCCGTTGTCTACACGGCTAAGACGGCCGGTTTCTTCGTGTATGTCAAGTGATAACGATTCTTGCTTGGCGGGCCGTGTCTGGTAAAAAATACTTGTGTATGGGGCTATTTGACGGCATTCTCAGGGCGATCAAGAGGCTTAGAAGCGGCGTTATCCTGCCGGGGGGCAACCTGGAGATCTCGGCCGATTACGTGTTCCGGAATGCTTACTTCGTTGCCGGCATCGAGGCGATCATCCGGGGGCTACAGCGGCTGAGAGTGGAGGTGGTCAACGAGCGGGGCGAGCCGGTCAGGACGTTCCTTGACGGCCTACAGTTCAACGATATTCTCAGGGCTATTGTCTACGACCTATACACACACGGCAACGCTTTCGTGTATATTGTCAGGGTCGGAAGTGAGGTGAAGAGTATCGTTAGCTTGCCGGTGTCGGCCGTGAGTCTAGAGGTTGACGGCGTGGACGTTAGGTATAGGGTCGGCAATGCAACGTATCCGGCCGATGATATCCTTCACTTCAAGAGGTTCATACCGGACGAAAACGATTTCCACAGGACGATACGTGGCGATAGCCCAACAAAGGGCGTTGAGGACATGCTTAAGCTAAACTATCTCATCAATGCCTCTCTTGTCCACAATTTCAGGCGTAACAACCTGCCGTCAATTGCGATCATCAACCGTCAGATGCTACCATCACAGGAGGTGCAACGTTTCATCGAAAACATGGAGCAAAAGCTACAGTCAAACTACTCATTCCTATACCTACAGGGCGAGACGGAGCTGAGAGAGCTACAGGCAAGGTATCCCGATTGGACGTTGACCGTCAAGGACAAGGTCAGAGACGAGATCCTGGCGGTGCTTGGCGTGCCGAGGCTGCTTGTGGGGGACACTGACAGTGTCAATTATGCAAATGCTAGGCAACAATACCAAGTGTTCTACACTGAGACGATCATACCGTTAGCAAGGCTGATCGAGAGCGAGTTCAACCTCAAGGTCTTCTCTCGGCAGGGCTTGACAATGCGGTTCAGGACCGATGCTGTCGAGGTGTTGCAAACGGACATCAGGGACAAAATACAGGCAATGATGATGTTGTGGAATATGGGGTATCCGATCGATCAGTTGGCCGAGATATTCAATCTTCCAAAGCCGTTGAGGACACGGGAGGAAAACAACACGGCAAACATCGTTGTGAAGACAACGAGAGATTACACGGACATACAGACAAGGGCTTTCTCTTTCCGTAGGAGGACGGACAGGGAGTTCCATAACATCATCACGAAAAACATTGCCGAGAGTATCAAGGCGTTTGACGTTGCGATGATGGACGATGTCTTCAGAGTGCTGCGGCAAGAAATGTCACTGTCGGAGTTCGAGCAAAGGCTAGATGCCTTCTTTGCCGAAAGAAGCAATAACCTGGCGGCTGATGTCAAGGCCTTCTACACTCGTAGCTTCTTCGATTTCATCAGGCAAGTTCACAACAGACACATTCAGAAAGATTACTGGGCCTTCCTGGTGGAAAACATAATTGACAACCATGCGAAGAAAATAAAGCGGGTCAACGAGACGGTGAAAAGACAGGTCAGAAACAGTATTGTTGTCCTGCTGAATGATTACGGAAAGGTGATGGACTTGAGCGATGATCTCAAGGAAAACATAAAGGTTGAGGTCATACGGCCTTTCAAAAACCAAAGAGCAAGGGCAACAACAATTGCTAGGACTGAGCTTACATCGGTGCTGGAAGATGTAAACTTCACGTATCACGAGGCGGCCGGCTTCGAATACAAGGTGTGGGTCACGGCGTTGGACGAGGCCGTGAGGCCGTCACACGGGGCAATTCACGGAGCTAGAGCGTGGATCGGCGAGGTGTTCCCAAACGGGCTTATGTATCCTGGCGATCCAAACGCGGTCGATGCAAGCGAGGTTGTCAATTGTAGGTGTACTTTGATTTACGAGCCGTAGACGATACATTCATACTTCCTAGGGGGTGCAACATGGCAAACAGGCTAAACAGGGAAGCTTTCGAGTTTGCTAAAAATAAGATTCAGAGGGGCGATTACAAGATCGAGAGGGAGTGGAATCCTCCCGATCCCGAGCTTGAAAACAGGTACATTGCGGAAAACGGCTGGTCGGCGTTCAGTAGGTGGTTTCTGGGCTTCGATGACGAGGTGGAAAACGAGGAGACGAAGGCTAGGTGGAAATACCCGTTTACCGATGATTTCAAGGCCGTTTCGAGAAACGGGCTTGTTGCGATCAGGCAACGTGCCGGGCAACAGGGCGATGACGATATCTTCGAGGCGGCGGGCAAGCTTATTGAGATGATCGATGAGCGGGAGGCAAAGGCTTTCCAAACGGTCGTCTACAAGGAGGCTGACGGTGACACTATCACGGCGATTGTGTCTAGAGAGGTCGTTGACAGAAGCGGCGATGTCGTGAAAATCGATGGCATCAGGTTAGAAAACTACCTCAAGAATCCCATCGTGCTTTTCAATCACGATCGGGACAAGGTCATTGGTAAAACCATCGATCTGTCGAAAAGCAACGATGCCTTGCTTGCAAGAATAAAGTTTGCGAATACTCCGTTGGCTAGAGAGGTGCGAGATCTGGTGAGGGAGGGCTTCCTGAATACATTGTCTTTCGGCTTCATTCCCATTGAATACGTGCCGGGGGCTAAGGGCCTGGTGTATAACAGTGTTGAGCTTCTGGAGATCTCGATTGTCTCTATCCCTGCGAATCCCGAGGCGATCGTTCTGAGATACATTGAGGACAGGCTGAATGCAAGGGCAATCTCCCTGCAAAATGCGATCTCCGAGGAGAAGATAAGAAAGATGGAATACATCCTTGAGCGGCTGAGGAGGACAAACAGGAAGCTGAGCAACGGGGACGAGGAGAAGATAAAAGCCGTGGTGGGCAAGATTAAAAACTTGCTAAAGCTTCTGGAGTAGGTATATCATTACGTATCCGTTGCGTGTGTGACACATGCAACGAGAAATAGGTTTATCTGCGGGGGGTGCTATGGAGGAGCTGGTCAAGGAGTTAGAGGAGCTGAGCAATAACGTTGTCAGGTTTGCCGAGAAGACAAAGGAAATAGACGAAATAAAGGCAAGTATCGAGGGGCTGAAGGAAGAAATAGTGAAGATAAAGACGATCGGCATCATCACTGAGGAGAGGACAAGAGACAGTGCAAAAAAGGAATTTGGAAGCTACATCAAAAAGGCGGTAACTACGGGCACATCCGGTGCTAGCTACGTGCTGCCTGAGGAAATATTGGCCGAGGTGCAAGATATGATCAATAGCTACGGGGTCATCGGCAAGATCTCAAGGAATATCCCAATGGCATCAAAGACACTCAAGATCCCGGTTGCCGGAAGTGTCAGTGTATACTATCCCGATGAGGCCGTTGATATTCCCGAGAGTGACAGTATCTTTGGTGCCGGCTTGACACTGACGGCAAGGAAACAAGCGGCCTTCGTGCAAATCTCAAGGGAAATGATGGAATGGGGCGAGATACAACTTGCTAACTACGTTTCCGAATTGCTAGCAAGAGATATGGCTGCCGAGGAAGATAAACAGGCCTTACTGGGTACCGGCGTGCCGTTTACCGGCATAGGGTATAATCAGAATGTGCCGGCGGTCATCGGCAATTCAACAGGGTATGCGTGGATCGATTCCGAGCAAATCATCAACGGGCTGTCACTGATTGACGGCGATTACAACACACAGGACGTTGTCTTGGTCATGAGTAGTGCCGTCTTCTTCAACATTCTCTCGAGGCAAAAGAAGGTGCCGGGTTCCTCGGGCGGCTACCAAGTCGAAATACCGGTGACGATCAATCCCCCAACGGTTGCCGGCTACCGTGTGTTCCTTAGCAAGGTGATGCCGGCGTCCACTAACGGTGCCGGCCTACCATACATCGTTGCCGGTAACTTCGGTGCCGGTCACTTCAGAGGCGTTGGTCAGGAGATAACGGTAGAGATCTCGAGAGATTACGATTTCAGAAAGGACGTCATAAGTATCAAGGCAACGAGGCTACACAGTGTCGGAAACGTGATACCAAAGGCCTTTGTCAGGTGGCTGAGTGCTTCGGGAGTGTAGTATGAAGGTCAGGCTGAAAGTCAGTTTCTGGTATGGCGGCAAGCTATATCAGGCGGGGGACGTTGTCGATATAAGGAGTGACGATTACGAGAAACTCAAGGGCGTTGTGGAGATGGCCGTTGACGATGTCAACACTGAGAGTCAGGAGGACAAGGTGGAGAGGAAAGCAAGGAGAGGCTAGGCCTCTCCCTTCTGCTTGGAATGACGATCCTAGACGTGTTGAAGCAAATGTTAAATATCACGGGGAATCAGGAGGACGATTACCTGTCATCGTTGATCTCTTCTACCATTGACACACTCAAAACATATCATATCAATCCATTACTTACGGTCTATGAGTACAGTTTTGACAACTCGTTGGAGAATCGAGATTGCGTTGTCTTCAAGACGTTTAGAGTCAATTTCTCGATTCTTGGTGTCAAGGAGGTTGCCGGGGACGGCAACGAGAAAGACATTGATTACGTTTTCAATCCAACAACGATGGTCCTGAGGTTCAAGAGGAGGCCGGCGGGCAGAGTATACGTGAGGTTCCAGAGAGGGTATGCCTCTGAAGATGACGTGCCGTTCCTGCTGAAGCTTGCCGTTGCTAAGCTTGCTTACCTGTCGTACTACGAGACGAGGTATGGCGGACTTGTCAGTAGCGATCAGAGCGTTGACGGCGTTAGAAACACATACAAGGACTTCAACGTTGAGCGGCAAAGGGTACTCAGGGAGATCATGGCGATGATGGGCGGCGAGTATGCGGTTTGAGCGAGAGATGGAAGATATCTTCAAGCGTGTCAAGCTTAAGGTTATTGTGAGCGAGGCAATCAACATTGCAAAGACAACGTTCACAAACTACATGAGGGTGCGGACGGGCTTTCTGAGAAGGACACTAAACTACGATTACAATCCATCAACGGGCGGAATCAGAATATATTCTCAGGCCGTTTACGGCCGGGCTCAGGAGTTCGGGGCTACCATTCTACCTAGGCGTGCTAGGCGTTTGTGGGTGCCGTTGCCGGCGAATCTCACACGTGCGGGCGTTATCAGGCAAACTCCAAGAGATGTTTTCGAGAAGGGCTTCATTGCCGGCGATGTCTTCTACCTGAGAGAGAAGCAAAAAGCAATCCCATACTTCAAGCTAAAGAGAGTAACGAAGATAAGGCCGAAGTATTGGATCAAGGCGGCGTTGATGAGCGTTGACAAGAAAACGGTCGAGGAGAAGACAAAGCGGCTGTTGAAAAACTTGTTGAGGCAAGAGTTCAACAATTATCTTAAGGGCAAGGGGGTATGAGATGGAATGGGTGGTTGACGAGCTTAGGCTTGCCGTCAGGCCGTTACTCAACACTTTCAACATCAGGCTTCTAGATTCCCTGGAAGATTTCATCAATTCACAGGACACACAGGTTGCGGCCTTGTCTAACACTGAGCGGTACACTGAGGACAACAGGACTCTGAGCTGCGAGATCACATTGTACCTGAAGGTGAAAAGCAATGCCTTGAGCTTTGACGATTTCAACGTTCTCATCTCACGGCTGAAGTCGATACGTGGCGATCGGTACACTGTCAGGCGGCTTACAAACATCCTGAGGACGGCCGATGACAGGGCGGGCGTGTCGGTGGTGGAGATCACTGTTGAAGTTGCTTACGTCTTCTATTGATGCTTACAATAACGGTAGAGGGGGTGCAAGATGGCAAGCAACGTTCTTACCGGTGCGTATAGGGTGTTCTTCAGTACTCACACGTGGTCGGCTTCTCAGGTCGATGATGCCGTTTCGGGCACCATACCAAGCAACATCACTTGGAGGCAAATATTCACAAAGGGCGATCTGAGAATAACGTTCAACAGGGAGCTACTCGAGCTTTCTACTGATCAGGAGGGGGTCAGGAAGATACAAGTTGCCTCTCCCGAAACTGTCGAGATCGAGATCCCGATTGCCGATATCTCATACGATGTCCTAGTCAAGTACTTTCAGATCAATCCTACTGACACTGCAACGGCCGGTCAGACAAAGGTTCTCAAGGGAAGTTATAAGGGTACCGAGCTGAGCGAGGGCTTCACGGTGCTTGTCTACCACACTGCTTACGATCCTGACAATCTGACGGACAATCCAAGGTTTGGGACGGGGTCCGATCCACAGGCAATGCTGTTCTTCAAGTGTTCTTCGGGTGCCGGGGTCGAGATCAATTACACTCCCGATGCACAAAAGGTGATGACACTTAGGCTGAAGGCGTTGTCGGTTGACGGGAATACAAACAAGGGCGTGTTGGGGGCGGTCGGCACGTTCCAAGCTAGTTCATAACACGTGATGCTTGCGTTTCTGGACAAGGTCAAGATCGTTGACGTTGGCGGGCTGAGGGTAAAGATCTTCAAAAGAAGCGTTAGAGAGGTATACCTGCTTTTCTATGCCTTCAATGCGGTAGCCGGCGTGTCCGGCGATATCTTTACGTTTCTCGTGAAACGTAGTAGTGACGAGCTGGCGAGGCTTAACAGGCTGCTTAGTGTCTACTTCAGGCGGTTCTACAGGTTTGCTTCTGCCGGCGATCACTTGCGGTTTCTCCTGAGCCGTGGCAAGTACTCGTTGCTTCGGCAAATCTACACTGAGGTTGTCAGGTATAACGTGGGCGTTGGGGGGGACGAGGGAAAGCCGGTCTCGTTCGATTCTCTCACATCCGATCTGTACTATGCCGTGTCACAGTTGTTCTTCTACTCCAAGCGGCCGATTGACGAGATCCTGGGGCTAACGTTCGATGAGATCAGGGTACTCCTTGTCAACCTAAACTACTACCGGTTCAACGTTGCGGTGGACGTGGCCGGTAGCTGGAATCTCGAGGAATTCAAGAGAATCCTGAAGATCAGGTAACTTGTGTTTGTCCTGGCTGCTGCTAGACAATATGGCTGTATGGCGGACATCAACATCATCTACGAGGTCAAGGCTGAGGTCGATCATGCGGTCAACAACATAAGGAGGGTCAACGATGAGGTGAAGAATCTGTCACAGAGCGTGGACAGACAGAAGGCGGGGCTGGGCGGCATGTTCAGTGGTCTTGCCGGGGCTGTCTCTAAGATCCTGGGGGCGGCTGCGGCGTTGAAGGGCCTACAGACGGCGTTATCCGAGGCTGCGGCGTACCATGCAAACATCAGACAGTTGGAGGTGGCGTTGAAAGGGGTTGGCAAGACGGAAGACGAGATAAGGGCGATCACGAGCGAGTTACTGGAATTCTCGGAGAAGCTGTCAATGGTCACGGCGGTCGATGATGACGTTATCTTCGGGCTTGTCAAGCTGGGGGTGCAAATGGGCTACACTGTGGACGAGGCAAAGGAGCTAACAAAGATGGCTCTAAACATTGCTAGTACGTTTGGAATGGACGTGCAAACTGCGTTCATACAGCTTAGTAAGCAATTGGCAACGGGCGAGAGTTTGCTGACAAGGTATGATGCTAACCTGAAGGCTTTGAATGAGAGGGGGGCGAGCAATGCCGAGGTGATAGAGTACCTCTCGAGGACGTATGGCGGAATGGCGAAGGCTTCGGGAGAGCTGAATGCGTTGGCGAAGGTCCAAATCTCTCTCAATAACATTCTGCAATCGTTCGGCAACATTCTGCTGCCGGTCATCAACCTTGTTGGCGATCTGTCGATGAGGCTTAGTGGCATGCTTTCTCCGGCGTTGTCGAGGCTTGAGGGCGTGGTGAGGTCGTTGATGCCGGTATTCGGAATGCTTGCTGATGCTGTCGGGCGGGCGTTGGAATTCATCACATCCAGGGTCGGCTGGGTGTTGGGCGGAATCGGCAAGGTTGCCGAGGCTATCAGGGGGGTGTTGGAAAGTGTCGGTGCGGTCGAGACGGGAAACGTTGAGGTGTTGGCGAAGAGGCAACAGGCGTTGGTGTATGACGTGATCAGGCACTTGAATGCAAGGGGGAAGGAGTTTCAGAAGCTTTCGGAAGGGTTCGTGAGAGAGCTGTTGAGCGGCAACGTGGGGGCAATGATGGAGTTCTCGAGAATTGCCGGAAAGAGTCTTCTACCGAGAGATTACGACCTGGTGATCGATTTTGTCGGCAGGGCTTCTAGAGAATATCAGGAGCTGGCAAGGAAGATCAGGGAGGCAGGGAAAGAGTCGAAAAAACATGCCGATATATCGGCGGTTGACGTGGAAAAGCTGAAAAACATTGAAAGAGTGGTGGACAAAAACACTAGGGCTAAGCGGCAAGACAACGAGAGGGAGAAGGAGGCTTTGAAGCTTCTGTCGGAAAAGATGGAGGCGATCAAGAAGATCCTGGAGTATTCCGAGAAAAACAACATGCTTAGTGACGAGCTGAGGTCGGTCCTGAGTAGCGAGCTTGAGGTGCTGAGGCAAGCCGAGATTAACTTGAATGGCCTTAGGGGAAGCTTCGGCGAGATCACTAACAGAATCAAAGCGGCTAACCTGACATCCGAGGAGTGGCGGGCGGTGCTGAGCAACATCACACTGGCCGATCTGATCACAGACCTTGAGGAGATAAACAAGAAGCTTGACAGTGCCGGCAAAAACACTGAGCAAGCGGCCGATCTGTTCAAACAACTGGGAAACATCATAGACGATGTGGTCAGGGTCGTTGATGCGTTGTCTGACGGCCTGGAGAAGATAGGGCTACTGAGCGGCGAGGTGGCAAGCGATATCAGAGGCTATGTCAATGCGATCTCGGGAATTGTCAAGGGCGTTGCCGGCGGCGATGCCGTGGGGGCGGCTGTCGGTGCTATCTCTCTGGTCTCACAGGCAATCTCGGACATCGTGGGTGCCGTTAACTTCTATAACCAAAGCTTGCCGGCCGTGGTCGAAAACACGGCTAGGCTTCAGGCGGAAATAACACTTCTCAACAGTGAGGCCGAGCGGCTGAGGGAAAGCTTGGGCAACGTTGCCGATATCGGCGAGATCACGAGGCTACACAACAGGCTTGTCAACGTGCTTGAGGAAAGATACAGAAGACAGGCCGAGATCGTAAACGGCTACTACAACGAGGAGCGAAGGGCAATCGAGCGGCAAATTGCCGACCTACAGTCGAAACTCAGGTCTCTCAATGACGAGATGGCAAGGGGCGGCGATAAGTCGGCAATCAGGCGGGAAATCGAGGAGATAACGAGAGAGATAAGAAGGCTACAGGAGGAGCTGGGCCGTGTCACGGTAAACCCAAACATCAACCTGATGACACGTGAGCAAATCGAGCGGCAACGGCAATCAATCGAAAACGAGGTGAGAAACCTACAACGTAGAAAAGCGGCACTACAGGACTTCCTAAACTGGCTTAGGGAAAACAGGGGCGGCTTCGGCGAGTCAATCTTCGGTGTCAACATGGTTGCTAAGGACTTGTGGAGCCGTTATGCCGGCATCGTTAACACACTCAGGGAAATGAATATCATCTCCGAGGAGCAACGTAAGAGGTTCCTGGACAATGCCGGCGTTGCTAGAGATGTCAACGATCTAATCTCAATCCTGGAAAACAGAATCAACAACATCAACGGACAGCTGGAAAGTCAAAATGCCTTGCTACAGTCGATCAGAGAGTGGGAAGGGCTACGTGCGGAGTTCGTAAAGTATGTGTCGGAAAGCTACGATAAGCAAGTGAGGCTTCTCGATGTCCAAAACAGAAAGCAAGAGGCAATAAACAAGCTACAGGAGAAGGCAAGGTTCCTGAGCGATCAGATAGCAAGGCTGAAGGCCGAGGGCAAAAACACTGCCGACTTCGAAATAGAATACTACGAGACAATGAATGAGATCACTGAGCGGCAAAAGCGGCTGCAAGAGGAGGTAAACAAACTCATTGACGACCGTATAAACAAGCTTAAGAAGATTATCGAGCTTGGCGGGCTAGACGTGGAAAACATAAAAGACATCCAAACGATCATGGAATTTCTCGAAAAACAGGGGCTGGAGGGTACAAAATTACTGGGGGCAATGAGCGATCTGGGAATAAGAGTCTCACGGGAGTTCGTGAATAAGGGAATGGTTGACGTGTCTAGAGAGCTTCACAACCTGCTTGGCGAGGTCTTCAGTGTCAGACAGGTAAACCAAACAACAAGCAACGTCAATGTCAGTAACTTCATCAACTTCTCGGGCAGTCTAGATTACTTCAACAGTCTGGTTGCTAGCGTGCATGGTCTCTTCGGCAGGTCTTGGCCGTTTGGGG
>Ga0209821_100048_pt1 | contig 23702 bp, 26 predicted proteins | sample SSWtaG_3_FD_184118 | JGI IMG/M metagenome (GOLD analysis project Ga0209821, IMG submission 184118) | Hot spring microbial communities from Sandy's Spring West, USA to study Microbial Dark Matter (Phase II) - SSWTFFsm_matched (SPAdes)... | ecosystem: Environmental > Aquatic > Thermal springs > Hot... | reverse complement strand
GTAGCGCGGAACTTCACCGTACTGCCCACCACCTGCGGGTAGCCGCTGTCCACCCGCTTGTAGTGCTTGTTCGCTCCCTGCAAACCGGTTTGAGCTGGATCCTCGAGCGCCGTGCCGTCGCCGACCCCGACGTGCGCGTTCGCGGAGTTGAAGGGCGTGAGCCCGAGCGCACCGGTCACCGCCTGCCAGATGAAGTAGATGCCTTCGTTCAGGAACACGTTCCCCTCCACCGTCCTGGCTTCCCGCAGCTTCTCGAGGAAGCGCTCCAGCGAAGCCCCGTTCTGCAGCTGCTTGGCGATGGAGCCGTCGGGGTCGTCGAACACGAAGACGCGCGTAACCGTCTTCAACCTACCGGAATCCCTTTTCAACACCACGCTTCAAGCGCGCTTTTCCTTCAGATAAATTTAACGCGAGACGATGTTCCACAGCTGCGATCCAATAGCGTCCCACGTGTACTTTTCCGCAAGCGCTTTCGCCGCGTGCTCCCTCGTCCTCGCCTTCCACTCCTCGAGGTCGTCGAGGATCTCGTGCGCTTTGTCCACCGCTTTCTCCACGTCCACGGTGTAGCCGTAGCCGGTGTGGATCGCGTTGCCCTCGAGCACCTTCACGCGCAGCGCTTCCGGCACGAGGCACCTGTCGGGTGTGTACTCCGCCCAAGCGCCCTTCCGGTGCGCGATCACCGGCACGCCCCTAGCGAGCGACTCCAACCCGTTGATCTCGAACGCCCCGCCCCTACTGAAGAGCAACGTCACGTCTGCCAAATCGTACAGCTGCATCTTCTCCTCCTCCGAAAGCCAGCCCCACACGTTCACCACGTTCAGCTTGGAAGCGTAAACTGGGTCGAGCGCCAGCGGGGCGCCGGTCTTAACGACGAGAGCCACATCATCCCTCTCTTTCCTAAGCTTTTCATAAAAATGTTTTACTTCTGGGTAACCTTTGCGATCAGGTGAATGCCACATCCAGAATAATAAAAATTTTTTTCCGAAATCGAGCTTGTAGCGGTAAACCGCGTAAAGCGCCTGGTTGCCTCCCGGCTCCGGGCGCTGGGGCGGCAGCTCGTACCACTCCCTATCCAACCCGTGCGGTAACACGTGCACCGTTTTCTTGAAGCCGCTGCGCAGGTAGGCCTGCCTGCTCCACTCGCTCGGCACCACCAGCTCGTCCACCGGCTCCAGCAGCTTGACCGCCAGCTCGCTGACCTCGTCGCTGTCCGCCACCTCGAAGCCCACCACCTTCTCGAACTTGCGGAACCGCCGCTTCAGCGTCTCCACCGCCGAGTCGAAGCTGGGTTCGACCCAGGAGATCTGGTTGGCCCACCTCCACACGGCGCCGATCGCCGGGTGGATCAGCAGGGCGAAAGGGGTTACAACGTACACGTCGGGCAGCGCGAGCTCATCCCACTCGTACACGCTCGTGCACCTGCGCAGCTGCTCGACGTGCTTCTTGGCCACGAGGGTGAAGCTAACGGTGAGCCATAGGGGGTAGCAGTAGATGACGTTGCGCTTCCTCACGCTAAACCCTCAACCGCTTGTAAACATAGAGCCTGAACACCGTCTGGTCGCTGGCGCCGTTCACGTACCTAACCCTAGCGTAGGGCAGCACCTTCTCCACGCTGAACTTCAAGCCCGCGCCCGCCGCAACGCTGAAGCTGTCCACCGCGTCCCAGTTGCTCCCGTCCGGCGATTGCTCCACGTAGAGGGTTCCGGCTTGATCCGCGTAGGCGCTACCGCACAGGTAGCGGGTGTAGAGGCTGCTGTCAACCGGTGAAGTCCAGCTGGCGTTGGCGCCCAAGGGCGTCGTCGTGTAACCGAGCAGCTCCAGCTTCCCCAGCTCGTCCAACCTGTTCAGCGCGCTCTGCAGCGTGGTTTCGCTCGCCCGCGTCGATAGCGGCGCGTCGAGCGCGTTCAGCTTGGCGGACACGCTGGACAGCGTCGCCTCTTTGGCCAACCCAACGCGGTCGTCGTAGATCGCGACGCCGACGTTCCCGTACCCGTCCAGGTAGACGTTCGCGAGCTTCGAGATGCGGGCTAGGTCTATCGCAGCTGCGATCTTGTCGCGCGCGTAGTCGAAGATGTCGTAGATCGCGATGGGGTCTCCGTCCTTGAGGACGGGTTTACCCTCCACGAAAACCCCGCGGTTGAAGAAACCGTAGTTGGCGAGCACCTCGTCCACGTTGATGTCTTCTCGACCGCTCGCGAGCCAGCCGTAGAGGAGGTTGAGAACGTCGATGAGCGCGTGAGCCCAAGCCGCCGTTATCCGCGTCGCCGGTTTCGGTTTCAAGTGATCGAAAGCCACGGTCTCACCTCGTTGCGCGCAGCTTCTCCCTTAAAAACCTCATGCGCGCGCTCGCCCGCACCGCGCCGAACGTGTCGACGACCGGCTTCACCGTCTCCCACAGCTTCTCGAGGACAGCGGGATCGAGCCCATCCCCGCTCCACTTCGACAGCCAATACCCTTTCAGCTCCTCCGGGGTCATCGCTCGGTGCATCTCCGTCCCCCACTTGTGCACACCGTAGAGCGAGCCGTAGACGTCCAGCGCCGCGCTCTCGTACAAGCGCAGCCTAACGGGGTCTACGTTGGGATCGAGGCCTTTCACCACGCTCTCGACGAGAGCTTCGATGCGCTGCCTGTGCGACGCGGGTACGGCGAAGGTTTCAACCCTCCCGCTCCTCCAAGACCTCCGCTCCTCCGCCCTCTGGTAGTTGGCTACCGCGAGAGCCGTAACCGTGAAGCGCTTCCTCCAACCCGACACGAGAGCGTCCCTGTACACGTCGAACGCGGCCTTCAGCTTCTCGGGGTCGAAGCGGTACGCCGGCACGTCGGGAGTCCAGAAGCAGTACTCCCAGCAGGAGTGATCCCAGATGCCACCCGCCTGCGCGTCGAACAGCTGCTCGTACTCAACCGCCTCAACGGTCAAGTCGTAGGTGACGAACTCCACCGCGCCGCCGCTCCCTTCGAGCGCCCAGCTCGAACCGTCCCACCACGCGTAATCCCACGTCGCCGCCCTCTCTTTCACAGCTGAGATCATGCTCAACCGGTCGAAAACCACGCGAGCCAGATCCTCGGGGACGCCCAACCGCTCCGCCGCCGCTTCCACGCGCAATCTCGCTTCGGGCCAGGAGATGCCCTTCTTGGTGAAGGCGAACAGCGTCGAGCGGAGGAACTCCCTGACCGCAAGAGGGTCGTAGTACGACTCGTCGTAGCGGCTTCTACCGTAGATCGCCTTCTCCAACCTCATGCCGGCGACGCCCTCGGCGACCTCGTCCGCGAAGATCGCCCACACGGTGTCGAAAACACTGGCCAGCTCGGGGAACTCCAAAGAGATGTCGACCGGCTCCAGCTTGATCAGCACGCCGTGCAGGAACTCGTCGAGCGAGGGCAGCTCGATCGTCCAGTTGAGCAGCCAGGGCACGATGTCGGAGAGGGGTATGTCGAAGAGCAGCATCGCCACAAGGCTGGAGAACAGCGTGTCGGAGAGCACCCAATCCCCTAGGAACGAACCCCAATCGAACGTATCGAACATGCGCCACGTGTTCGCGTCGATAGCCTCTTCGCTCAGCGTTTTGAGCCAGTACTTCAGCTTCTGCTCCGCAACCCTCTCCGCTTCGAGCTGGGAAGCGCCCACGACCCCTAACCCCTCTCCTCCGGTTTCGACGCTAAACGCTCTAAAGCCTCTTGCAACCGCTTGATCGACTCGTCCAGCGTCTTAACCATCTCCTCGCCCTTCCTCCGCAGCTCCTCCAGCGTTTTTTCCAGCTCGTCCTCGCCCGCCGGGCGCTCCCCCCCTCTCCTCTCCCCTCCTTCCCTCTCCCTCGCGCTCACGAGCCGTAAAGCGGGATCGAGGTTTAAAAAACCTATCCGCGCCTCTTCAGCTCTGCTCTTGGTACCGGAGGTACCTGTACTTGGCGAGCTTCACGATCAGCTCTATCTCGTCGTCGTCGAGACCGTACGTCTTGAACTGCTGCAGCTCCTGCCTCATCGCTCTCTCGCCGATGACGCCCCGAGCGTAGCAGTTGATAAGCTCGGTGATGAGCGAGTTGATCCTCCTCCAGAGCTTGCGCGCTTTGATCAGCTTCTTGTAGTACTCGACCTGCGCTTTGTACTTCTCGGCTTCCAAACCCCTGGCTCTCAACAGGTCTTCGAACAGCTTCTCCCACTCGCCCAGGTACATCGCGTCTCCCGCGAACTGGCGCAGCGTCGGTACGAACGTGGAGAGCACGCGGTACGCCCTGCGCAAGCTCAAGTCGAGGTCGAAGATCCGGATCTCGCGCTCAGTCCAACCGCCCGCCCGCATCAACGCTTTCACCTGCTCCTCCAAGGTGGGCGGTAGGCCGAAGTACTCGACGATGCGCCTGTACGTCCCCACCAGCGCGTTCACCTCGCTGGCTATCGGCCTAGCGGCGAAGTACCTGAGCCACAGCTCGGCGTAAGTGCCGGCGACGCGGCGCTCCGCCAGCACCCTCTGGACGAAGTCCAGAGGCACCTCGATGTACTCAGCCATCGACGCCAGCGCCCCGAGCGTGGGGATCGCCTCCTCCTGCTCGACCTTAGCCTTCGCGGCGCGCGCGCCCTCGTACACGGCTATCCTGTTCACAGCTCGGGCCAGCGCCCTGACCGCTTCAGCCTCTTTCTCGGTGTAGTTGAAGTGCGTTTTCAGCGTGGAGATCACTTGATCCAGCTCCTCCTCCGTCACGTAGCCGGTGGCCACCCGGTAGACGACCCAACCGAGTATCCTCTGCGCCAGCAGCCTGAGCCTGTACGTCGTCTCGATGCCGGCCGTCATCTCCGCGTACTCGATCCAGAGCGAGTAGTAGCTTTCGTCCGGGGCGAACGCGACGTCCCGCCCGAGGATCGCCTTCATCGAGCCGCTCAACCTCTCCGCTACGGCTCGAGCGAAGCCCACCAGCATCTCCTTCGCGGTGCCCGGATCGAGCGCCAGCTCCCTTACGCCCCTAGCGACCTCCGCTAGCACCTTCCCGTAGACCTCGAGGTGCCTGTCGATCTCCGCCCTCATCGCGACGAGCCTCCTCTCCGCCGGCAGGAAGGACAGCGGCACGTTGACGTACCCGCTCTGCCACGTTTGACCCGCTAGGTCGAAGTAGGCGACGGCGAAGGAAATGGTGCCCATGTCCTCCAGAAGCGAGAGCAGCGTCTTGTAGTCCGCCAAACCCCGCTCGTAGAGGTTGGTGACGCCCGTCCGCACGAGCGTCCGCTCGTCCGTGACAGCGCTCATGGCCTCCGCCACCGCTGAGAGCGGCACGTAGTACGGGTGGAGGCCGGTCGCCTGCAGGAGCTTGCACAGCAGCTTAACGTCCAAGGTCAGCTCGCTCGCCGGCGCCCTGTCCAGAACCTTCCCGGCCATCTCCCACGGTTTGCTCTCCACAGCCACGCCGCGCTTGGCGAGCCAGTCGGTGACGCCGAACCGCACCAGCCAGCGCGCGTCCAGCTTCGAGGGTATGTCGGCCATCGTGTCGGCGATCAACCACGCGTCGGAAGTCCACCCCTCCTTCCACGCGAACGTGGCGTAGTCCTGCCACTTCAGGAAGGTCGTCAGCATCTCGAAAGCGGTCGCCACCGCGTCGTTCAGCGCGACCGGCGCCTTCGGCTCGTAAGCTCCGACCACCTCCGCATCCTTCGCGGCCAGCTCGGCCTCCCCACTCGTGGGGACGTACCAGAGCATCTTGGACGCCGCCCTCATGGCGAAGTTCCACAGGATCCTCGGATCCGGGTACCGGAACCTGAGGAAGTAGTAGAACTTGGCTACGTTCGGGTGCACCCCCAGCCTGGCCGCCCACTTGAGGTAGTCCTCGTAGGCGAAGAAAGCGTCCCTCACCATCATCTCGGCCAGCTCGCTCGGCGTCGGCATCTCGTAGATCATCGCCAGCGGTATCGCGAGCTGCTTCCCGAACCTGTCCTTCACCTCCATCCACACGCTCCCCACGTCCGTGGCCCCGCCCACCACGACGCTGGTGAACCACATCGGGTAGCCCCTGTACAGCAGGTAGTCGACGAGCTTCGCGAACAGCTCGGGCTTACCCTTTTCAACCTCCTCGATGAAACCGAGCCTCTGCACAGCTGTGATCACGAGCGGCAAGGCGGGCGGCGACAGCGGCAGGTCGCCCATCCCGAACTTGTTCAGGAACCCCCTCCACACGTACGTGAACGCCGGCTCGAGAGCTAGGGAGAGGCCCCTGGGCACCAGCGCGAACCACTGGTGCCTCATGGAGGCCGCGAGGTCGAAGAGGTAGTCGCCCAGCTCGCCGAAGACGCGGGCGGGAGCCGAGTAGATGCCGATCGTCGGGTGGAAACCCTTCTCGACGCCCGCCCCGCCGACACCGTTCCCCACACCGAGCTTGGTGCGCGTCTCGTCGATGTAACCCCACCGCACGCCCTTCATGAGGTTGGACGCGTACTTGGCGGCGGAAGCCGCGAAATCCAAAGCGATCGTGTACGCGGAGCCGACGAGCAGGATCGTCTTGATGAAGTCTATCTCCCCCACCTCCTCCCTCTTGCCGATCTTCTTGAAGAGCTCGCCGAAAGCCGACACCACGCTCTCGGCGACCCTGCTGAACAACGCATCGTAGATGCCCAGGATCCCCTCCCCCATCCGCTCCCCGAGCGCCAGCAGCCCGCTGGCAACCTGCCCCGCGCCGCTGAACAGGCTCTCCGCCGCGCTGAGGAGCGTGGACGAGAGCGCTTCGTACAGCCTCTGGACGCCCTTTACGACCGCCTCGAAGAACCACCGGGCGAACGCGTGCAACCTCTCCCACAGCCACTGGAAGAACCCCGCGATCCTCTCCCACAACCACGAGACGAAACCGGTCACCCACCCCCAGATCGTGCCCAAGGGGTCTTTGATCAGCTTCCCCAGCTCCTCCTTCAAGCGCTCCCACGCCGCCTTCAGCGTGTCGATGATGGATTTGAGCCAATCCGGCAACCGCTTGTAGACCTCCTCGCCGATCCACTTCAAACCGTTGGCTATCGTACCCCACGGATCCTTCGCGAACTCCTGCACCCTCTCCCACAGCCAGTTGAAGAAGCCGGGGAGCGACTGCGTGAAGAACTTGGCGACGGCATCCCATGCGGCTTCAAGCGCCCCTTTCACGTTCTCGATTATCCACTTCAACGGCTCGGGCAAACGCTTCCAGATCTCCTCTCCCAACCACTTGAACGCGTTGTAAACGTGTCCGGCGACATCCTCGAGGAAGCTCCGCAGCCGCTCCCAGAGCCAAGCGAAGAAACCCTTGACGCTCTCGATCGCGCCTTTAAGCCAGTCGGGGAGCAGCGACCATACGTACTCCGCAGCCCAGGCGAGGGTGCGCCGGATGAACCCCACCGGGTCTTTAAAGAACTCCGATAACCCCACGACCAGCGCGTCCTTTAGGAACGCGAGCGCCTCCTTTATGCCCTCGATAGCGCTTTTCAACCAATCCGGCAGGGCGTTCCAAATCCACTCGCCGATCTTCTCCAGCGCGCTGCGGATCGCGCCGATGGGATCCTTGAAGAAGCCGAGGAGCGCCTGCTTGAGCCCCTCCACCGCGTCCGCAACCCATTTGAAGAAGCCGGAGAGCCGCTCCGGCAGCTGGAGCACCGCGTTCACGAAGCCCATGATCACGACGCCAACCTGCTCCAGCGCTTTCCCGGCCTGCGCCATCCACCTACCCAGCTCCTCGAACCCCTTCGACACAGCTTGGAGGACGGGGGCCAGCGCCTTGGAGACCGCTTCCGAGAGCGCTGCCACCGCTTCCCGCACCCTGCTCCACAAGTCCCCGAAGCCGCTCTTCACCGCTTCGAGCAAGCCGGCGAAGCCCTTCGCCGCGAGGTCGGCGAGACTGGCTATCGAAGAGCCGATCCTGCCGAAGAGCTCGCTCACCGTGCCGGCGAAGCCCTTCACCGCTCCCGAGAGCTGCTCGCTCAGGCCGGCTATGGATTTACCCAAGCTCTCGGCAGCGCCCTTGAGCGCCCTCTCGAAGGAGGCCGCCAGCCCCTCGATCGCTTTGACCGCGCCGGCCACCATGCTCCCCAAGCCGGCGAAGCCTTTCGCCACGTTGTCCGCGACGTTGGATAGCGCGGTCGTTATTTTACCGAAGAGCTCGCTCACCGTGCCGGCCAACCCTTGGACGGCGCGCCCCGCGCTTTCGATCATACCCGCCAGCATCCTCACTCCCGCTTCGAGCGCGCTCCGCACCGCGTCGATAATCGCGCCCGGCACTCGCGCCAGCGCGTCGGCGACTCCCTTCACAGCGCCACCGATCCCGCCGAGCTGCTGCGCGATCGAGGAGGTTGCGCTCGCTAGCGCGGAGGAGATGTAGTCCTTCAAACCGCCGATGATCGAGGACACGTTGCCGGTTATCTGTCCCGCGATGCCGCCGACCGCGCTGGCAACCTCCAACAGCTTCGACAGCGCGGTTTGGATCTGGCCGGCAACCCCCGAGATCGTGTTGGTGACGCTTGTCAAGCTATCCCTGATCGCGTTGACCACCGAGCTGATAGAGGATAACGCTGGTTTGATGAAGGAGTTCCACAGGTTCGAGACGACGCCGTCGACGACGCTGGAGAACCACGATGCTAAAACCTTCAGCTGATCCGACAGCCACGATTGCATCTGCCCTAAGATGTCGAGAACGCCGAAGAGCGTGCCCGCCATCGCCTCTAGGTCGAGCTCGCCGACCCGCGGCATCAGCTTCCCGTAGAGTTGCTCCAGCTCCTTGGCGACTGCGCCCACCTCCGCGCTGAGGCTCTCCACGCTTTGCCGGAGAAGCCGCTCCAGCTCGCCCCTCCTCGCTAGGGAGTCCACCAGCTCGAACGCTTTAAGCAGATCCTCTTCAGAGAGGGGGATCTGCTCCAGCAGCTCCTCTTCCTGCATACCCGCGCGAAAAAATACGATGTCGTTTTTAAATTTAGCTCAACCGGTTTTCGTGAAGAAAGAGGTGTACCCCGTCATCACGGCGACCTTCATCTTGGCGAGCTCAACCCTGAGCTTCCTCTCCAGATCCGCGCCATCCTTCACGTCGAGCTGGAAGACCTGGCTCCTGTACCCTCCCCACTCGATGAAGCAGGAAACTATGTACCTTTTCACGCCGTCCAGCCTGGTGTAACCCAAAACCTCGACTACCGTCACCTTCGCGTCGTCGAGCCTAGCCTCGACGGGCGCGACGATGATCTTGGTGACCGCGCTCATACGGTGCCCAGCCTCTTCCTGATGATCCGCTGGAAGCTCTTGACGGCTTTCGCCACTTCCCTACCCTGCTCAACCACTTCCTTCACGTCGCCTGGAAGGTTGGAGATGTCGGTCTCCATCGACGCGAGGGAGAGCCCGAACTCCTGGGCGGTTGTGAACAGCCTGGTCAACGCGTCCATAAACTCCTTCTCCTCGGGCGTCAAAGGTCTAGCCGCGGCCTCGGGCGCGGGCACCGGCGCCACACCGGTCGCGGCCTCCCCCTGCCGGATGGGCTCGCGGATCTCGGGGAGGATGGGAGCGCCGGTTGGGGTTTGAGCGGGGGTTACCCCCACCCTGGGTCTCGGCGCGCTCCGCGGCATCTCGCTTTCCGACATCCTTTCACCCATCCAGCATCCGAGCTATATCCATATATACCTTCCGCTTATCGAACTGCCGCGCTCTCTCCGCGCACGCTTCGGCCAGCTCCCTCCTCCTCCTTTGCACCTCCTCCTTCGCCGCTAGGATCGCGTCGGCGAAGTCTTCCGGATCGTAGATGTGGTGCTCGTAGTCGATCCCCGTCCTGAGGTGGTAGGGATCGTGAGCGTACTCCACGTCGAGCACGGGAACGCGGAACGAGGTTTCCGGCGTCGTGATCTCGGAGAGAGGCATGTAGTCCGCGTGCACCACCGGCTTACCGCACGCCAAAGCCTCCAAAACCGGTAGGCCGAAGCCCTCCGCGAGAGCGGGGTGCGCGTACAGATCGATCGCGTGGTAGAAGCCCCAAACCCAGCTCTTTTCCCTCTTCCCGAAGCTCGTGATCACCTCCGTGTTGGGGGCGCTCAAGTAGTGCCCCGCAGCCGGTTGAGCGGTCACGACGACGAACTTCACGGTGCGGTCGCGCTCGACCACCTTCTTTATCACAGCCGCGAACACATCGTGCCCTTTCCGCCCGTACGGGCCTGCCAGGTAGCCCACCGCGAAGTCGCCCTCGGAGAGGGCCAGCGAGCGGCGCACGAGCGGCGCCATGGAGCCGTATACGAACGCTTCCTCCACGTCCACGCCGTGGGGCACGATCGCTTTCACCTTCACGCCAGCCTCCCCCAGCTTCCTGGCGGTGTACTTAGAGTTGGCCACGAACTCCAGCTCCCGGTACACCCAATCCATGTGCCCGGTGCGCTTCACCCTCCCCTCCACGGTGGCGTACCAGACGTACCGCTTACCGTCGGCTCTCGCCCTGTACCCCAAGTAGAAGAAAGGGGTTGCCCAGATCGTGTCGAAGGCCATTACGATGTAAGTGGCGTTGAACCGCAGCTGCGTGAACTTGATAGCGTCCGGGTAGAGCATCGGATCCATCACGGTGAACCCCTGCTCGCGCAGCACGTCCGCTATATCGTTGGTCACCCGCTGGAGCGAAACCGAGCGCTCGCTCGTGACCGGTAGAACCTTCCCCCTCCTCTTCCCCTCGCGTTTCCCGCTTCCTTCCACGCGCGGTGAAAGGGGTTCGCGAGAGAAAAACCTATCGCTTCGATCGAAAAAGAAAACAAAAAAAGGTTTTATTTTTTTACACGGCGTAGACCGCGCGTTCAGCGCGTTTAGTACGGTGGTACGGCGCCCAACAGGGCGGTGACGATCTTGTCCAGTATGGTCGCGTCGGCGTTGTAGGCGGATACCCACATGTTCTTCAAGCCGACGATCTCCTTGTTGAGGGTCGCTCCGGTGTGGCTGAACTGCAGCCTCGCTACCACCTGACCGAAGGCGTAGTACATCGCGTGGAGCCCGGTGGGCACGCCTTCGCTCTCGATGATGCCTCTCACGATGTCGACCACGTTGACGATAGGCGAGGAGCCGGCTTCGTACCTGATGTCCATCAGACCCTTCACAGCTGTGAGCTTGGCGGTCATCGTAGCGGCGTCAGCGTACTTGAGCGCGTACTTCTCCAACCTATCCGCAATCTTCCTAACGAACGGCATGCTAACCACCCACTATCAGTTTCGAGAGCAAGTCCAAGACGGCCGGGTCGCAACCTCTCTGCGTGAAAAGCGCTTTCAAGCCTTGCACGAAGTTGGACAGCGTGGTGCCGCTGTGGCTGAACGCGGCCTTCCTCACCTTCTCGACGAAGGCGAAGTAAATGCCTTGCTGCGCGGCGGGCACTCCCTCGCTCTCGAGTATGTTCCTCGCCAGCTCGATGATCTCCGCTATCGGCCCCGCTCCAGCCAGCTGCCTCTTTACGGCTAGATCCTTCGCGGCCGCGTACCTAGCGGCGACGATATCCGGCGCGGTCTTCGCCGTGTATTTTTCATACCTCTCCTTTAGCCCTTTAGTCAAGGGCATGGTCTCGCCCTCAGAATCGGAAAGTTGGCAGCCTGTCTTTTAAATACAGGCGTTGCGCCCTTTCGCTCGAGGTTGAAAAGTAAAGTTGCTCGACATTTCTAACGAGATATTTTTTTCAGATTTCGAGATCAACAAAAATTTTTATAAAACGGTGCGGCATGGATGCGCGACCATGACCGCGCTGTACACGCTCGCGCTCAGCCGGGAGCGCTTGATGGAACTAGTCAGAGGGCACATCTGCGTCGTAGTGGGCAGGATCGCTGGCTTGGCGGAATGGCTGGCCAAGCGGGCGGTGGCAAGAGGTATCTTCCTGTCCGTGAGCTACGACAGGGGCTTCGCCGGCGACAGCGTCCGCGCGTCGATCGCGTTCCACCTCCAGGAGACGAAGGAGGATGCGAAGGTGACCGAAGCGTACCTGCGGACGCGGGTTAGGACGCTGGAGAGGTACATCGAGTACCTGCAGCGCATCCTCAAGAAGGACGGGATCCACTGCGAGGTGAAGAAGACGGTGTCCACGGTCAGAACCACCATCCTGGAGCGCGTCACCATCGACGTGACCTTCAAGCCCGTGCGGGTCGAGGAAGCGAAGTTGCTGTCGAAACCGCACTTGCGCAAAGTCCTAGTTTACGACTCGTACAATAAGGTGGCCGGCACCGTCGTTTCGTTTATAAAAGCCCTCGAGAGCAAAGCGTGGGAGGAGTATGAGCGAGGTGTTCGAGATTCGGATCTCGCGGAGGCTGGCGGAGGTGCTGAGGAAGGAGGCGGAGAAGAGGGGTTACAGCCTGCAGGAGCTGGTGGTCATGGCGCTGGTGGATTACCTAACGAAGCTCCGGGAGCAGGGTGGGTGAGGCTCATCGACGCCTGCTTGGAGTTCGGGATACCGTTCCTCCTCGTCGACAGCCTCATCAAGCAGGGTAGGATGGAGGCGAAGAAAGCGGTCGGCCCCGACGGCGTCCCCTACACGTGGGTCAAGCTGGAAGACGTAAAGAAGATAAGGGAGGTTTTGGGCGGTGGGACTGGGGTGGTGAAGGGTGGCGGTTGACGTATCCGCGATCGACCCTCTCTTGGACACGCTCAACAAGCTGTTCGCCGGCTCGGAGCTGGCGCGGGAGAAGCTGGAGGTGTGGACGCTCCTCCGGGACATCGCGAGAGAGCACGCCGCCGGCAACCTTACCGACGCCGAAACCAAGATGTACGCGAACGACATCGCTAAAAGGACGGCCGCCCTCCTCGCGCGGGTCGGCAAGCCGGTAGCGGTCGACGTGCTCGCCGAGCAGCTCTACGCGGCCATCATCACGGTCTCCTCGCAGAGCGTGGGCGGTCTAGCGTTCGACATCAGGCGGAAGATGCGGTCGAAGCGGGAGAAGGCGAGGGTGAGGAGCGAGATCGAATCCCTGCTCTGAAGGGGGGTCGGAGGGCGCCGGTGGTGAGGAGTGGAGGCGGTGGTACTGGCGGGCGGCGACAGCTGGCGGATGAAACCGCACGTTTGGGTGCCGAAGCCGCTGGTCGAGGTGGCTGAGGGCATCACCCTGCTCGAGTGGCAGGTTTCGTGGTTGAAGCGGCACGGTTTTTCCGACGTCTACGTGTGCGCTAGGGGCTTCCGGCTGGACGAGCTGGACGTCTGCTGGATCGAGGAGAGGGAGAAGCTTGGCACGGGAGGAGCGTTGAGGCGGGCTGCGCTCCAGCTCCGCGGCGACCGCTTCTACGCTATGAACTGCGACGACATCGTCTTCGACGACCCGAGGGGTTTGCTCAACGAGCTCGAGCAGTCCACCGCTTCCGCAGCTGTGGTAGCGGTCGCGAAGCCGAAGCTGCCGTGGGGCGTCGTCAAGGTGGAGGGGGGGAGGGTTGTGGAGTTCGTCGAGAAACCGCTCCTCGACAGGCTCTCATCCCTCTTCGCCGACTTCCACGTTTCCGTCGGCCACTACGCTTTCGACAGGTATAGGGTTGCCCCCCTCCTTCCGGAGAAGGGCGACCTCGAGAGGGAAACCCTGCCCGCGTTGAGCGCTAACGGGCTCCTGCGCGCTTACGCGGTGAAGGGAGTGTGGATCGCCGTGAACACCTACAAAGACCTTCAAGAGGCTAGAGAGGTTTTGAAGCGGATGGGTGGAGGCAAATGTGGTTGAGGGGGCGGAGGAGGGGTTACATGGCCGAGCGGGCGCTCGTCCTCGAGCTCGAGGAAAGGGGTTGGTGGGCTTCTCGAGTACCGGCTAGCGGTAAGCGGGGCAGCTTCGACGTGGTGGCGGCTAGGGGTGGGAGGTTGGTGCTCATTGAAGTCAAAGCGAGCGTAGCGGGCGGTAGGGTGTACTTGGAAAGGGAGAGGTGGGAGCGGGCGCTGTCGGCTGCCGCAACGGCCGGGGCTGAAGCCTACCTGGCGGTGAAGGAGAGCGGGTCTGGGTGGTGGGTTCGCCCCCTACCGGATCCCGACTCGTTGGCGCCGACTGGCGTCGTTTTCAAGCTCGCCGGTCGGGAAAAAAACGGGTGGATGGGGTTGGACGAGGCGTTCGGTTGATCACATCACGCCGAGCGGCGGCGTGTAGCGGTCGTAGACCTCTTTCGCGCCCCAAGTGAAGAACAGCTCCACCATTTTGACCACAGCAGCCTGCTCTGCCAGCGTGAGCTGGCTTTTCTCGATGATCGCGACCACGGCTACCAGCGCGAGGAACACGCGCTCGTCGGCGGTCTTCATGCTTCTGATCGCGTCGGCCACCTTTTCGGCGAGCTTCCCCACTTCCTCGATCGCTTCCCCTCCTTCGCGTTCCTCCACCCCTCTCACCCCGTTTTCTGGAAGACGTACATCACCCTCCTGCGCCCCGAGCCGCGCGAGACGTAAACCGCACCCTTGTATTCCCACACTCCGAAGCGTCGCGCTCTTTCGAAATGCCTCTCCACCCTCTCGACTTGGCTCAGCGGTATCTTGAACGCCGAGATGAGATCGCTTAAAGCGATCGTAACCACCCTCCCCCGCTCGGCGGACAGGCGCTCCGCGAGCCACTTCTCCAGCTCCTCTTCAGAGAAGGGGCGCTTCTCGTCTCCGAGCGCGCGGGAAAGCGCTGCAGGCGGGACGCTGCAGCCGACCCAGCTTTTCACGGTTGCGATCGAGGGGACGAGCTGCTCCAGCTCCTTGCTCCCGCTCTCCTCTGCCGCCGTCTTCACCAGGTCGATCGCTTCGATGAGCGCGCGCACCCCCTTCGCCTTGAGCGAGCTGCTCCTTTTCGGTTTGGAGAGGGTGGCCACCAGCTCCGCCGCATCCGCAAGGGCCCTTTTCAGGTCACCGTCGGTCGCCGCCACCGAGGCTCTGGCCAAAGCGCTGACAACCTTCGCTTTCCACGCGTGGAAGGAGATGAGCGGGTCGTTTTCGCCTCCCGCCGCCAAATCCTCGATCTCACTGGGTTCGGGGATCGCCGCGACCGCGTCGGCCACGCAACCGTAGAGTGCGGCTCTCGCCGCGAGAGCCGCGACGGCGGCCGTGAACGACAGCATTTTGCTACGCGGCACCACGTATTTGCTGTTCATTTTCCCCAGTTTGGACACGGCATCCAGCACCTCCTTCCTCATCTCTTCCGGCAGCTTCTCGTCGCCAACCATCCTGGAGAGAGCCGCCATCGACCTAGCCCTCCAGCCGAACCATTCGCCGGTCACGAGCTACCACCCTGTTCCACCATCGCCCAATACCAAACGCCCTCCCTTTTCTGTTTAACTATCTTCCCATCTCTCGCCAGCTCCGAGAGGCGCCCGGAGAGCGGGCCCGGAGCCGCTTTCACACCGTACCGCTCCTCCAGCTCCCGCTCGATCTCCTTCCGCGTCCTCTCCCTACCGTCCGATAGGATCTCCAGGATCAACCGCTTCAAGCCGCCCGCCCGCGGTCGCCGAGTGGGTTCGACCGGCGGCGAGACCGGTATGCGTTTGGCCACTTCCTCGGCGATCGCGGCGGCGAGCGCGTTCGCGTCCAAACGCTCCTCCCCCCTCTTCTCGCTCAGAGAAGAGATTGCTGCTTCGAGGCGCTCGACCGCGCTGTCCAGCTTCTCCTCCAGCGCTTGGACTGCGACCGCTAGCGCGGCCGGCGCGAGCGCTTTCCCCCCCTTCTCGGCGGCGGTGAAAAGGGAGGAGAGGATCCTGCAGGCCACGAGCGTCGCGGTTTCGTTCAGCTTCATCTTCGCTGTTTCGCTTTTCGCTTCGAGGTACCGTTCAGCCGCTTCGATGAGGTCGGCTGTCGGGACTCCCAGCCTTTCGGCGATCTGCGCCGCCGTGTTCTTCAACCGTTCAAAGTTCTCTCTCGTTGGGTTCTCTTTGAGCGCGCCCACGCTCGAGGCGATCTTCACGGTGTACCACGCCCTCCTCTGCAGCTCGCGCGGGTAGCTTTCGGCTTTCGGCGGCGGCAGCTCTCCCGCTCGCGCGGCGCCCTCTTCCTCCTCCTCTCTCTCGATCTCTGAGAGCTGCAGCTCCGCTTCCTCCACGTGCGGAGCGGGGGGTGCGGCTTCCCCGTACCGCTGGAGCACGCAACGCTTGGCGCCGTGCCTCACAACCCAGTACTTATACTCTTTCCCTCCGGCTTTGAAGGTGTCTATCTTCAGGATGCCGACCTGCCCGCACTTCGGGCAGGTCACGTACGCCCCCTCGCCTTTTTCTACCGCGTTTGGCATTCCTCTCACCACCACCTCTTTCTACATTATGGATATATATGCTTATCGCTTTATTCCGGGCGATTCTCACCTCTTTCTTCCTTCAGCTCGGAAAGCACCGCGCTCGCCTTAAGCACCACCATGATGGTGGCGAGCAGGCAGTCGTTGAAAAGGTGCATCGTGGAAGCGACCAACCCCTCGGTCTCGTCCGCCCCCCCTCGCACGCTGAGAGCGGTGTGGTAGAGGAGGGATTGGAAAGCGATCAGCGCGAGCGCAGCTGCGGATTCAACTGTTTTGTCGGACACCACGTAGCCCTGCTGCTCCTTGAGCACCGCTCCCAATTTGTTGAGGGCGTTGAAAGCGCTCTCGTACGCGTCCCTCTGCTCTTTCATCTCCTCGTCTTCCTGCTCTCCCGCCTTCCTCGAGGCTGAGAGAGCCAGCTGAAAGGCTCGACTTTCGATGAACCTCTCCAACCGCTCCTCTTTCTCCTTCCTCGGCTTCATCCTCTCTCCCACCTCTTCAAGAGGTCTTCCACAGGGAAGTAGTAACCGCCCTCCTCCTTGACCACGAGCCCGAGCTTGACCAGTTCCTTCAACCGCTCCTTGACCGCGTGCTCGGAAACGTAGACGCCTTCTCTCTCGAGGAAAGAGCGCACCGCAGCGACGGTGCGGTGCCCCTCCTTCAGGGCGTAGTACACTAGCCTCAAGGCTGGTTTCCGCTTGAGCTTCTCGAGCTGGTCGACCTCCAGCTTCGAGTGGATCAAGTCCGCTACGGCTTTGCACTCTCTCGCCAGCCTATCCAACTGCTGGGCGTACCACGTCAACCTGTTGTGCAGCTCCACGTAGTCGTAGAGCGCGGCCGACGCTTTGACGATCTCCTGCTTCGTCTCCCCCACCGCGCTCGCCAACCGGGAGAGAGCCGCTTCGAACCTATCGAGGTCGTATGAAATCTCGAACATCACCTCCTTCAGCTTCTCCGCCTTCCGCACGGTTTCCTCCGCCACGCTACCCCACCTCCACGGGTTCGGTGACCATTTTCACCTCTATTATCCTTTCGAAGCGGGCGAAACGGTAGTGCCTGAACACCGCGTTGCCCTCCTCGTCCACGCTCGGTTGGATCGTATCGCTATCGAGCGTGTACTCCGGGCAGGGCAAGCGCGCGTCGTTGTGCAGCAGCTGCATCTTCGAGAACCACACTTCGAACCCCTTCTTCTTCCCCTCCTCCACCAGGTGCGCGATGAAGGAGAGAGGGAGCACCGGCACCACCACCGCGAAGCCGCCGGGCATGATCACGTTCCCCACCAGCCACTCGGCGCTGGGGACTGTTTGCGCGAACTGATCCAGCTTGAGCCGCAACCCTCTCTTCGCGGCGATCTCGTTCAAGACTCGCACCTGCTTCGGAACCGGTTTGTGCCTCGACACCCATAACACTTTCAAGACTTTCTCCTCTTTCTTCTCGAGCCCCTTTCCGAGCGCCGTTGCCGGCGCTCCTACCGCGGAGCCGGGGCCCACCTGCCCCGCGGAGACCCCCCTTTCCGAGTTACGGGGCTCGGGGGGTTGAGCCCCTGGTTGCGGACGGTTCATTTTTCCTCCGCCCCCCTTACGGGGGTTTGCGGGGACGGTAAAAGAGGGGGATTCATGCACGCCAACCACCCGCTCTCGCCCAAGCGACGAGATCCTCGAGCTTCTTCACGCGCACCGTCCTGAACTTGGATAGCCACTTCTCCTCTCCCATGGGCGGTATCAGCACGAAGATCGTGTTGCCGCGCTTCGCCGCCCTCTCCACCGCGCTCGAGCTCGGGCTGTCGATACCGTCGCTGATCACGACGACCGGCCTCGTCGGCGGGAGCGTTGACGCGATTTCGAGCACCTCTTCGATCCTCGTCCCCCCGTCGCCGCTGATCGTCAGCAGCGTTTGCAACACCCCTCTCGGGTCGACCTTGTGCACTTCCGTGTCGAAGAGGTACACGTCTGCCTCGTACTTCCGCCACAGCGCCAGCGCCAACCCGGATGCCGCGCTGATCTTCGGCACGCTGCCGGCGCTCGAAGGCATCGACGCCGCCATGCTCCCCGACTTGTCCACGAAGACGATTGGTTTCACGGACGTAGCCCTCCGTTGGACGCTCGCGACGCCCGAAAGCACCCTGAGCGCTAGCAGCTCCTTCGGGAGGGCTAGCTCCGCTTGCGCTAGGTCGACGATCTGCTTGATGCTCCGCAGCTGTGAAACACCGTCGACGCCGCCGTAAGGCGCTTCGACGACCTCCCCTTCACCGGAGGGGAGGGCTTCGGTGAAGAGCGCGAGGGACGTTTTGAGCGCGTTGAGGAGCTGCACCCGCTTCCGAAAGTCGTCGGGCTTCTCGAGGAAGCGGAGGATGGAAAGGGCTTCGTGGTTGAAGCCGCTGCCGCCCGGCAGCCCCGCTAGCAGCGATTGCACCGTTTCAAGCATCTCCCTACACTTCGCGGCTTCCGCGAGCGCCGCGCCGAGCGCCGCGCTGGCGGCAGTCTTCGCGGCGTTGAGCGCCTTATCCCCCTCCGCGCTCGGCGCTGCGCCCGTGGGGGTCTCCCAGCTCCAGCTCGCGCCCCTCTTGAGCGGTCTCGTGTACGCGATTAGCAGCGAGATGAAGTTCACCGCTGCGGCTATGGAAAGCTCGATGCTTCCCCGCGTGATCTTGTTCACTTCGTAGAAGCGCTTCCCGGCGTCGCCTTCTCCCCTGTAGAGGCTGTTCACGAGGTGCTGCCATACGGTTTGCGGCGGCTTGCGCAAGCACCTAGCGCCTTCGTCCAGCGGCTTGTAGAACATCATCAGCGCATCGAGCGCCATATAGAGGGGCGCGCGCGCTTTCAGGCGAGCGTAGAGCAGGTGGTTCACCAGGTCGGCGTGGGGTAGGTAGTAGTCGCCGGAGAGAGGGGCGAAAACCTTTCCCGTGAACGCCGACTTCCCTCCGACGTTCTTCTCCGCCGCCGCCATCGCTTACACCCCCTCTCTCTCGCTCTCGATCATCGATAAGTGCCTCTCTATCTTCTCGTAGAGAGCTCGCGCTTCCGCCAGTATGGCGGAGGCCCGCTTGGCGATGAACGGCCTGTTCCTGAACTTCTCGACGTCCTCCGTGAGCAGGTCTTCGAGCAGCTTTTTCGCCTCGTTGAGAGCCCCGCTGAAGTACTTTGTTCTCGCTTCCTCCAGCTTGTCGTGCAACCGCTTCACCTCTCCCATCTGCTCCAGCATCGCTTTCTCTATTCGTTTACTCTCTTCGGCATCTCGCCCGAGGTGCGGTAGGATGTCGATGACCGCGTTGTACAGCACCTCCACGTTGACGCCGTCCATCGCGCAGCGGGCGGCGACGAGCTTCGGCAGCTTCTCGATTATCGTCCTGTCGCTCACGATGACGCCTTGCGCTCTAAGCGATGCGATGAGGGAGAGGACGTTGTCGGCGTAGATGTCGATGAAGCTCTTCTTCTCCAGCGCGGGGAAAACCGACTGGAGCAGCGCGCGAGAGAAAGCGTTCAATGTCTCGACGTCGCTCCAGTTGGCGACGGGCTGCACGTTGGAGTCGAGCAGCCACCGCGCTTCCAGCGCCAGCTTGTACGTTTCGTCTCCCCTGCTCCTGTGAAGGTAGTCCACCCACACTCTCACCGGGAATCGGTCGTAGAGCGCTTGCAGCTCCTCCTCTCGCGGCACCTCGTTCGAGGTAACGATGAAGACCTTCGTCTTCACGGGGATGACCTGCCCCGTGATCGGGTCGTAGATCGCTCTCTCCTGGAGCGCCGAGAGGAGCGCGTTCAGCACCGCGCTCGAGGCTTTGAACGCTTCGTCGAGGTAGGCGATGTCCGCTTCCAGCAGCTGCGACAGCTTCCTCACCAGCACCCCCTCTCTCACGAAGAGAGGGATGTCGTAGGGGCCGATGACCTCCACGTCGGTCGTGAACCTCGTCATCAGGTAGCGCCTGTAGCTGCACGAAAGCAGTTTCGCTAGGATGTCGAAGGTGTAGGATTTCGCCGTGCCGGGCGGGCCGATCACAGCGATGTTCTCCTTCGCCACCACGGTCGTCAGGATCAATTTGTTCTCCACCTCGCGCCCTATCACGCGCCTGTTTAGTTCAGAAAGGGCAAGCCCTAGCTTCCTGCGGGCTTCCTCCACCCCAGCCCTGCCCGCTCCGGGCTGGGCGGCGACCCCTAGCTTCTCCCCAGCGGCCGGGGTCGCGTCTGCCGCCGGGGGCTTGGGTATTCCGTTTCCATTTTTCATGTATCTCTCACCGGGGATCCTATGTATAAAGCGGTATTTAAACCTAGCGTTAATGGGGGATTCGGCAACCTCCGTCGAGAAAGAGGGAGAGAGGAACCTTTCCGCGAAAGATGCCGAGAAAAAAAGAGAGGGGGGAAACGCGTTAACCTCGGAGCGCTTCGAGCTTCTTCTCGAACTCCATCTTGAGCTTCTCGACCTCGGCGAGCTTCTTCCCCAACAGCTTCTTCATGCTCTCCTTCTCCGCTTTCTCGATTCTCGCTCGCAGCTCCTCCGCGTCCTCCGAGAGCTTCGCTACAGCCTTCTCCAGCAGCGCGCGCGCCCGCTCCGGCTCCAGGTAGATCGGCCACGCTTCAACCTTGACGCGGCCGGCGACGCGCTTCGCCGCGTCGAGATCCAGCTTCTTCTGCACCGCCCCCTCCAGGATCTTCCCTGTGACGAAGCTGGCGACGCGCTTCGCTTCCTCGACGGCAGCGTCGGTGACAGCGATCCATACACCTAGCTCCGGCACCATCGCGAACGCCCTTCGCAGCTCGTCGTAGGCTTCCCTCCTAGCGGTTTCGATGACGCTGGCAAGCTCTTCGAACACTCTCCGCTCAACGAGGACGCTTTTCCCCTCCTCTCTCTCGATGAGGTACTTCGTCCTCGCGGCGGCGTATCGAGAGGGGAGCGAGAACGCGAGCAGGTGCAGCTTCACCAGCTCCTCCCTCTTGACCGCCGCCGCGGGAGGTAGGGGCGCGACCTCCATCTCTTTCTCTGTTTGAGAAATGAGAGAAGAGAAGGGCTGCTCCACCGAGGTTTGAGCGACGGGTACGAACTCCAGCTCGCCGGCGGGCGCCTCTTCGGCCTCTTCCGCTTCTTCGGCCTCTTCCGCTTCTTCCTCTCCTCTCTGGATGAAGAGAGAGATGATGTCTTCAGCCGTGATCGGCTCGCTCGCGGGCTTCTCCACCCCCAGCTTTTTCCTTGCTGCCTCCACCTCTTCTCTCGCGCTCGCTAGGCGCGCTTTCACCGCTTCGGCCCAGCGCGCCAGCAGCACTGCCTTCTCCGCGTTGAGGAGGGAGAGCGCCTCCTCTTTGAGCGCTTTCAGCTCGTCGTCGCCGATGGGGCCGCGGCGTATGTAGCCGCCGTACGTCCCCTTAGCGAAACCGTGCCGCACAGCAACGGCGTACAGTTTTTCCACGATGTCGGCGATGCCGCTGATACGCGTGCGCACTTCGTACGCCGCGTAGCGGCGGTCGTAGTAATCCACCCGCTTCCCCGTGACGGTCAGGATCGGCGTCTCGATCACCCACGCGTCCCTTGCCTCCTTCACCCTTTCCACAAACTCCAGCTGCGGTTCCAGGGGGACGACGCGCGTCGCCGTCTGCCACAGCTCGAGGAACTTCACGTACGTGTTCCACGTCTCCGCGGATCGGGGTACGATGACGTTTCCGTTGGCGTCGGCGATCGCGGCTTCGTACTGCGGCTTCCGCTTCGAGCCGACATCCCAGACCACCAGGTAGTGAACGGATTGCGCGACCTCTTCTTGCGCTAGAACCTTGCTGCCGTGCGTCTGTATTAGGTTGAAACGCACTAATTGGTCTTCCGTGACGATCAGGCCGCGAGCGGGGTCGTAGAGGATGTAGCGCCCCCACTCCCCGCCCGCTTTCGAGCACACGGAAGACTTGGACTGGATCCTCACCAACCCGTTCCCGTTACCTTTCTCCGTTTCCATTTTCTTCACCACCATACCTATGAAACGAGGGTATATAAGCTTTTCTCACAGCTGCGGAGCCGCCTGAAGGAGGGGGGAGCACTTCAACCCCCTTCGAGCCACTTGCGCACGCGATCAGCGGGAGGGATTAGCTCGCCGGCTAGCTGCGGCGCTATCATCAAGATCGCTGCGATGAAGTTGGGCACGCTGTCGCGGCGCGCGTAGGTTAGAAGCCGAACGATGTTGACGTATTTTCGATCGCCGGTCTTCACAGCCTCTTCGGCTACGCGCACTGCTGCGAACGCTTTCCAAGCCAGAAAGTCGATCGCTGCAGGCGATCGGCGGGCGACCAGCGCTTTCACCCACTCTTCAACCTTGCGGGGCTCGGGGAGAACGCGGTGCGCAGCGGCCAACCGCGGCAGCAGGCAAACGGTTTCAGCCAACGACACCACGGTCTGGTGGACGAAGAACCCCGAGTCGCGACGCAACGCGTTCAGCGTTTTCGATAGCGCTTTCACCGCCTTCTCGTCCGTGCCCTCCAGCGCCGAGCGCTCCCGCTCCAACACCTCGACGACGTAACGCCTCCACCCCGCGTACTCCCGCTTCGAACCGTTGTCGTTTTTTCCGCTCATACAGATCCCTTCTCGAACAAAATATATTTAAAGCTTTGGTTGATGTTACCCCATGGTCGAAGGGGGGGAGTGGGTGCAAGTGAGGAAGATGGTGCGCGCTTGCTTCGAGCGCGTGGACGCTTCGCTCTCCAAGCGCGCGCTCTCCGAACCGCCGAACCTGCTCTTCTTGGCGCTAGCCGGCTGGGCGGGAGCCGTGAACGCGCGCGCGGAGCGCATATGCGACACGATCCTAGGCGACTTCGCGCCCGAGCTCTTCAAACCCTTCTTCGCAGCTGTGAGAACGGTCGCGAAGCCGTTCGACTTCACCGGCCTCCTGCGGGGAGAGGAGTACACCGTGAAAGTGGTCAGCGGGAAGCGCGCGTTCAACTCGTCCGTGCGCAGAGCGGTTGAAGAAGCGTCGCACCGCTGCATCCGCCCCGTGATCCTAACGGTGCAAGGCGATTACTTCGAGCCGCGGCAGGTGGGTAAAGCGGTTTGGTACTCGGCGCCCGCCAGCTGGAAAATGGTTGCCGGCAACGGCGCCTACCGCAAGTTCCGCGGCATCGTCTTCGAGGAGGCGCGCGCCTTCAGGAAGTCGGTGATCGTGAAGATAATCGAAGCCAGGGAGGGGGGTCGCCGCCGGGCGGGTAAAGTAAACGGGTAGACCGAAAGTATTCGAACGGTGAAAAAAATTATACGTTTCTGCTCACTCTCCCCCCTCGTACTCCAACTCGTAAATCTTCTCTTCGTCCCAGCAGTAACCCGGCTTGGGTAGCCACTCCATCGTGAGGTAGTACTTGCCTCCGCAGCTCCTCAGCGCCCACTTCTCCGTGCCGTAAGCCCTCGGCACCCTCCAGACCGCCAGCTCGCTGCAACCCCAGATCTCTTCCCTCTTCCCCCTCCCGATCTTCACCTCCCTTTCCTCCCCGTTGACGCAACAGTAGACCAGCTTGCACTTCTGCGCCGCTATCGCGAGCAGCACCACGTCGTTCCACTCCATCTTTCTCACCACCTACCCTTTACTCCCTTCTCTTATAATTTTTACGCTG
>Ga0209821_100047_pt1 | contig 23761 bp, 33 predicted proteins | sample SSWtaG_3_FD_184118 | JGI IMG/M metagenome (GOLD analysis project Ga0209821, IMG submission 184118) | Hot spring microbial communities from Sandy's Spring West, USA to study Microbial Dark Matter (Phase II) - SSWTFFsm_matched (SPAdes)... | ecosystem: Environmental > Aquatic > Thermal springs > Hot... | reverse complement strand
GTCTGACGCCGTAAAGCCGCTGTAGAAGCCGGCTTGCGGCGCTTTGGCCTGCTAAACGCTGCCTGCGGCGTAGAGAGGGGCCTGTAGTTCTCTCAGTAGGCGGGATAGATGCGGCGCCTCCCGCTCGAGCCTGCTGGCAGCTTCACATATGTCGTCTTCCGTTCCGTATTTCGCAAACATGTACGCGTGCGGCCCCAAGACATCTCTCCACGCCGGCATGGCCGCCCCGTGTAGCCAATTTAAAAAATATTCCGTAGCGCTGTTACACCATTAGTCCACGCCGTTGTCACGCGGCTACGCCTATGGAGAAGATGACGATGTCGCCCACTAGCCTTACGACTTTCAGCTGTTGCCGGCCGCCGCTCCTAGGCGTCTGGCCTATCCCTAGCCTCCTCCACACGCGCCAGCCGTGGCGCAGAGACACTCCACAACTGTACACGGCGCGCGTCTGCGCCATCGGCGCCCTACGCCGTTTTCTACCGCGGAGAGGCACAAGCAGTGTCTAATACGCAACAGCTCCAACTAGGTCTTTTACCACATATGACATCGGCGTGGAGACGCGCCGAAAATCCGCCGTGGCTCCTACACAGTTTTATACCACATGTGGCGGCGGAGCTACGTCGGCGTCTAACACCGTTGTGGAGACCGGGCAGTTTTAAGACGGCAGGATACATCTAGGCCTGCGTTTCGCTACCGCCGAGCTTCAAGGCCGAGTTTCGGCACTGTCGAAAAACGCCAGATTTATACAACGGTTACGTCTACATAGACGGTGAAAAGTCGCAGACTTGACGTAACTTTAAGACGGCATCCCCCCACTTCTCTCGTCGTTTGGTGAAGTAAACCACCCAACAGCGCCTTCAGACAAGCACGGGAAGCCGAATACAGCCCTGGCCCCTCGGCTTTTTCGCCTCCATCAAGGCCTTTTCAGGCTTGTGGCTTCAGATTCGGCTTTTAAGCTCCTTCGCCCGTCTTGCGACTTCTCTCACAGTTGGTAAGACGTCTGCCGCCCCCCGCGTCGTGATTTCGACAAAGCCATCTCCGGATCCGGCCCGTGGTGCTAGAAGAAGAACGCGGTCAGCCCACAACGAAACCCCCTCATGGCCCACGGCCTCCAGAATCCTGAGAGACCTCACCCCCGCCGTCGGCCTTTGACCCAAGCCAACGCCCCCCGGCCAGGGCCGGCCCGTCAGCTCAAGCCTGAGCAAAGCGGCTAGAAGCGCTTTCCACGCTTGGAAGGCCTTCCCAGCAGGTTGCGAGTAAGGGCCTCCCGTAGAAAATGCAAGGCGATACTGGCCTCCACAAGCGCCTCCAAAGTCTCCACATGTCTCTTGTCATCGTGTTTAGGAAGCAACTGCTCCAAGGCTTCAGGGGGAATGGGCATAGACGGGTCCTCTCTTAAATCTTCAACCGGTTCAAGACCTCGTCTTAACGCCTAGCGACGTCGTATGCAAACACGTAGAATCGTCACTCCACATTTTTAACTGTCGCTGTCCTCCGATCTTGCCTCTGTGCACAGCTATCGACGAACGCTGCGTTCTAGACACGGCCTACGCAACCGCTCCAACGCCTGAAACCCTTCGAAAAGAAGCCGTATTAAACAGAGTAGCCGTTCTAAAGGCCAACCCTAAAAACGAGGGATAGGGCGCGTGTAGTTAAAAAGGTAGGGGTTTTGGGAGAGGAGTTTAGGGCGGGGGTACGTACTCCTTCTCTTTCTTGGCCAGCTCCACAATTACGTCGAGATTTTTAAACACCTCTTCAAACGCTTCCTTCCCAATGCTTCTAGTCTTCACCACCGCTTCGAAGAGCGCCCTCTTAAAGGCCACCGGCAGGTCCTCCAAGTAGCCACGGGCGTCGACCCTTGCAGATGGGAAGGCTTGGAGTATTTCACTGGCAGTTTTTTCATCTACCTCTATCTCAAGTATCCTCACCTCGCCGCCAAACATGGCCTTAAGCCGGCTGGCAAATGGCAGGTCCTTAATGGCTTCGTACCTCTTGTCGTCTATTAGGAGGCCTATCTTGTAGGTCATAGCTCCGCCTCCAGAGTCTCCTCTTTAACTTTAAGGTATTTGTCGGTGACAAACGGGTAGCCGTAGACCCGCCACCACTTAACAATCACGTCGTACACCTCAGGCCTCATAACCACCTTGGGCGGCCGCAGTCCCTCTATGATTAAGCCACGGAGGAAGGAGCCGGAGATGCGCTCTGGCGGGTGGCCACACAGCGGAGCCTCCTTGACGTCGCCGTAAGACATGCCGAGGTAAGTATACTCGCCGCATTTCGGACAGTAGGCGAATTCGCCCATGTTGACAGGCTTGATCCTAAGCCCTTTATCGACTTCATGCGGCGGCGCGTCTATGCCGTAGCTGGGAAGGCCGCGGGTCCAGAGATACTGCGTGGCGTATGGGTCGTAGTAGTCGCCAGTCGCCGCGTGGTCACGCCCAAACATGTGGTGTGTAGCACCCATGTTCTGCCTAATAACGCCGTGGAGCAGGGACTCAAGCGGGTTCCCATAACGCATATCCCACAGCGTCATAGTCACCACATGGCGGTTGTGGTGGAAGTACCCGGCGGTGTTCAACACCTCGTGACCCTCCAGAATCGCCTCGTCCACGTAGTCGCCCGGCCTTTTAGCCCCAATTATGGCGTTTACAAGCACCGCATCGCCCGGCCTGTCGCAGCCAGCGACGAACATGGCCCGCTTCATAAGCATCTCGTGGCCGATGTGCGGCACGTTGCGGGTCTGGTGGGCCACCACAATCTTCCACCCCTTCGCCTCTACCAACCGGCGCGAGGCGGCAGGGGGAAGCCAGAACCGGACGTAAGGCTCTCTGAACTTAGGCGGGTTCACCACCGACACCTTCCCGGCGACGGCCAGAGGCTTGAGGGACCGGTAGATCAACCAACCGGGGTGCTTCTCGTCGAACTGTTTCTTCACCACTTCCCCGTTTTTCTCTGGAGTGCCGAAAACGGCGTCTGCTAATTCGCGGCGGTCGGGGAGCTTATACACCTCCTCTACCTTCAACACGGCAAAGGGTCGCCCCTTAAGCGTGAGGAGGAGGTAGTCGCCGAGCTTAGCCCCCGATGCCTTAAGCTCCTCCTCGGCCACGTCGAAGATTATGGGGAAGGGGAAGAGCCACCCGCTTAGAAGCCGCCTCTCCCTAAGCACAGACTCCACCTCGTTCCACGGCATGAAGCCCTCCAACGGGCTGAAGAAGCCATAGGCAATAGACATGATCTCACGGTAGGGATTCCTAATAGGCGTCCCGTCGGGTCCCAAGGTTGGCTTGATCTCAAGCCGCGTAGGTATCTCCCAATACGACCTAGCCTTATCCAAGTCTTCAACCACGTTGTAAACAAGCCGCCCTCCGTGTGGCTCTATTACCGGCATGTCTACACACATGGGTAGGTTTATAAACTATATTAACAGAAGTTGAAAAACTTGGGTTTAGTACCCGGGCTGTATCTCCTTCCCAGTCTTGTTAAGCGGCTTAAGCGTGGTTGGAGGCAACCTCGTGTTGGCGCCCGCCAGCTCCTTATCCGCGTAGTCGTATATCCTCCAGAGAATTCTGTATATGATGTGGTCGGCCTTCGTCCAGAAGAACAGCCAGAAAAACGCGGCGATGGGCACTGCGTGGAAGTGCGTGGCGAAGATTAAAAAGGCCTCAGCCCCGGGCCAGTCATACGCCCAAGCCAAGATTGCGGCTTGCAACACAAACCCGCTGACGCCGAGAAGGAGGACCATAATGGGCAGATAGTCGGCGCCTGTGAGATCCCACCACCTTCCGCCTCTGTAGTTCACCTCCTTGTAGCGCACAGACAGCCAAATCAACGCGCCTATGACCATAAACACGCCGCCCAACATGCCGAACAACCTGGCGGGGTGGTAGAGATCTAACACGATTTTATTATGCGGAAACATTAAATATGCTAAAGTAGTGGCGATCCCCGCGAATACGAACCCCCACACTATGAGAAGCTTCGCGACGCGCTTAGCCGTCCGCGTCTTCACAACCTCGCTCTCCGACTTGCCGTATTCGCACTTCAAGATGCCCATCGCCAATACATCTACGAACAAAGTCCTGAAAAACGCCGCGATGGCGCGGCCAGCACCTATCTTAGGCTTCTCTCTCAACAGCTTCCTTTCCCACTCCGGATATGCCACCATCATATGGATTTGTGGATAACGGGCTACGTTGTAGGCTCTTACGCCTTTATACCAGAATGTGAATAATATCCAGAGGATTGTGGCAATTGCCAATACATCTATAGCGAACCAATCCACGGGGCTATCAACACAGGTATACGGAGGACAGGCCACTGTCCTGGCCATGGGGCAAACGCATTAATTCTTTTAAAATTATTATTCCATAGAATCTGTAAATAACGTATTTATTACAGCGTAAAGAGACACTACATGCCAACGTTTGTATACAGCTCTCAATGTAAGGGTTGTGGTAAATGTGTTGACATATGTCCGGCCGATAATATGCAGTACAACCCGAAGGCAAGAAGAGCCTACAACGCCGACCCCGTGAGTTGCGCCGAGTGTTTAAACTGTGTGAAGTACTGTCCGGAACACGCCGTAGATGTCAGGACATATAGCGACTTCGCCCCCCTAGGCGCCCGGGTGGGCGTTATAAGAGACACCAAGAAAAATATCATATACTGGAGGATTGTATTTAGAGATGGCACGATATATGACTTTGCCTCTCCCATACGGACAACACCGTGGGGCTCCGCGCGCGGCGCCTTAGACATCCCCGAGCGCGGTGACCTAGACTCCGAACTGCTCGCGCTTGAGGACAAGCCGGAGTACCTCGGCTTCAAGGAGCTTCCGCGGCCAAAGCAACCGGCCAGAATTGTAGGTAGCATAATCAAGGCGAAGGCGGGCCGGTAGCCATGTCCTCCCTCCACTTCCCCACTAAAATCGTTGAGACCGACATTTTAGTCGTCGGCGGCGGGATGGCCGGTTGTGGCGCCGTGTTTGAGGCGAGGTACTGGTGCCGCAGTAAGTGTAAGGTGACGCTGGTGGAGAAGGCCAACACGGAAAAATCCGGAGCTGTCGGCATGGGGCTCTCGGCGTGTAACCTCGGCGTCTTCTCGGAAGACCCCGACGACCCCAAGCCGGAGGATTTCGTCCAGTATGTGAGGAACGACCTCCTCGGCGTGGTGAGGGAGGACTTGGTCTACGACATAGCGCGGCACATGACCTCCACGATCAAGCTCTTCGACGAGTGGGGCCTTCCCATATGGCGCGACCCCAAGACGGGTAAGTACCTCCGCACCGGCAGGTGGCAACATCCCATCCACGGCGAGAGCTACAAAGCCATCATAGCCGAGCCTTGCAGGAAGTCCGCCGACGAGGTGTATGAGAGGGTGTTTATCACCCATCCGCTACTCGACGAGACGAAGCCAAATAGGATAGCGGGTGTAGTCGGGTTCAACGTACGAGACGGCACTTTCTACGTCTTCAAGGCCAAGGCGGTGATAGTGGCAGCCGGCGGCACGTCGCTACTCTACAGGCCGAGAAGCGTGGGCGAGGGTCTCGGGCGTGCTTGGTACCCCACCTGGGCCTCTGGTAGCGCCTACGCAATTCCGTTGTTGGCAGGCGCCGAGACTGTAAACATGGAATTCCGCCTCGTGGTTGTCCGCTTTAAAGACGCCTACGGCCCCGTGGGGTTTCCCTACCTACTGCTTAAGATGAGGTCTACCGATGTCAAGGGCAAGCAGTGGGAGCCGCTACCAGACGAAGCCAAGGCGGAGCTGGCTAAGATCTTTTATGATTTTGCCTGGGCCAAGCCGACTCCAACCCCCATCAGGACCTGGGTCACGATACAGAACCTTAAGGAGGGCAGAGGGCCCGACCTCATGCAGACACAGGAGAGGCTTCCAGACGAGGAGTCGCTGAAGGTCCTTTTTGAAGACTACTTAGACATGACGCCCACTCAAGCCTTCTACTGGGCTTCGCAGAATATCCACCCGCAGAAGACGCCTTCTGAGCTCATGCCCACAGAGCCCTACATCCAGGCAAGTCACGCCTCCTCAGGCGGTATGTGGGCTTCAGGCCCTGCAGATATCGCGCCAGAGGAGTACAAGTGGGGGCCTAACAGGATGCTTACTGTGGAGGGTCTCTTCGGCGGAGGCGACGTGGTGGGGGCCAGCGGTCACAAGTTCAGTAGCGGGTCCTTCACCGAGGGCAGGATTGCGGGGAAAGCCGCCGCTAGATATGTCCTGACGCAGGCTAAGGACTACAGGCCTACAGTCAGCAACGACACGGTGGAGAGGTATAAGGAGATGGTATACCGACCGCTGGAGTGGTATCACAAGAATAAGCCTCTTACTACAACGCCGGAGATGCCGCCTCAGTTGACAAACTGGTTCGAGATTCATCCAAACTACCTCAACTGGTATCAGCTTTTGGTGCGTCTCCAGAAGACTATGGACGAATACGCCGCCGGGTGGGGCGCCTTCTACGTCACCAACACCTACCTCCTCAACAGAGGCTGGGAGCTGTTGAAGATGCTTGAGGAGGACTTCCGCTTCGCCGCCGCGGCGAGTCTCCACGAGCTGTTGCGCGTATGGGAGGTGTACCACCGCCTCATCGTAGGCCAGGCCGTGGTGTTCTCAATGATGCAGAGGAAGGAGTCGCGCGGGTATTACCTCAACGCGGATTACCCCTACATCGACGAGGAGAACTGGCATGTCTTCACACACGTCCGTCGCGACCCCAAGACAGGCCAGTGGAGCTTCAGAACAAGCCCGGTGATCCATATAATTCCTCCGTAACCGTAACGGTTTTTTTGCCTCTTTTCAGCCTTGAGCCGTCTCTTTTCTCCTGCTGTTAACCAACGTGAGGCACGGCATCGTTCTTCCATTGGGCGGATAGCTAGCACTGCGCGGATGTCTCCGGAGTTGCGTGTAGGGCTGGCGTGTTGAAAAGTATGACCTATATATGTTGAAAAGGCGACTTGAGTCATGCCGCTAGCTAACCTTTCTTGACTATGTCTATCAACAACTTTTGTATCTCCAGCAGAGTCGTCTGCAGGGCGTCAATTCTCTTATTTACTTCGTCTATTCTTTTGTTTGTCTCGTCGATTCTTCTGTGGACTTCGACAAACTGTCTCTGGACCTCCAAGGCAAGCGCGTCTATTCTTTTGTTTGTCTCGTCTATGCGGGCCTCTAGACGTGCAAGGTCTTTTCTCACGTCTTTCAGCTCGTCGACGATGGTGCCGAGGTAGAGGATGAAGATGTCCTCCGTGGACAGCTTCTTGCCCTCCCTCAGCTTGTGGGCCACGCGCTCCACCGCCGTCTTTAAAACGTCGTAGGCTATGGCAGAAAGATCAGCCATGCCACAAACGGCAGAGTGTTTAATAAAATTTTACTTGTCGGCTGATCGACGGCAGAAATGTCGTGGGCGCCGCCGCCAGACTTGACCCCAGCCGCCCTCTTAGCAACGTCTGTCTTCCAGGCGGCTACTTTGTGTTTGTCCGCCGCCGTCGCGGCGGCAGATTTTTGCACAACGCCGCGCAGACGCGCTTGCCCGTCTCAGCTCTGCACGGCGCCCGCATCTAGCGCGGCCTTGACGAGTCGGAGACGCGTAGGGCACATAGGGCGGCCTGACAGAAGATGAAAACGTTTTCCGCCCAGCGCACCCAGCCCTCGGTCTCATCGCGGGAGGCTGGCGAGGGGTGGGCTACGGTGCGTTAGTATCGCCGGCGTCCTCTTACAGAGTCGAGTTATCATCAACGGCGTATTTAAAATCCCGCCGGTCACTGCCGGCGTAAGTGCATAGGTGTAGGCTGGATGCTGTTAACTATATTTTGGTGACAATACTTATATACATCGGTATATTCAGACACGTGAGTTCGACACATCTACGGATTAACATAGCAGTGGCTAAACATGTGGCTGAGGAGCTGGCTAGGGTGGCTGAGGAGCGGGGCATGACGCAGTTCGCCCTGGCCTCTGAACTGCTTAAATTAGGCCTAGACCTTGTGAAAGAGGGCTACGAGCCTCAGCAGGTTAGGGAGCTACTCACCTTCTACAGGATCATGTCTGAGCTGGAGATTGTGCCGATCCCAGGCCGCCTTCTCGACAAAATGATCACAGACATGTACAGGTTAGATAGCAAAATTATGGAACAGCTGTGGTGCGAGGCTGGGAAGATGTTAAGCGGCTACATAAAAGCTCTTTTTGGAGACCTCAAAGAGGTGGCCGCGTTGGTGCCCTATTTGGCTAAGATACTCCCCTCTAAACGGTTTTCAGTAAAGGTCGATGAAGAAAAGGTCATTATAGACATTGTCGGGATTGGATACGGCTTAGAAAGTGTACAGGTAAACGCCGTAGCCGCTAAATGTCTACTGGAGGAATTCGGCTACCAGATAGAGAAGGTGATCACCGCACCCGGCGTGCTGAAGATAGAAGCCTCTAGACGTAAACTCCAAAGGAAGGGAGGTGGAGAGTAGGGTAGCGTGTCTGTTCTGTTAATATATGGCATCGTCTTCGCGGTCCTTTGGTCTGTAGTATATGTCATAGCTCTAAGTAGGGGGATTGTGAGGTGGTATGAGCGGTCACATAGAAGAGAAGATCTGGGCTTTCTTTGTGTTGGGGATGGTGGCGGTGTTTCTAGCTGCGTTAGCCTACGCGGCGTGGGGTTTTGGGCTTAACACGCCTTTACAGTTCAACGTGTGCCTGTAGAAAAGACGCTGGATGTGTTCAAGCCGGGTGTAGATTGTGTAAATCCCAATGTAAAGAGAGTTGAAAATGACGTAGTGATTTGTGAAGATGGTAGATACTATGTAAATGTGCTCGGGGTGAGGTTCCGGTGGGCTCTCTCAAATATTGTGTCGGTGAACCCCAAGGAGGTTAAGTTTAGAATTACTGCTACCGACGTCATTCACGGTTTTCAGATAGCGGGTACCAACGTAAACGTGATGGTGTTCCCCGGCTATATTGCCGAAATTACGTGGGGAGTGCCGAACAGCTTGCCGCCCGGTAGGTATTTGGTGGTATGTAACGAGTACTGCGGCGTGGGTTGCCAGGACATATATACCGTGCTTGAAATAAGGAATAAATACTAAATCTCCACTTTTTTCTCCTATATATACTTGATAATCTCTTTTTCTATATGAGATGAATATTTTTATAACAAGATGAATAACAACTCATGGCCACAACTCCAAGATATCTGTGGGAAGACCGCTTTGCCAAGGTGGCGATACTGTTTAGCTTCATACTGCTGGCGTTGGGAAGTCTCTTTGGTCTTGTCCAGGCGTTGGCCAGAATGTCCGGCGCGTTAAAGGCGCTGGGCCTTGACAGCGTCATAACGCCTTAGCTCCACTACCTTGGCCTCACATACATGGCGTCGCCAACGCGGTCCTCTTCACGGCCTTCTTTATAATGGGCTTGGCGGTGTTTGTAGTAACAAGGGATTTACGAATTAACCTACACGGGCCGTTGCTGTGTCTAGCATGTCTCCTGGCGGTGTGTGGTACACTAGTTGCCGCAGTTCTCATCTTGTTGGGTCAAGCAACTGTGCTTTACACCTTCTACCCGCCTATGAGCGCCGACGTGTTGTTTTACCTCGGTCTCGCCATTGTAGTAATTGCGAGTTGGATCTTCGCCGCCGTGGAGCTCTACGGCATATATAAATAGAGGAGGCAGAACTCGCCGCGGCTAGGCGTCGTTAAAGCTCGATAGTCTCCACCTCCAGCGTGTTGAGGTTGAGGAGCATTGCCGTCTTTCTCTCAGAGGCGCATCCACAGACCTCGCCGGGGTTTATGACCAGAGTCCCGTTTACCCGCCTCACGTCTATCCTATGGGTATGTCCGTAAACAACGACATCAAACATGCCAGACCGCGCCATGGCCTCCACTAAGATTTCGGCTGTGCCGTGGTAAAGCCCTATGCGGCGGCCGCCCAGCTGGAGAAGCGCAGCCTCGCCTAACACCTCGACGTTGGCCTCCCTAGCCCTCAAGGCTGCCATGTACCTATCGCCGTCGTTGTTGCCGAAGACCGTATATATCGGAACCCCCGGGCCAAGCGCCCGCCGCATCTTAAGCATGCTAAAAGGTGCGGTCCAGTCCCCCGCGTGTACCACAGCGGCAACGCCTGCCTTTCTGAAAACTTCACCAGCTCTATATATGGCCTTGTAGTCGTCGTGTGTGTCAGAAATGACGCCGATTATCACGCGCCGACCTACTAGTCTCTATAAAAACATAACTTTAACTAAAGATAATGACAAAGGTTCGCCAACTCAGCGGGATGCGTCGCATCTATGTTGCGTTTGTGCGTGCCGTGAATTGGCGCCACTCTGCAGAGAGGTTTAAGATATGTTTTTGAAGAGAAATTGGGTTTAATCTCCGCGTGGACTAAGGTGGTGATCTACACCCCTGACCTCAGAGAGGTGGGAGGCTTCTTTCGTCATGTGCTGGGGATGCCTACGCAACGCGGAGACAACGGCTTAGAGGTGGGATGGGAGGCGCCCTTGATAGAGGTGAAGAGGGGAGAGGGGCCCCCGGCGGCTATATCTACCACGTAGCTATCAAGGTGCCTACTAGGGAGGATCTAGGCGCGTTTATAAGACATGTCCTCCAGGATTGCTCTGAATATGTCGAGGGATTTGCAAATCACCTAGTGAGCGAGGTTGTCTATCTCAAGTCGCCAGATGGCATCGGATTTGAGATATACTTCGACCGCCTCCGGGACAGCTGGGTTAAGAAGGGCGCTCTTGTGGCTATGGACATCCTGCCACTTGACATTGAAAGCTTGGTGAGAGGCGTCGCCCCCTCGCCTCTTCGCCGCGGCGCTGTGATAGGTCATATACACATGAGGACACATGTGGATCATGAAAGAGTAGCGGATTTCTACGGGGAGCTCGGCATGGACGTGACGTGGAAGATGCCAGGCGCCGTGTTTTTGGCATGGGACGGGTACCACCATCTTGCGTTTAACAGATGGCCTTTGCCCAGGCCGGGAGACTCAGTAGTGGCCGTGCAGACTCCTGAAGTGACACGTCCAGTGAGAGACCCCCTGGGGTTGGAGATACTGCCAGGTTAGAAAAAACTGTCACCAGGTTAGAACAATCTTAGCGTCGGCGGCGTATTCATAGAAACTGGCTATGCCCATGATCTTCACGCCGTCTACAACCTCGTCTTCCTTTATGTTAAAGGTGGCCGCCGCCGACGAGCAGAGCCACATCTTACAGCCCATCTCGAGACACTGCTTGAACCTCTCCTGGATCTGCTTGTCAAGCTTCTCAAACACCTTTTTCTTCACTGCGTGGGCCCCGTCGAGGGTCCAGAAGATCAACACGTCGAAGCCCATGGAGGCCGCGGCCAGGGCGTAGCCCAGCATCGTTGACACCCTAGGCGCGTCTGCTGGGGGCATAGTGGCGAGGAACGCCACCTTATCTGCCATGGAGTCTCTAAATCTACAGGATTTTTATAGTTTATTACCGGCCGGTTAGAACACGCGGCCGGAAGCGGGCATACATGCCGATCTGTTTTTAAATTTTGTTAACATAATTCAGTGTATATTTCTAGAGAGGTGAGTTAAGAAGATTTATATATGGAAACTTTTGTGGTCCTATGTCTGAGAAGGTAGAGGAGAGAAATAAGCTGGCGATCATCGCGTGGTCTGGCACCGCGGATAAGCTCTACCCCGTGGCGATTTTGTCAAGCGCGGCGGCCGCCGGGGGTTGGGAGGTGGAGGTGTTCTTCACCTTCTGGGGTCTTAACGCCATTAGGAAGGAGATGTTGAACGCCCCGCCTAAGATCTCCGCAGACTTCGCCGAGTATGGGCCCGCAGTTGTGCAAGCCATCCAGCAGATGAACCTCCCGCCGTGGCATGAACTACTGAGGCAGGCCAAGACCATGGGCAACGTGAAGATATACGCCTGCTCAACTACAATGGAGATGTTTGGCATCAAGGATAAGTCCGCCTTGGCGGACTTCGTAGATGATGTGGTAGGCGCCGCCACTTTCCTCGAGCGGGCAAAAGACGCGGCTGTTACGCTGTTTATATGAAGCCTGTCAAGGTGTTAGACGTAAGGGGTAAGTTCTGCCCCCTTCCAGTGATGGAGACGGCCAAGGCGATTACGCAGATTAACGTGGGCGAGGTGCTCGAAGTTCTCGCCACCGACCCCGCGGCGGATCCGGATATAAAGGCCTGGGCTAAGAGGATGGGACACGAGGTTGTTTCCTCGGAAAAAACGCCGGAGGGGTATCTGAGGATTCTGGTGAGGAGGCTTAAGTAGCATTACAGCTCCACCACGTGGGGCGGGGCCTGGAACCCCACCTTTTTGTGCGTCCCGTCACAGAAGGGCTTGTTGGACGAGTGGCCGCATCTACACAGCGCCGCCTTGACTTGGCCGTCGACCTCCACTAGGTAGGGCCCGTTCTCCCGTGCGATTATCCTAACCATGCCGCCTTACCGCCTCCCCTTAATAGGCATTGCACCATCCCTATGTTTATTTGGTAATGTCCGGGGCGATACATGGAGGATGTTAGGCTTTCTTGTCTCAAGGCGACTAAGTCGCCGTTTGTGCTGGAGGGGCTTCGTAGCCAGGTGAAGTGGTGGGGGTGGTGCCGCGAGGCCTTCGAGGCGGCGAAGGCGCTGGATAGGCCGGTTCTGGTGGATGTCGGAGCCGTGTGGTGTCACTGGTGTCACGTCATGGACGAGACCACATACTCCGACCCCGAGGTGGCCTTGTTTATCAACGAGCACTTCATACCCATCAAGGTGGATAGAGACGAGAGGCCAGACGTGGATAGGCGGCTCCAGGAGATGGCCCAGCTCATCTCAGGCCAGTCTGGCTGGCCGCTTACTGTCTTCATGACGCCAGACGGCGAGGTCATCTGGGCGGCCACCTACATCCCCCCGCGCGACTTGGGGAGGACGCCGGGCATGCTAACCGTCCTCAAGGCGGTGCTTGAGGCGTATAGAGGGAAGCGGGAAGAGATCGCGAAATTCGCCCGTGAGCTCAAGTCGGAGGCGGCTGCCTGGCACTTGCCGGCTCCTGGGGAGCCCGAGAGGGAGATCCAACTGGAGCTCTTGACGGCGCTCGCCTCCAGCCTCGATGCGGAGTATGGCGGCTTCGGCGGGGCCCCCAAGTTCCCGCCTATCGCCCAGCTGGAGCTTCTGTTGACGCGGTATTTCTACGACGGAGTGGGCCTCTACCGGAAGATGGCCGAGGCCACGCTAGACGCCATGGCCCTCGGCGGTGTTTACGACCATCTGCTGGGTGGCTTCTTCCGCTATTCCACAGATAGGATGTGGCTGATCCCCCACTACGAGAAGCTCCTCATAGACAACGCGGAGCTTCTGGCCATATACGCCGAGGCCTACGCCCTCTTCGGCAAGCTGCTGTATTTGAGGACTGCCAGAGGCATAGCGGCGTGGTTCGACGAGTTCATGAGGAGGCCTGGAGGCGGGTACTACGCGAGCCAAGACGCAGATGTGGAGGGGGAGGAGGGGGGCTACTACCGATGGGATCTAGATGAACTCAGGGAGGTGTCCGGCGAACTGTGGCCTCTTGCCGTGGAGCACTTCGGCCTTCTAGACGTGGAGTGGCCCGAGGGCAAGGCCGCACTCCGCGTGGCGAAGCCGGCGGAGGGGCCGGAGGTGGAGGGGCTGTATCGGCGGCTTATGGAGGCTAGACGCCGGCGGAGACCGCCGCGGGTGGACACCACGGTGTATTCGGGGTGGAGCTGCGCGGCGGCGCGGGCCGAGCTCCTCTCGGCCAGACTCATCGGCGTGGGCAACTGGAAACACGCCGTGGACACCGTGGATTTCGTCATGTCTCACATGTGGGACGGGGTTCGGCTGGCGCATGGGTGGCGGGACGGCGCCGCCGTTGGGAGGGCCGTGGTGGAGGACTACGGATACTGCATCTTGGCGGCGCTGGAGGCCTACGCCAAGACTGGGGCGTTGAAATATATCGACTGGGGGCTGGAGCTGGCGGAGGTCCTTGTGGCAAGACATCTAGATGAGGGCGGATTTAGAGATGTGGAGGAGGTGGACCCCGTCGTGGCCACGCCGCATTACCCCTTCCTAGACACGCCAAACTTCTCAGGCAACTCTGTCGCCGCTATTTCGCTGGTCCTCCTCTCTCTGGTCACTGGCCGACGCGATCTTCGGGAGGCGGCTGGCAAGGCCCTCCGTGCTCTCTTCGGCAAACTTCGGCGGGTGGGGCCGTCCGCCGCTGGGCTGGCTGTGGCGGTAGACCTCTACCTACTGGAACCACCGCGGACTGTGGTGGTGGGTGACTCGCCAGAGTTGCTTGAGGCGGCGCTTTCCACCTACCGGCCGTGGCACCTCGCCGTTCCGGTCTCCGCGGAGGAATGGCCATATCCCGAGCAGTCCATAAGGGCTATGTTGAGGGGGCCGCGGCCCGCGGCTTATGTATGCGCCGGCATGGCGTGTTCCATGCCTTTGGCCGAGCTGGAGAAGCTGAGGAAAAACGTCCAAGAGTTCAGGAAAGAGGTGTACAAGCTCTAGGACTCGGCCGACTCCTGCAGGGCGTTTTCAAATTCGCGGGGGTTCTCCTCTATGTACTGCGTCAACAGATCCACCGCGACGGATTCTGTGAAGAGGAGCTTCACGCCCTCCGAGGTGAAGTACATGTAGCTAGTCTGGCAGGCGCCGCCGGCTAGAATCACGTCTACGTCAGGGAGGACGTTTTCCCTCAGCCACCTGTACTTGGCAATGCCGTGCATATGGTGGTGATGGTGGTGCCCCTCGCCTGCGTCGAGGTCGGGGACGTCTCCCAGTGGGTTTTTCCGCTCCTCTACCAGCCGGAGTTTGCCATTTTCGTACCGGTATATCTTGAATATGGGGGCGTGGCGAAGTGGCCGTGGTACACGTTGCCCACCTGCGACGTGGCTATCGCGATCCTCATGGCTCCTCCTCGAACTCCCCTTATATATCTACTCTCTGCCGCGCACGGTCCCCACGACGGATAGAGGCACCTCGAACTCTCCGCCGTAGTAGTAGAAGAGGAGGACTTTCACAACCTCGCTGAGGAGAAGCATGATGTCGCCCCGACCCACGCCGGCGGCCTCCCGCCAGGCGCTTATCAACTTGTCCCGCCCCGCCGCCGCTAGCCCTCCCACGGGTCAAGCCCCTCTCCGGACCTTCCGCGAGCTCCGGGGGCTGGGGAGGTGGTACTTAACCTTGGTGGGGAGGCCCCAGGTAGCCACCAACGCGACGTGCATGTCAGCCGGGACTCACGTATACACCTGCCGCCTCGATATCGGTGGGGACATCTCTCCTTGTAAACGCGGCTAGGAAGGGCGTCCCCATGGAGGGGTTAGTAGGATACGCAATCTCCAGCCCCGAGGAGGCGTCTGCCGAGTTGAACACCGTGGTTAAGTTCGCCAGGCGGCACCCAACCCTATTTGGCGACGTCGCCGCCGTATTGTACGCCAGCGACACCGACGACGGGAAGGCGACAGGCGCCGCGCTTAGAGAAGCCATGTGCAAGGTGGTCACGGCGAGGAGGTTCTGCAGAGTGCCCACTGGCGTGTCTAACTCGGATTAAGTGGGGGCTGGGCAACTCTTGACGTAGTCTAGAGGGCGTGGTGGTGGGTCACGTTGCGTGCATCCACAACTTTTTTAGTTCTGCTTAAAAAGAATGGCGGGGTTTCTTCACAGGCGATGGGGTCAACGACGCGCATGTCCTCGTCACGGCGGATGTGGGCATCGCGGTAGTGACAGGTACGCAGTGACTATGGAGGCCGGAGACGTGATGGCGAGGAGGGGGTCTGGCCAAGGTTGGAATTTCTAGACGTCCCGCAAGATTGTAAGGAACGCCCGCTTTAACCTCTTCTGCTTTTGTATTCAACGTAGCGCTTATCCCGACTGCGGCCGGGGCATATTACCCCGCCCCAAGCCGGTGGGGCTGGCCATGGCGCTAGGCAACGTATCCGTGACGCTAAACGTCTTACGGCTTAGGAGTGCGTAGAAATAGAAGCCTCCCGCGTACGCCCAGATAGTAGAGGGGGGCCGTAGGAGGGCGTAGCCGCCTTATCTTAGGCATTTCTCTACAGCTTCTGGTGCCGGGGCTTGGGTGCTACTGCGGATTTACCACACATCTTCGATGTAGTATACGCCGGGGGCGCCCTCTCTATACAGCCTGTAGAGAGACATGTAGCCCATCTCACAAGTCTGCAATGTAGCCCTCTGAGTTGAGGTACAAGTCTATGCTCGCCCTGGGTATTGGGAGTTGACCAGAGACCTGACGTTCTTTACATCTGAACGAGGGCTGTATCGCCACGGCGTCCGCCGTGGCCGCCCTCCGCCTGGCCTCTGGACTAAAGACGGAGGCGGCTACTCCAGAGGAGGTTAGTGAGGTGGACCACGGGCTCGGCCTGGCGGGGCTGTATAGAGATAACTTGGGTAGTCTCGTCTTGAAGATAATGCGGCTGGTTCGGAAAACCGCCGTGCTCCACACACTCGCCTACTTCGCCGCATCTGAAGGGCTTTAAAGAGGCGGCGCGCGGCAGAGGGATAAGATACGCCGTTAGGGAGACCCCCGGCGAAATCATCTACTACGGGTTGGCCAACGGCAAGGCGATGGGGTTGAGAAGCTCGTCAATATGAACAACTGATAATAAGGATACGAGGCTGAACACGCGTAGACCGGCGCCTCGGCGTGACGGGAGCCGTTTGAACAACGGCGTTGGCATGCCCCGGGCGCGGCTGGGAAAGTTTATAAGGTAGGTACACCCGTATATACGTGAAGAAGGTGACTATTTCCATGTCGGGAGACGTCGTGGAGCGGGCGAAGTCGAAGGCGAGGCAGCTCGGCTCGTTGAGCGCCGTGGTGGAGGACTTCCTCTGGACTCTAGACGGGGAGGGACTTGTCGACGTCCTCTGCAGAGACCTCGGCTTGGAATGCGACGCGTTTCTGTCGCCGGGCGAGGTCACGGCGCGGCGTCCAAAAGCCCTCGGCCGGCCCGCCTCTGAGCTGGTCGCCGAGTTGCGCAGAGGCCGTCTCGATGATATATCTTGACACAAGCGCCTTGGTCAAGCGCTACGTCGAGGAGGAGGGGACCCAGGAGGTGGACAAGCTCTTCGACTCCGCGTATAGGGGGTCAGCCGTCTTAGCCGCCTCGGTCCTCAACATAGGCGAGACGGCCTCAGTCCTAGACAAAAAGGCTAGACGGGGCGAGCTCGCCGGAGACGTAAAGACCGCCGTCTCTCTGATGCTGAGAGAAGTCAGGACGCTGGCCCGCCTGGGGAGCTTCGTCGTGGTGCCTCTAGTGGGGAAGATTCTGAGGGGGTCTATCGCCGTGGTGCTCCGCCACCACGTATATGTGGTGGACGCCCTGCAAATCGCCACCTGCAAATACGTGAGGTGCGAAACGCTCTACACAGCCGACAAAGAGCTGGCGAAGGTGGCGGAGGCTGAAAACGTCGCCTCGGTGCTCCTAGGCCGACGATAACCACGCGGAGAGCTCGACACCCCCTTTCTGCTCCCCCGTCGCGGCTCCACTGCCGCCTTTGTGAATATGGCAGGACTCAGCGGGGAGAAACTTAGGGCTTATGGACAGGTGATAGTAACGATGTATGAATTCTATGAATAAACCATGAACGTAGACACGGCGGTGCTGAGGCACTTCGGCGTCGGCGGCGAGCCCCTAGACGAGGCGCGGGTACAGGCGTTCCTAAAGATCCCAGGCATTGTCGTCACTCTCTGGACCCCGGGCAACACATAGATTTCGTCACGATGCGGATTAGAAACGAGGGCGGCGGCCGCGTGTCCTTTGCCAAGTCGCACCACGCCTTCATAGAGGCCATCGAGCTAAACCCCGGCGAGGCCTTCCTCCTCTGCTGTACATGCCCCATGGTGGACAAGTTCATAGTCCTACAGAGGGTGGGAGAGTCGGTGAGGCTGATATACAAAGGACTTTAAAACGTCTCTTTTTCCTACACGATCGCAACGACGGTGTCTAAATACACTAACCCGCCTGCCGTCCAGCTCCCCTACCTCAAACCTAGGCCCAAGGGGGTCGCGCCTCAGCGCCTCTACCTCTTTCTCCACGTCGTCTACCACCACGTAGACGGGATCCTCTCTCAGTTCAAAGTCGTTGGATTCCTCGGAGAGTCTGAAATACTCCCTCTTGAGGCGCGTGAGGCAGACCGGGGCGTCGGCTTAGGGTTGGAGGCACGCCGCTACTCCCTCCCGCGGACTGTCCCCACGACGAAATGCGGCACCTCGAAGTCGCCGCCGTAGTAGTAGAAGAGGAGAACCTTCACCACCTCGCGGAGTAGGAGCATTAGGTCGCCCCGCCTCACGCCGGCGGCCTCTGCGGCTTCTTTCCACGGCTTTGCTTGTAACACCTTACTTATCAATGCCTTGACGGCGATGTCTGGCAGACTCGGCCTTTTCGTCTTCGCGCCGTAGAAGTACTGAGTGGTCAACATATACATGGCGTCTGTCACGTTTTCGTAGGTCATGGGCCCGTATGCGTAGGCCACCAGCCTGTCTAGCTGGTTCTTGGAGAGGGCAGGCGGAGCGTCTACCTCCCAACCCCAGTCCTCCAGAAGTAGCTGGACCTCGGTGGGCAGGAGGTCCACGTAGGGGCCCATGAGGGAGTGTATAAGCCGCCTGCGGAACTCCACGTTGGCGTATTTGACGTAGGCCTCGGCCTTCTCATTAAGCGGCTTCACCAGCAGGACGCTGTATTCGCCGGAGGAGGGGTTCCGCTCCGGCGAGAGGTGTATGGGGACGTATCCGTTTCTCACCCAGAACCTCAGCAACTTGTCGTAAACGCCGAACCCAACGCCGACCCAGTCCATCCCCAGCCGCCGCGCCTCCTCCTCTATTTTCTTCAGCATAATGGTGCCCAGCCCCATGTCTTGAAGCTCTGGATGCGTGGCGATGCGGACTATCCGCCAGCCCTTCAGCTTGGCGAACTCAGGAAGGCGCCAGTACTTGAGGAAGCGGTCCGGGATGATGTTGCCCGGGAGCTTAAGCCCCCGGAGGGCTTGGTCTATGGAGAGGTCGTCCAGGGCGCCTTCAAAGGCCAGCTCCACAGACACCACGAGTTTGCCGTTTGGCAACGCCAGCGACCTGGCGGTGTGATGCGGCGCGTCGAGAAGCATGCCGAGATCGTCGGGCTCGTTGCGGTAATGTGCCTGGACGTATATGCCGAAGAACTGCCTAAAAGTCTCTTCGTCCTTCAGTATCTCCTCCTCCCTTAGATACGTAACCTCCTGCCTCTTCACGTAGTCGAGATCCGCCGGCTCCACCTTGGCGGGCTCGGCGTTTAGGAGGAAGGCGTTGAAAAGCCACTGCTCCACCGGGTCCCCCTTCCCGTATCTAATGGGCTCCTCCATCTCGTAGAGGTGTACGTCAGTGTCTTTAGATTCCCTTAGGTACTTGAGGAACCTGATGGAGAACCCGCGGCCGGCCCCCTCGTATCCGTGGATGGTGGTGGCGAAGACCAAGCGGTCGAACCTCTTGTGGACGCCGTAGAGCACCGGGAGCGGCACGGCTGCCGCCTCGTCAACGGCGACTATGTCGGCGTTTTCCCGCTTCAGCAACATGTAGGGGGTGACAACGTCGATGAATATGCCCCTGGCCTTTATAGCCCTGATCTCGCCTCCCTCCCTCACTATGCCGGGTTTGTAGCCAAGCGCCTCCAGCCCTTTTATGGCGAACTCCAGAAGGGTCTCCAAATTGCCGTACTCCATGGCGGTGACCACGATCTGCACCCTGGCCTTCGCCTTCCGCAACTTGTGCCCGATACCGGCGAGGCCGAGGCCCAGCGCGGCGCTTTTACCCCTACCTCTGTCTGCTATTACCACCAGCGCTTGTTTCTTCTTAGGCTTGTGGTAGAAGTTCTCAAAAAGCTTCAAAACCTCCACCTGGTCTTGCGTTGCGGCTAGGCGGTATATCTTGAGGGGGAGAACCGCCTTCTCAGGCGGCTCCGGCTTCTTGGGGTTGTAGGGTTGCACGTCCTCGATGCCGGAGGACTTGAGCAACACGCCGTGGTCCACGTCGTATATAACCACGCCTCTGTGGCTGTAGAGGCTACGCCAAAATCTCTCTTTTAGCCTGTGCCGGACGTCGTTGGGGGTGAACTGAGGGACGAGAAGCGTGGATTGGAACTTGGTGATGTAGTTCCTCCAGGCGTCAAGAGGCGGCACCAGAAAGACATATACGCCGCCGCCCCGCACCACGCCGCCAAGCCTCCCCACGTCGTTGGGCTTCAAGTCGTTCACGAGGTCGAGGACGGCGAAGTCGTAGGTGGTGCCCAGTATCTGCGGCGTGTCTTTATACGGCCTGAAGTCCACCTCCAGGGAGGAGCTCCCCACGGCGTCTCTGAAGTAGTTCATACGCTTGTTGGCGTCGGAAAACTCGGGCTGAAACATGTAGAGCCCCTCCCCGCTCCCCCCAGCCGCCTCGTAGCCGCGGAGGACCTCAGCCGCCGCCTCCGCCAGCTTCCGGTCGTCTACGCCCACTAGTACAAACAGCCTTCTGTGTCTCGCCGCGCGGGCCTTCTCCACCTCGGCCTTTGCGAGATCAAAGAGCATACCAAGTAATACGCACCCCTATATAACTGACAAAAGCCCACCCCGCTTGTCGGTTGAGAGTAGAGAGCCGGCGACGTCGACGACAAAATTTAAAGATAGGCGCCGGTAGATATGTGAAGTCTGCCGGGGGGCGTGTCGAGATCTTGAGGATACGGCTAGAGGAGGTAGCTGAGGCTAGGTTGTTGGAATGTAAAGCTGAGGTGGAGTTGGCGAAGAAATTCCTCCAGGCCGGCCTCTTGAGAAACGCCGCCGGTAAGGCGTTTCAAGCTTGGAAGGCGTTTCTTTCCTACCTAGCAATAAAACACCAAGACCTGTTCCAGCTGGAGGGCGTTAAAATCGTAGGTAGGGGAGTTGGCGTCTTGCGTAGAGAGTGGGTAATGGCGGTGGTACCCACCTCGATGATGGCTGAGATAGCGCATAGGCTTAGAGAGAGGGAGCCGGAGGCGGTGGAGCTCACGGGATTGGCCCTGTTAATACATGAGTACCAGTACAACGGCCCCGGCCCCTCGGGAGTCCTCAGCAAAATGCCCAGCGACGACGTGGCCAGGGGGTTTATGGAGCGGCTGATCACACAACTAGAGAGGAGGCTAGCAGGCGGAAACCGCGGGACATAACAAGCGTAGCTGGCGGCGTCTTCCATAGACGAGCGGGTTACGGGGTGCATCCTAGGCGAGGCGGACTGCAGGTTATGACGACCTGCGGCGGGCGGAACAGGTCGTGGCGGGAGACCAGAGAGGCGAGGTGTTTCGCAGACGGCTTTTTAAATTGACGTCTAAACGAAAAGCGGCATTCCTGCTGGAATGCGCCAGACTGGAGCCCAGGTGTGCCAAGTCGTTGTCTTTTTATGAGCTTCCTAATCGCACTGTTCGCCTCATGTTGTACGCCGCTTTATCTCTCTTTTCCGGCCGTCTCCACGCCAATTAGAGACTTATCACGGCAAATGGGGCGTTTGGCGGTTGCGCCTCTACAGGTCAACTGCTTTGTTGAGTCGGCGTGACCCCTTTGTGCTCTGCGGTAGTCCGTGGAGCTACGAAATGGGGCAGTCGTTGGGAGGGGAGGAGATGCCCCCTAGAGGACGAGGAGCTCATGACTACTAGCGTAAATTTCGGCAGCGGGGTTGGCCAAATATCCGGCAACTTAAGGTAATACAGCTAGAAAAGCCGTGGTGCGACTCGGCCAAGTATCTAAAGGGACGTCTGACGGATACGCGATACGAGACGGCGCCGGCCTCGAGCTCCTCGAAGCTGGGATGTACCGTAATGTCCTCTTTCAATTCCCCGCCGCACTCGGGAGGCTCGGGGCCCCGGGCCGGCCCCTGCGACGGGGCCGCGGATCTGCACCGGACGGGCCCCACCGCCCGGCGCGGAGGTGACTACGCTCTCCTTGTCCGCTAGTTGGAGGGGAGTTAAATAGAATTGACCGTTACGCCGCATCGCCTTGAATCTACATGAGTTTCAATGCACGGCTAGATACAAAGCTTAGTGAGTAGATACGCCAGTCTGTACTCGGTGGCGGGAGATGTGAAAAGCTTGGCGCAATACGTCTTGATGGCTAAGAAAAATTTTAAGACTCCGACGGAATAGGCTTCGTAATACTGGTCGCGTTTAGACGTATTCAGGTTGGCAACTCGGCGTCAGCCCTGCCTCGGCGGCTCTGGCCAAGAGCTCCTCTAGGGCGCGGCGGCCTCTAGTCCCCAAATTTCTGGTATATTGGTTTACGTACATGTCAACGAAGCGGGCAGTCTCCTCCAGCGTGAGTCCTCTGGAAAATTTCTGCGCATATCTCAGCGCCTCTTCTCTGTGGCTGTCTGCATATGCGATGGAGTCGGCGAGGGCTTTAGAAAGCTTCTCTGCCAAGTCTCTCCCGAGCGTCTTCTTTACCACGTCTATGCCCAGCGGCGTGGGGAGGCCCGTCTCGCGCATCCACCACTCGCCAAGGTCAAGAACCTTCCTGAGGCCGCGCTTGTGGTAGATGATCTGCCCCTCGTGGATCAGCACCCCTGCGTCCACAACACCGGCCGCCACGGCGTCTATGATCTTGTCGAAGGGCACCTCCACGGTCTTCACACCGGGCATGGCCAGCTTGACGAGGAGAGTCGCCGTGGTGTAGCGGCCTGGCACAGCCACATGTTTGGGCTTGTCCACGCCGGGGCCCGCCACGACGACGGGGCCGTAGCCCTCGCCCATGGAGGCGCCAACCTCCATGACGTAGTACTTATTGCATATGTGGCTGTAGGCGTGAACGCTCACTGCGGTGACGTCTAGGAGCTCCTCCAGAGCCAGCTTGTTGAGGGTCTCTATGTCGGCTAGAAACTCCACATGCGGAGCGGGCAGCCTCACGGCGCCTGTGGCTATGCCGAAGAACATGTAGGCGTCATCTGCGTCTGGCGAGTGGGCTATCTTCAACATAGAGGCACTGCAGCAACATGTTATTAACTGTACCGCTACATGTGCAACCCCCGTCTAAGCCATGAGGTACGCAAAGAAGGCGGAGGGTCTGTTATCCACCGGTAGCTCCTAGGCGGATTACTGGGCTTCTGATAAAAGGGACGACTTTGACGCGGAGCTCGGTCTTGTTGATGTTATGCGAGACAAGATGCTGACGCTTTAGGCGGCTTCGCGGCGGCACCGCCGGTTAGTCTTGAAAGACGCCGCCTCTTCGCCACTGCATCTACACACCGTACTGAATGTGAAACGCGCCTCGCTCCGAGGGGGCCCTGCCTAAATGTGTTGTTGTGACTGGTGTGGTGCTTTGTTTGTCTCGTCGTCTTTGAGAAGAGATGTTGCTTCATCTCGGCGAGGGTGTGCGGGGTGGATTTCGAGAGAGTGCTAGCTTGTTTTGCGGAGTTTCTCAACAACTTCCTTTACATACTGCGTGAGGTTTTTTATGTCTTCCGCCACGTAGTCAAGCCTGGCATACCGGCTTAACACGCCGGACTTGTCTAGGCCGTTGTATTGAAACTCGTGAAGATTCAAAGCGATGTTGGCGTAGTAGAGAAGCTCTGCCCCCTCCACCTGTGATAGGTCTCTGGCTACCTCTAGGAGTAGACCAGTTGACACAACGGCAATCAACCAGTCAGCCACCTCCGCGGTCTTCCCGCCTCTCAGCCTTTTCACACCTGGGTATTTCTGTGCTACTACGTCTCTGCGTCTCAGGGCCAACGCGGCGAGCAACGCCTTAAAAGCCTGGAAGGCCTTGCCGGCTGCTTTGCGGTACA
>Ga0209821_100046_pt1 | contig 24437 bp, 26 predicted proteins | sample SSWtaG_3_FD_184118 | JGI IMG/M metagenome (GOLD analysis project Ga0209821, IMG submission 184118) | Hot spring microbial communities from Sandy's Spring West, USA to study Microbial Dark Matter (Phase II) - SSWTFFsm_matched (SPAdes)... | ecosystem: Environmental > Aquatic > Thermal springs > Hot... | reverse complement strand
CCTGCGGAGATCGCTCAACAGTTTATTGAGCTCGGCGTTGAGGAAGGCGATGTAATAATGATCGACGAAGAAACCGGCGTTGTCACGGTATTGGGAAGAGGCGAAGGAGGCGAGCAATACGACGTAGCTGTGAAGAGAAGAGCCGAATTGCCTAAGGGGCCGGTCTACAAAGAGAAAGAGATTATACGCTTCTTTACGCTTCACGACGTAGATGTGTCGCTGGCTAGGCAGAGGGGGCTCATACCGGCCATGATATTTGGCTTTGCCGAGGAGGTCAAGGAGATACCGGATGAAATAAGGAGGCAGACCGACGAAATAGTGAAGAAGACCATAGAGGAGGGCAAGGCCGAGCTTGTGCCGGGGGTGTTGTTCATAGACGACGCACATCTGCTGGACATCGAGACGTTCTCCTTCCTCATGAAAGCCATGGAGACAGAATTCGCGCCTATAATAATCATGGCGACCAACAGAGAGATTGCGAAGATCAGAGGCACAGATATAGAGTCGCCACACGGAATTCCGCAGGATTTGCTTGACCGTCTCGTAATAATCCGCACAAGGCCTTACACCGCAGAGGAGATTAAAGAGATAATACAGATAAAGGCGCATGAGCAGAACATATCTCTAAGCGACGACGCGCTTAAGCTGTTAACCGCCATAGGCGTAGAACATTCCCTCAGATACGCACTACAGTTGCTGGTGCCGGCATACATAACGGCTAAGGAAAGGGGCAAATCCACAGTTGAAAGCAGAGACGTGGAATACGTCAAGAAACACTTCGTGTCCGTGAAGGAGTCTGTGGAATATGTCAAGACGCTTGAGGAGAAGTTCTTAAAGTAACGCCTTTTTCCCCGCGCTCCGCTAGATAGATGTTGTACACGGCATATAACATCAATACTTGCCCTATGTCTAGATACCACTGCTCAGCCCCCTTAACGTTGATGACATAAAACAATGGGTATACCAATACGCCGTAGCCCGGCGGAGAAGAGGTAAAGAGAAGAGAAAGGTAATGGAACACCGCCGTGGCGATAGACAAGGCGGCAAGAGTCCACCGGGTCCTTGCGTTTGGCTTCACGAAGAAGGTGGCCACCACCGCCGCAAACAGTAGCGTCATTATAGCCACAGCGGCTCTCCACATGTAGAGCCACATGGGCGTCCCCTCCACGGTTTTGACCCCGTCCGGCGTCAAGACCTTGTTCGGCGGGGGTCTAACGGCGTCGGAGACAAAATACTCAACCGGCAACAAAGCTGACGCAAGCACAACGGCCGCCGCCAGAACCGCTATGTAAATCATGGACCTCATCTTATCGACTGAAGCACCCTATACTGCTCCCCCAGCACCCCAAGCGTTATGTTGAACACCAACATGGCCGCAAGCGCCCAGGTGACTACTTCTATGACGACCTTGCCGTTTTTCTCGCCGAACCTTCTCTGCACCACTGCGGCGAGTAGTTGCCCTCCGTCAAGCGGGTAGATGGGCAACGCGTTGAGCACCGCAAGGCCGTAGTTCACCACGATCAGCCAAAACATCAACTTCGTGAAGTCTGTGTTATAAAGCTGTTCCCTCCTTATGGGCCCCTCGTCGTAGCCCAGCAGAGGCAGACTGCCGGGCCCAAGGCCGAAGTATATCCTTCCCCCGTGCTCCACCAACGTCATGTCTAAAACAAGATACGTGCCGTTTCTGTCAACCATCACCTTCACGACATCGCCCGGCCTGCACTTCTCTCTTATCTCCCGCAGAGCCAAAAGAAGCTGTCCGCTTGAAGCTATGTCCGTGGATACGCCACACCCCTCTATTTTCTTCACCACGTCTCCTGGCCTTACGCCCCCGCGGTACAGAGAGCCGTCCGTGTAAAGCCACATGATTTTCGGCGGCGTGGAGAACTCGGCGTAATCCACCTCCACCGTATATCTGCTGAGCCAGCCGCCGACTTCTAAAACCACCTTGTCTCCGGGCCTGCATACCACGGTTTTGTTTATCCCCAGGAGAGGCCCCATGCCTGCTAGCACGTTGATCTTAGTAAGAAAGTCGTCAGGTGTGTAGACTCTCTCCTGGAGCCCGCATCCCTGTATCTCCAGCACCCTGTCTCCCGGCTTGACGCCGTATGCCTCCACACCGAAGACGGCTCCTTGGAGCCCGAGCCATGCCCCCACAACGCCGAGCGCCATAGCGACCAAAGCCAACACGACGTTTGCAGCCACGCCGCTGGCCAATACTGCGGCCTTAGCCTCCGTCTTAGCCTTCTTGAAGCTCTCCTCGTCAGGCTCTACGAAGGCGCCGCTGAGGACGTATAGAAGCGAGAAAACGCCCACAGACTTGATGGGGATGCCGTATCTCAACGCCGCGTAGCCATGCATAAGCTCGTGTAGAACCACTGCCACAACCACGGCGACCGCCAAATACGGCAACTGGTCCCACGGCAGAGTCACGCCAGGGATTATGGGTGTGACCCCGGCGGACTGCGCGGCGGCCTCGCCCACTGAGGCGCCGCCCAGCAACATGTTGAGTGCTTTTACAGTGCCGCCTACCAGCATGTAGATAAAGCCTTGGAGCCACTGAACCTGGCCGTCCGGCCTTATGAACGGAATCGCCAGAAATACAGGAGCCAGAAACGCCAGCAACGCCGCGACCGTATAGGCCTTAAGTGGAATAAAGCTGAGCTTTTCGGCGAACTTCTTGACGTAGACAACAAGCCTCTCGCTCTTCCAATAAATCGCGACAAAGTACTTCACCGCCTGTTTATTCAACAGGTAGACCAACCCAACCAACACGAACCAGCTAGCCAGAAATACCAACGCGTCCACAAACCTCAGAAGATTGGTATTTTAATATTAAAGCTCCAGCGTTGACCCAGCCCCCAGCTTGTAGACGTTGAAGCGCTTCTCCAGCTCCTTAACTAACTGCGGCGCTGTGTGTACCGCAACTATACATCTGACACCCAGGAGGCGTAGCTCCGCAAGTATCCGGGGAAGGAGGTAAGGGTTGTGGGCGGTCCCGCCGAGGCCGCCCACCACACACCTAGCCTTTACCCCCCTCTGAGACAGCTTGTGATATGGAATCGTGAAGAGTCCACATGGCGAAATCACGACGCCGTCTACATAGAGAACATTCTCACGGCTTTCGCTGAACACCCTATACTCAACGCCGCGCACCCTCAAAATCATGTCTGAAGTAGGCTGTATCACAGGAATTTTAAAAAGAGCAAAGCCACCGGTGTGACGGGAATTGTTTGGAACCCCCACCACGCCGAGAACAGGCTGGACCTGCCGCCTAGCCACAAACCTAAACGCGGCCTCCTCAGCGCAACTGTCAAAGAGGAGATGCCCGTTGACCAACATACCAAACCCGTGGCTGGGCTCCAGCTCACCAGGATGTTCCGAACACAACGCCGTTACTTTAACCACGCCCCCTCTGTAGTTTAAATTTATAAACCAACCCGGCGAGGGGGTCATGAAAAGGGCCCTTATTAGTATCTTGTCGGCTCTGGGATTTGCCGCGATATTGACGTTCTTCCCAGGCGAATACTTCACCGCAATACTCCTCTACTTCATGCTGTTTTTCGGCGTTAGCATTTTCCTCGGCCTCCGCACGTATAGACGAGGCATGGCCTCGGCGCAAGAAATATCAAAGGGAAAGCCCATCATAGAGGTAGACGAAAAGGAGGTAAACAAATTGCTTGAGAAAGACAAGGAACTGATTAATGAATACAAGAAGTTCGCAAGAGCCTCCTTCATGCCGTTGCTGACTCTGCCGATTTTCCTACTTCTCTTCATGCTTCTCTTCCCTACGTTGCCGCCTGCCGCCGAGTCGGCCCTTGGTCCCTATATAGGGACTGGCCTAGCGCGGTTTCTAAGCTATACTGCTATATTCCTACTCTTCGCCGCGATTTCCCTGGTCACGTTTAAGCCGCAGACAATGCCAAGGATAGTAAGAAACCTCAAGGTCTACGAGACGGGACTGGTTATTGACAAGACCTTAGGGCTTAAAACACCTGTCGAGGTCGATTACTACAAAGTAAACGAGGAACGGAAGTTCGTAGAGTTTAAACTAAATAACCAGATATTTAGGATATATTACAAAGATATAAAAGAACTAGATGCTATTTTGTCCAAGTTATTGAAGTCCTTAAAACAGTGAGGCCAACGAACCCGCGATCTCCTCCTCGCTTGGCCCCTTCTTCTCCTCTTCCTCCTTCTTCTCCTCCGCCTTAGCCGCGGTGGCTGTTGCGGCAGGAGCCGCTGTTGCCGCGGCTACCGGGGCGGCGGCCACAGGCGCAAACGCGGCGGACTTGATAGCCTCCTCGATATTTACCTCCTTCAACGCAGCGACGAGGGTCTTGATCCTAACCTCGTCTGGGGATATCCCGGCGGCTTGCAACACCCTCGCCAGGTTTTCCTCGTTTATCTCCTGTTTTGCGTAGTGTAGCAATAGGGCACCGTATATGTACTCCATGAGAGGGGTTAAGAAGGAGACCTTTAAAAATTTTTGGGACTAAACCTCCTCCACCTTTATGTTCTTCGACTTGAGCTCGGCGATGACTTGCTCTGCCTTGTCAGGCGGTAGTTTTATCGTGTAGAGGTAGCCGGCAAGCCTTGCTTTCAGCTTTACATACTCAGGATACCTCTTTACGCGGATCTCCTCAGCCTTCTCGCCGTATTTCCTCCATAGCTCAAGCAAAAAGAGCTCCTTAGGCATAGCCTCTTAACAAAACTCGGTATATAAAATTTTAGGGATTTGGCCGGGGTAACCCACCAGGCTCATACGCCCCCCTACAGGGGTGTTGCCTAGGGCGTCTATAACTACTCAAACACTTATAAACTTATCTGACGTCTCTGTGACGGTATTTTATGTGGGGGAGCGTCCTCATGACCTCGAAGGCTAGGTTGGATAGTTGGTTGAGGAGTTTGGCGGCCGCGGCCTCCTCCAGCGTCACCACGCGCCTCTCAGTCCACCTGATCCAGACCCTCGCCTCATCCACGGCGGAGCACTCCGGAGAGGCGCAGGCTACCCAGCTCCGAAGAGGTTCCTCAGACGCGGCGGCGTAGACCAGCTTAAACGCCCTGCGGTAGAGGGCGTGTGCGGTGTCGAGATACTCCGCCCTCCCTGTCGCTAGGTAGAACCCCAGCTCCATAAGCGAAAAGGCGATGAGGCGCATTATCCGCGCCTGCGGCCTCTGCAGGAGGTTGGCGGCTTTGTGGGCGTAGGCCACCGCTGTATCCAACGCGCCGAATAGCTTGACGACGGCGTCATCCTTCTTGGCTTGTCTGGCGACTCCCTTCCAGTACACCACAGTATCGCCGCCGTCTCCGGGGCACGAAAATAACATCAAACACGGCTTAGTCAGCACTTCACACACCTCAAAACTATAATATATATCCTACACGTAAAATGCGGTGATGACTCCGCTGAGCGTGGAGCCGTGACGCCATTTTCAGCCGGCTGAGTGGCAAGTCTTCACGCAACGCTCAACAGTTTAATAGGGCCTTTACTGTGTGGATATGCTGTTTAGGAAGGGAGGGGGCAACGGGGCCAAGGCGTTGCGTGAGGAGTTGCGTAGGCCCGGCGTAGTTTTGGTCCCGGGGGTTTTCAACGCCTTGACGGCGCTTATGGCGCAGAGCCTCGGGTTCAAGGCGGTCTACGTATCGGGGGCTGCGGTGACCGCCTCCATGGCCTTGCCCGACCTAGGTCTCATAACCATGGACGAGATGGTGAGGACTGTAAAATACATAGTGGACGCGGTGGATATCCCCGTCATCGTAGACATAGACACCGGCTACGGGGAGGCTCTTAACGTCATGAGAGCTGTGAGGGAGTTCGAGGCGGTGGGGGCGGCGGGGGTGCAGATAGAGGACCAAGTGTTGCCGAAGAAGTGTGGACACCTCAGCGGCAAGGCTTTGATCCCGCCCGACGAGATGGCGAAGAAGATAAAGGCCGCTGTGGAGGCCAGGAGAAACCCGGACTTCGTAATCATTGCGAGGACCGACGCAGTTGGCGTGACCGGGTTTGAAGACGCCGTGGAGAGGGCGCAACTGTACCTAGAGGTGGGAGCCGACGTCATATTCCCGGAGGCTCTCCGGAGCGAGGAGGAGTTTAGGGAGTTTGCCAGAAAGGTAAAGGCTCCGCTTTTGGCCAACATGACGGAGTTCGGAGTGTCTCCGCTTATACCGGCGAAGAAGCTGGAGGAGTGGGGCTACAAATTCGTGGTATTCCCCGTCACCGCATTGAGAGTTGCCATGTATGCAGTCAGAGAGGTCTTCAGAACCATCCTAGAAGAGGGCACGCAGGTTGCTTGGGTAAGTAAGATGTTTACACGTAAAGAGCTTTATGAGTTAATTAGGTATTATGACTATGAGAAGTTGGATTTCGAAATAGCAAAGGCCGTGGATAATGTTTATAAGAAGTTTAAAGAGGGGGGCCATGGACCGCGTAACTAAGATCTTAGCTGAATACACAAATGCAATAGACTTCTCCAAGGTCCCCGCCGAGACGCGTCACGAGGTTAAGCGCAGAATCATAGACTCAATTGCTGTGGCCTTCGCCGCATACACGGCGGAACCTGTCGCGATCGCCCGGCGCGTTTCCTCTAGGTTTTCCGTCTCCGAAGGGGCGCGTATAATGGGGACACGCTATAGAGTAACACCCGACTGGGCAACGTTTGTAAACGGCCTCATGATCCGGTACCACGACTACAACGATACGTATCTGTCTAAGGAGCCCCTCCACCCCAGTGATTTAATCGGGGCCGCGCTGTCTGTAGGCGAGTACGTAGACGCAAGAGGAACCGACTTAATAACGGCGATAGCCATTGGGTATGAGGCATCGGTCACCTTCTGCGACGGGGGCACCCTGAGAAAAAGAGGGTGGGACCACGTTAACTTCTTGGGCGTAGGAAGCGCGCTGGCCGCCGCCAAGCTGATGGGCTTAGACCCGGCCAAGACGCAACATGCCCTCGCTCTATACGCCGTGCCCCACGCCGCCATGCGCCAGACGAGAGTAGGCGAGCTGAGCATGTGGAAGGGCGCCGCCGCTGCAAACGCGAGCAGAAACGCGGTCTTCGCAACCTTGCTTGCACGTGATGGATTCACCGGACCCTACAAACCGTTTGAGGGAGAGATGGGGTTCATAAGACAGTTGTTGCAAGGCGACTTCGACTTCTCCGTGTTGAGGAGCTTAGAGGAGCTCATGCCGCCGCGGCGCATATTAGATACTTACATAAAGCCCTACCCTGTGGAGTACCACGCGCAGACCGCCGTTGAGGCCGCCCTAAGGCTGAGAGAAAAAGTAAGGCTGGAGGAGATTGAGAAGATTAGGATAGACACCTACGAGGCCGCCTACACGATCATAGGGCCTAAAGACCCTGAGAAGTGGGATCCGCACACAAAAGAAACCGCCGACCACTCCATCATGTGGATTACCGCCGCCGCCCTTGTGTGGGGGCCGATAAAGATCTCTCACTACAAAGACGTCAGAAACTCCGCCGTCTTGTCGCTGATGAAGAAGATGGAGGTCAACCTAGACCCCGAGCTCGACAAGCTGTATCCCCAAGCCTTCCCCACCGTTATTACAATAACCACGAAGAGCGGCGCCAAATACACGGAGAGGGTGGACTACGCCAAGGGCCACCCCAAGAACCCCATGACAGACAGAGAGCTGGAGGAGAAGTTCCACGATCTGACCAACGACGTCTTGCCCGAGGAAAATAGAAGGAAGACGCTGGAAATAATCTGGAGACTAGAAAACTACAAAGTCTCAGACCTCCTAGAGGTTCTCACTATATGACAGACCTCTAGGGCGGGGGTTAGACTCCTAGCGGAAGGTTGAAGTTGCTAGTTCTTTTTCGCCACATGTCGAGGCGCGTCTCTCGGTCTTGCTTCTCTTCTGTAGATACGCCACTGAGAGAGTCCTCAAGAAGACGCCGGTTGCGGACGGCTACAGAGACCCAGCGGCTTCTGGTGAACGACCCTCCACAGCTCGTATAGGAGTATGTAGAGTGGAGCGTCTTGAGGCTCTGGGAAGGCCGGCGCAAGGCCGATGGAGGGCACTAGGGCTCTCCACAAAAGGCCTATGTATACCATATAGAAATGACCTGCCAACACCGCAACTATTAACAAAGCCATAGATACGGCCTTTCTCGCAAGCCCCTTGGCGTAGACTGAGGCATATGCAATCAAAGCGGCTAAGGCGAAAGGGAAGTAGAGGTGAGGCCAGCCCACGTCCACAGGCAGCGGCCCAAATAAGGCTCTAGGAGGGAGGACACTGTTTAAAGCCAAAAAACCAACCCCGGCGCCGTAGATAATCGACGAAAATAAGAGACGTCCGCAAGCCGCGTGATACGCGGCTAAGTATGCCAAGGCGCCTATTAAAAGGAAATGAGGGTGCTGGAAAAACTTAAAGTGAACTCCTATAAAGAGTAAATAGGAAAAAATATAGAGAATTAATGTGGATTTTATAGAGAACCTATCTAAAATATTCATTTACACATTTAAAGCCGCTAGGAATTGCGTATTCCTGGGCGCCGCAGGTCAACGTTCTGTATGGGAAGTAGGTGGTCTGCCCGGCTTGCGGCAAGCTACCAATGGTGGTAAAAGGCAATGCGGCCCCATCTGCGGAATACACCACAGTATTCGGCATAAATGGCGTCGAGTACTCAAGACGCGAGACAAAGACATATGTCGGCGGATGAGGAAATATAACGGTCACGTTTGCAGCTAGGGGATCGTTGTACCAGCCGGTGTATAGTTCTACAGTTATGGCGTTGCCTGAGGACGTCACCTTGACGCTGGCCGCGGCGGCTTGCACAGCCCTATCTAGTAGGAGGGTTACGTATCCAATAGCCGGAAATGTTTGAACTACGCCTTTTAAGGCGTCGATGGTCGACTTGGCCAAGTCGTAAATGCTGAGGACGAGCGAAAGCCAAGGCAAGGTCTCTAGCATCCAAGAGGAGCCGCTTGTCACAACTACGCCTGTCGTTCCCGCGGCCGCAGGCACGGGATTTAAACCAGAGTCCAAGGCCTTCACGGTCATCCTTATGGTGGTGTACGAGCTCTGACCTACAGATTCAAAGGGCTTAGTTGAGATGACCATAGCTATGCCGAAGCCCCCCACGGCCTCTAAATCGGCTATGAATGCCCTCGTGTTTACAACGAGTAGCGACTCTTTAAAAATCTTGGTAGGGTAGCGGTATAGACCGTCCCCTGCCGGCGACAGCTCCATCGGGCGCCTAACGCCCACATTGATAAAAAGCTCGGAACCCCCCACGTCATTCAGGGGGCCCAGGGAGATGGCGCCGCCAAGGCCGTAAGTAGGTAGCAGATAGGGGTAGAGCACCTGCGGCACCGTCAAGCTCGCTGAAAATATCACGTAGTTAGAATCGCGGGGATCCGCCTGGCCGACGATAGAGCCTATGTATAGGCCACCCCAGTAGACGTATAGAGTGCCAGAAGTGGCGCGTTTTGGAACTCTCAAATAGACGCTAATTACGATGCCAGACGCAGCGTCTACGTAGAAGCCGGGTACGGCGAGGTAGTTACTGCCGGTTTTAAGCCACTCATTTAGGGGGACACACCCGGTGGGGTTACATATGTAAAGTGGTATATACGTCCTCGTCGTCCTTATGACGTCGTTCCTAAAGTACTGGCTGTTTGCAACTCTTACAAGCGCCGACGCATACACTGCGGCGACTTGGCTGTTCTGGTTGCATATTCTCACCTTGTAGGTGGCTCTCCCAGCTCCGAGCCATGTCACAACAGTCTGTGGAGAGCCTTGATAAACCGTGACCGAGCCTGTTTTTGTGAAGCCTGTCCCCACGTATGTTATGACGTAGCTATAGACGCCCGGCGTGGTGCCGCCGGTCAGCACCACAGAGGCGTCGCCAGTCCCCTCAGGCACGTCGAAGTAAGTCTCAACACAACCCCCCGGCGGGAGAGACCGGGTGGTTATCCTATAGAGCTTGAAGGCGGCCCAGTAAGCCAGAGGAGATACCTGTTCTATCTTTGCCTCAGGCGGCTTTTCAGCCCTAGGCGGCTTCCTCCTATCTACTCTCTCCACCCTGTCCGGCCTCTTCCCCTCCCCTCTTCCCGGCCACGCCAGGTTGAAATAGGCAAGGTTCTCCACGTCTGCCGCTCTCGCAACGAAGACGTGGTATTTCGCCTTTCCCTTCTCCACCGCTATCGACACGCCGGGGGCCGGAGGCTCCGCAGAAGGCGTCCCGGGGGCCGCCTCGAAACACACCACGGTGTCGTTTCTCAACACCGGCGGCGGGAGGGCAGCTCGCGCCACAGCCCTAGAGAGGTCTGTGTCGTTTCTAGTCAACGCCGGAACTAGGAGGAAGGTTACGTTCTCAGGCTCGACATACGCCGCGGCAGGTCTCCACGACCCTCTTTCAAATACTGTAACCATAAGCACGGGGGACTCCCCGGCGAGGCCGAGCTCACCCGCCGACGCGCAGAAGACCTCCCTCGGCGGCTCTTGGGCATATAGCAACGCCGCCGTCAACATGACGAATAACACGACAAACCAGCCACCCCTCCACTCCACTGCGGAAACCCTCGACACGTTGGGAGCGGCATACTGCCCCCAGACTTGATGTCGGTTAGACCTCTTGAACGCCAGAGCTGGTTCTGCCAGGTACAACATGATTCAAAAAAACTGGTTTATAAATGTGACGCCAATACGGCCCAGCCGTCGCCTGTAGTTTTTCCGACCCCTCAACCGTATATTTACAACGGCGAATACTTAGGACGCCACTCGGAGCCGACCCATGTTATGCCGCATTTGCGACGACGAAATCCGCCGGAGGTGCCGACTCAATTCTACACCACACTGTGGGAGTTGTTGAAGACGCAGAAGAACAGCTCTTGATACTCTTCTGGGTCGCGCCCGTGCCACCGCGGAGGCCGAGCTGGACAAGTCGCTCAGCTACAGCATACGCATGTAGGTAACGCTGAAGGGGGAGATAGATAAGGGCGGGTGTTGACGTTAGGAAGCTGGTGAATAGGATAGGAAATAAGGGCGAAAAGAGGGGAGGCAGAGCTTGTGGTTGCCCTTCGTGGCGTGTGAAGGTGGTAGGAAGTGCATTGCCGATGTCTAAACGTTTATAAACCCGTTTTTTTTGAAGCATGTTGCCCCGGGTGTTGGTTCTGGCGCTCGTGGCGGCGTTTGTGGCTGGAGGTTATGTCGATGTGTATGTAGAAGATGGGCCGGAGGTAGAGGGGCTTCACATATATGCGTGGGGCGGGGCGGAGTGGAGGCCTGTCTACGTCATATACCAGCCCCAGCATGTAGATACCCACGTGGTTGCGACGGGGGATTGGGTCTCCATGCCTTATTACAACATGTCGCGTTACGTGTTGCGCATGCCAAGGGAGGTCGTGGCACCGCGGGGACCTCCAGCACTTCCGCCGGGATTTGAGAGGTGGACGCTGGAGGTGGATAACGGCACTAAGAAGATTACAATAACGCTGGCGGTGGGAAGAGAGCCGTTAAAGCTCAACAACTTCACAATCGCCACATGGCAAACTTTCGGCGACAAGGAGATAAAGACGCCCAACAAAGGTCGGCTGAAGACGCCGCCTGGAAGACAGCCCAAGAACGGCGCCCAGGGAGGCGAGGCGGGCGCAGCTAGCTACGCCGTGTCCACAGGCGCCACCATATACCCCGTGGGGAGTCTATACTTCGGAGCAGTGGCGGTTGCAGGCACCTTCTTCACGTATATCCCAGTGGACTCCCCAATGAACCACCGCCGCATCTGTCTCCTCGACGATATGCACTGGGTAGGATTTGAGGTGCAAAACTTCACCGTAGGCGTGGAGGTAGGCGGCTACGTCACTGGCGGTTATTTAACTCTGGAGTTCTATAACTTAGACACGTGTTCTTTCATTACCAGCGTGTCGTTACCTCTGCCCAGTTCCGGGCGTTATTGGACCAACGTGCAACCATCTCTGCCAGATGCCCAGATAGGCGTGAGGGTTAGAGTCAGCGGCCGCGCCGAGACGGCGTCGATACGCGCATATATAGCCGCCCGGTATAAGAAGGCTGTACAAGACCTAGCCCAGACAGCCACGTCGAAGGCTGTATCAGAGCAGACGCTACTTATTAGCGTCAGCGGCCGCGTTAAAGTCGCTGTCTTTTTCGGCCCATACGTGGCATACGACGGGGCGGCGGCCACATCTGCGGGGGTGATATATGGCTACGTCTACATACCGCCGTCAACCACGAGGCTGACGTGGTACGGTAGCTACTGCCCCACGCTCGCCGTGGAGTACTACGTCAACGGGTTGTATTACACATATCGCTTCGTTAGCCCCTCCACACCCAGCCCAGTGAACTACTACTGCAACTACAACGTGCCCTCCACAGCTCTTCAGATAAAAGCTAGAGAATACGCGACGTCCAAGGCGACATCCAGAGGAGGGGGCATCGCAGTGGCAGTGGTTTACACGACAATGGGGGCAAGCACGACCATAAGCTACGGGGGCCGTCTTGAGATCGTGTACGACCGCTGGAAAGAGCCCTTCCGCTCCCAATACATAGACTCTGGAAGAGGACTCCCATATGCTGAGTGGGGTTCAACGCTTCTATCAAATACGCTTCAAGTGCTTGGGCCCGTCAATGGAACTACAACTAACATAGTGACTGAGGTGAGGGCGGCAACGAACGAAATTATCCTGTCTCTGCAACACAACAACCCTGCCTTGTGCGGGGCTGGCTGGCGATTCACGGGGCTACAGGTAGGAGGGTACACTCTTTACTACGGCAACGAAGTTGTGGAAGAGCCTTGGTGGGCCGCTATTGGTCGGCGTGTGGCTGACGCAGTTGACTGGCTGATGTCTGTGACGCGCGATAGATCGCCTTGGTGGGCTTCGCTGCTGTTAACGATCATACAGAACATCTTCGCAACGGCCAGCGGCCTGGTGAAGATATATACCGACTCTAGTGCCACCATAATTGAATGGAACAGAGGTTGGACCACATCTACGCCGCCAGCGGTTGTGATAAGGATACTTCGTACAGGCGGCACAGACGTCAGGTGGGATAGCTTTGCGGTGATGTATTACTCCATTTCGGAATGCTACAGAGGCGTTGGGTACAGTGTAAACACAAACATGCGCCTACCACCCACAGTGACTGGTGGCGCAAGCGCCTCCGAGAGGATTTGGACTTGGCGGGGCCAGATAAGTGGTCTCAATACAGATCTCCTTGTAAAGCCGTGAGGTCGAAATCCATGGTCTCTAAGTTGTTGTTTTTTTCTTCTACATTTTTTCTCATCTTTCTTGCCTTTTCGAATGGCGTGTTTTATCCTTTGCGGGCTGGCGTCTTTCTGGCAGGCGCGTACTTAGCCCTTGTTGGGGTGGTGTTTTTCTTTCACGAGGTGCCTCGGCTTAAGAGGAGGATGGCGGAGACTTTGGCCGTCGTGGCCTTATTTTCTGCGTTCTATCTCTTCCCGCCTTTGTCTCTTTCTGCTATACCGGCTGGGTTTTTTGTGTTGTTTTATCCGCTGTATCTCGGCTTGAAACATGGCGTGTTTAGAGACGTCGTCCACATATTCCTATGGCTTGTGCTCTCCATGGCTTTAAGCGCCGTCATATACTGGCCGTTGCCAAAGGTGTTTTGGGCCGAGGTGGTAGCCGCCGCGGTCTCTTCGTTGGTTGCACACTACTTATTGCTGAAGACTTACGCACAGAGGAGACGGCAGAGAGGCGAAGGGGTTGCTTCTTAGGCCTTATTTCCTCCGGCTCTTCGGCCCACGAGACTACGTATCGGCTTACTAACCCCACGTGCGTTTTGAGACTCACTCCCCCGAGGAGGTAGAAAAAGACCATGTGGATGGCTTGCAACTTTTCGAGACGTAAGGTAGGGCTTGGGTCTGGCGTTTTGAGACGTAGCCGCAAGCGCCTTCTCGGTCTCTCCGGGTCTTTAACCACGTCATTCCCCGCCGGAGATGAACGACGTTAGGATCCTCGGTGGGTTCTGCCAGCGCCATAGAAGCCGGCCGTGATACGTAGCTGTTGCTAGAAGGAGAATGGTAAGGATACTCCGTCTAACGCCCTTACGTCGCCACTGTAGATCACGACGGAGTTGTAGACCTCAACCGCCGCCATACGCCAAGAGCGTTAACTATTTAGACGCCTTCCAGTCCACAAGGGAGACAACCGGCCTCCCCTTTATCTTCATCACATATGCCGTGGCAGATAGGGCGGCCGCCGCCCCCATCGCCGCTGATATGACCGCTTGCTTGTAGGGATACGCCACTATGTCCCCCGCGGCGAAGACGCCCGACGTCTTGGTCTTCCCCTCCCAGTCTGCGATAATCTCGCCGCGTTCGTTCAAGTCCACCAGGTGGCGCACAAAGTCGCTTTTAGTCACGTAGCCGACCTCGACGAATACCGCCGCGACGGGTAGCTCCTGCACCTCTCCAGTCTTCTTGTTCTTCACCACCACGGCCTTGACCTTCGTGTCGCCTTTTATCTCCACCACCTCGCTGTTGGGGATAAACATAGCCTTCCCAAGTCTCCTGGCTTGTTCGAGGAACTCCTCGTCGTGAATCGGCTTGTCCGATGGGAATATCCAGTAGAACTTATTAGCCACCGAGGAGAGGATAGTCACAGGCTCCCTGGCCAGGTCGCCCCAGCTCACCAACGCGACATCTTGCCCCTTGAAAAACGGCGCGTCGCATATGGTGCAGTAAGACACGCCCCTGTTTTTGAACTTGACCTCGCCAGGGACGTTGAGCTCCTTGGGGGTCTTCCCAAAGGCCAGGATCACGGCGAGGCTTCTGTATTCGTCGCCCCCCTCAGTCTTGACCACAAACACGTTGCCCTCCTTCTCAACCGTCTTCACCTCGTCGAATATGATCTCGGCGCCGAACGTTCTCGCCTGTTGCTCCACGCGCTTGGCGAGCTCAGGCCCCGAAATCTTGGGAATGGCGGGGTAGTTCTCGATCAGCGTCGTCATGTTGAGCTGCCCCCCTAGGTCTTTGCTTATTACCAAGGTCTTGAGCCGTTGTCTCGCGGCGTAGAGCGCCGCCGAGAGCCCGGCGATGCCTGCGCCGATTATTACCACGTCGTAATCGACTTGCATGGTTAACCACAGCGATGGCCATTTATAATTTTTCAATCGCCGAAGAGGTTGCGGCGGCTCTGGCACGTAACATCGCCTAGCGGCAACCGCATAATACCGGATAAAAGCTTTTAAATAGCATTAATAAGCCGCATCAATGTCTTCAAAGGAGCAAGAGGCGCAGAAGGGGAAACAGGGGTGGATTACGCCCACCGTCATCCCGCCGGAGGAGTGGGGCACCTTTAGATACCGAGGAAAGACCCTGGAGGAGTTGCTCAACATGTCCATGGACGAGTTTATTAAACTCCTCCCCGCACGCCAGAGGAGGAGTTTAAAACGAGGCTTGAAACCTGAACATAGAAAGCTACTGGAAAAAATCAGGAAGGCGAAACGTTTGATCGCCCAGGGGAAGAAGGCGACGATTAAGACCCACAACAGAGACATGATAATACTCCCCGAGATGGTGGGCCTCACAATTCAGGTCTACAACGGAATTACGTATATACCTGTGTTCATATCGCCTTGGCATATAGGGCACTACCTCGGCGAATTCGCCCTCACTACAAAGATCGTGCAACACGGCGAGCCCGGCTTGAAGGCAACGAGGTCATCACTACACATAGCCGCAAAGTGATATGACGGTCGTAAAGCTCCAGTCAAGACCCAGAATAGGCGATGTCGTTACCCTGCCGCAAGGGAAGAAGATCCGGGTGAGAAACATCGGCATCCCCTACGTCTTGCCTCCAGCCGCCGCATGCGACGACCCTCTGTGTCCCTGGCATGGACATCTTAAGGTGAGACTGAAGCTGTTAGAGGTCACGGTGGAGAAGGTGAGGATGCACAAAGCCGCCGTCGTAGTCCACGAGTGGGTTCAATACATACCTAAGTACAACCGTTACGAACGTCGTCGCAGGCGGATGAGAGTCAGGGTGCCCGAGTGTATAGAGGTGAAGCCAGGCGACAAGGTCATAATCGCGGAGACGAGACCACTCTCGAAAACCATAGCGTGGGTGGTCATAGGGAGGAAGGAAGACGTAACGGAGTGGAAAGCCAAACACGAAACTCTTCAGTAGGTGCAACCAGTAGTCCTCGTCGATACTAGGGAACATGCAGAGGAGGTCATACTCAACGTCAAAGAATCGGGCTGCGGGGTCGTAAAGACGAAGTTGGAGGTGGGGGACTACGTAGCTGGCAGATTCGTCTTCGAGAGGAAGAGCGTACAGGACTTCGTAAACTCGATTATAGACGGGCGTCTTTTCGACCAGGCCGCGCGCCTCCGAGGGACCGGGCTGAGGCCCGTCATAGTAGTTGAGGGCGATTTGTGGGAAGAACTCCGGTTTAGAAAGATCTCGCCCAACGCCGTCTTAGGCGCGCAACTTGCTCTTCACGGGATGGAGATAGGGGTCCTCTACACCGAGGACAAGGCACAGACCGGGGCTCTCCTCTGTCTAGCCGCTAAAAAGGAGACAAAAAGCGGCATCAAGACCCCCGCTGTTAAGAAGAGGGCTGATATCAAGAGTCTCCAGATTGCGCTCCTCGCGTCGCTCCCCGGCATCGGCCCTAAACGCGCCGAGGAGCTTCTGAGAAAATACGGAACTCCGCTAAACGCGTTGCTCAACTACAAGTCATGGGATATCGACGAGAAACACCACGCCGTAATTAAGCGGGTACTCGAGACCCCCTTCAGCGCCTCCTCTTCGCTAGACGACTTCATGTAAGCCAACGCCACTCCAGGCCGAGGTCCACCTCGTCTAGAACGCATCCCCGCGGCGGGTTTCCCAGCGTGGTCCTGAACACCTTGGCCAGCGGCGTGACGATCCGCCTAGTCCCCAGCACGTCCACCAGGGCAAAGAAGGGCTGGTAGCCCAGCCCCCACTCGTATCCATGCAGAAAACTCCACCAGATGGCGACTGTTGCATTCGCCTCCTTCAACACAGAGGCCATGGCGCATAGATATCGGTATCTCAACCCTTCGTTCCTCGTCGCTATTCCAAACTCCGTCACGGCTAGCGGCGTCGGCGCCTTCACCTCCAGCAGATCCCGCGGCCTGAGCACAAACCTAAGCGCAAAGTCGTCATATCTCCCCACCACGTAGAAATTCACCGCGGTGTAGTCCATCTCCTTAAACATATCCATGTATTTCGAATTTTGCCTATTTAGAAAATAGAGCACCGGCTTAAACAATATGTTCTTTGTCTCAAATTTAGTAAATGAGTAAGTGAATGAGGTCTGCACTCCATACGACTTCAACACGTCTCTTGCGGCTAGTATTATCTCATCTATTACCTGCGACGCCTTCTGCATATGTCTAAGCGATAGAAATCCAAAGGGGGGCAGATCACCCTTTACATAAGCCAGAAACGTGTACATGTTCGGCTCGTTGAAGATCAACGCCACGTCTATTAGATCCCCAAGCTCCCTCGCCACATGCTCCACATAGGCGAGAAAACGCCTCCCCACCTCCCTAGACTCCCAGCCGCCGTGTCTCCAGACCCATTTCGGGTTTGTGAAGTGGTGAAGAGTAACCCAACTCCTAAGCCCCCTCCTCCGTATGGAGGAGAGGTAGTCACGGAAAAGCCGGAGGGTCTCCTTGTCGTGGCGGCCCTCGGCCGGCTCTATCAGCGCCCACTCCACCCCAGTTCTAAAGACATCTAGCCCAATTTCCCTCGCCAAATCCAGGTCCTCTTCGTAAAAGAGCAGGTGATGGGCACCCACCTCGTCGGGCAGATCGCAGTTGCAAAAACCGAAGTGTTGATATGGCGAAACAGCCGCGCCTATTAACACTAGCGCAGGATGAGGACGGAAGTGTTGGCGGCAAGCGCCACCGCCACTGACGTGCTGTTATACAGCAATGCAGAGGCGCCGTAGTAGCCGCGCGATAGCAGAATCACAATGTCGTAGCTGTTCTCAGAGAGCTCCTTCACTATCTCAGAGGCCACCGTCTCCCCCTCCCCAAGTTTCCTCACTTTAAAGGCGTGCTTAACGCCTTTTTTGCCCATGTACTCCTCCACGGCCTTTCTCAACTGCTCTACGGCGGGGTCGTCTTCGCTTGATGCGACGTAGAGAAATACGATGTCTGCGCCGTATCTCTCGCCGAAGTCCGCCGCGACGTTCAGCAACTCCCTGAACCTCGCGGGGTTCATAGGCGATACTGGTACTAATATACGTCTAAACTTGTACGCTAGTTCGTAAAAAGGCTCGTCACCCATACCTCTTGCCTTCCGTCGTCAATTTAAGCGTTTTGTCTGTCTTCTCGATAGACGCCCACTTGGGCAACGTCCCGAAAATGGCCCTCACCGCGTCTACGTTCTCCGGGACGACTATGCTTTCTTGGTGGACGCCGTACATTAGATAAAGCTCGTTGCCCCTCACAGTTACCGAGTCTCTGAAGAGGGCAACCTCCGGGAAGTCAGCCCTAGGCCTGCCGAGATCTCTGGCGTATTCGATTATCTGCGCAAGGCTTAAAAAGCCGGCGCCGACGTCTGCAAGGAAGATGCGTGGAGTTTTGGCGAAGGCCTCCAACACGGCGTCTCTCGTGTATGCAGAGTCAAGCTCTATGTACGCCATGTGCATATGCATGATGGTGACGGGCACCGCCACCGCCATCGTCACTATGTCTATGTTTCTGAGTATGGTCTGGACGTCTGGGCCGTGGTGGCTGGGCACAGTCGCTGGGTTGGGCACCACGTCGTTTATAGGCCCCTTCTTGTGCTCCTTCGGGTCGGCGCCCCTCCTCGCGAGGAATATTCTGGCCTTTCTTACCCCCATGCCGTTTAGCAGAAGCGCCGAGAGGACCCTGGTTATGCCCGTGGTGTTGCAACTGACGACGCGCACGTAGCGTCTCCCCCTCGCCTCTTCGTAGTTGGCGAGGGCGTTGAAGCTCACCTCGGCGACGTCGGCCTCCTCGCCGCCTTGGAAAATCACAGGTTTGTCAAACCTCTGGTAGTACCTCTCCTTGTTCTCACGCCCCACGTCCTCCGGCGTTGCGTCAATTATGACGTCAGAAGCCTTTATCAAGTCTTCGAGAGTGCCCGCCGGCTCTATGCCGGCTTTCCTGAACTTGTCGAACTTGTCCGGTAACGTGTAGAGCGCGTAGCCGCGCGCCTGGGCCACCTTGGCTTCGTAATCCGGCGTGGTCTTCAATACCCCCACCACCTTCATGTCGTCTTGTGCTGCTACCGCGTCGGCTATGCGCTTGCCGATGGTGCCGTACCCTACTACGCCTACCTTGATCATGTCCAGAACTTCTTAGCAGATGTTAATAACACTTTTACCGCGGGCATCTCCTCGCCTCCTATCGTCTGTATGAAGGCGCGCCCGCCTGTAGACACGTGATAGGCCTTGTCGATGACGCCGGCCTTCTCGGCTGCGAGTATGGTGTGCCCACCGCCAAGTATGAGACGTTTGTTCGCAGCTGACCTGAGAAGCTCTATGGTACCCACGGCAAACCTGTCGTCTTCTATGTAGCCCATGGGCCCGCTGAAGATCACTATTTCGCTCTGCCCAATAACCTCTTTAAACAGCAAAACAGTGGACCTCCCGATGTCAAGCGGCGGCTGCGTGAGCGAGTACACATCTACGTCAATTCTGCCGTTTTGATTTACGGCGAAGTCTATCGGCGTTTGTATCTGTGACCCGTATTTACTAAGTATCTGCCGCGCCCTCTCTATATACGGCAGATACCCACCCCTCTCTATCTCCTGTTTCATGGGGGCGTTCACTATGCCGTATTTCGCCACGGCGAAGACGAAACCTACCAAGCCTCCTAGTGCCACCTTCTCGACAAGGCCGTTCCTTAGAAGCTGTTCCACGGCCTTCAACGTGTCGGGGATCTTGGCGCCGCCTGCCACAAGCGTCACCCCCCTCCCCCGTTTCTCAAACACGGTGCCCAAGGCCCGGAGCTCCCTTTCAAAGACGGGACCCACGCATGACGGCATTACTAGGGGGAATCCCACGACGCTGGGCTGAGACCGGTGAGCCACCGCGAATCCGTCAAAGACGAAGTAGTCTCCCAGCGGCGCCAGCTTGCGGACTAGGAAAGTTTCGGCCTGCGCCTCCGGCACCCTTTCTATAACCTCCTCAGAGAGCATCCTCACGTTTTCCAGCAGGAGTATCTCCCCGTCGCGCAGTTCTTTTATCTGCCTCCTAGCCTCCGGGCCTGTTACGTCGTCTACAAATTTGATGGGCCTCTCTAGGTGCTTCTCGAGGTAGGGCTTGTGTAACTCCAGCGACGTGAAGTCGTCTTGCCCAGGTCTGCCCTGGTGCGCAAGGACTACGGCGCGGGCACCTGCGTCTGAAGCTAGGCGCAAAGTGAAGGCATGAGCCCTTATTCTAAAATCATCAACTATTTTCCCGTTTACAATTGGCGAATTTATATCAATACGTATAAACAATATTTTTCCTTTTTTTAAACATCTTTCTATGTTAACCAACCGGTCAATTATATCATTAAGTAACATGTGCTACCGTTTAATTGGGGTTAATAAGTGTTACCAACTACACCCAAAATATAGATATATATATTCTATATAGATTGAGCCCTCAACTGTTATTAAGACAACCCATGTTGAACACATGCAACTTGACAAATACAAACACGCCTTGAGGCGGGTGTCTGTGGAGCTTAACAAACGGGGGATAGAGCACGTCCTCGTCGGTAGCGCGGTTCTTCCGCTAGTATACAACATCAAGTACGACCCCAGAGACGTCGATCTCTTTATCCTCAACAAGTCCACCGTGCTCGACAACGAGCTTTTTGAGGAAATCGCTAAGGAGAACGACTGGGATATGGGGACCTCGGACCACGGCACGATATACTACGAGTTAATAGTTGGGGGGGACGCCGTGAGAGTCGACTTATTGGAAAACATCCTCGACATCTACATCCCCCTCGACCTTTTCTCAGATCTCAAGGAGGTTGACCTAAACGGCGTAAAGACGAGGGCCATAGGTCTTGAGGAGCTTCTGGTGCTCAAGGCCAAGATAGCGACGAAGGAGGCCGAGGAGTTCATAAACGAAGTCGCCAGGCTTGTGCTTGAGCACGACATAAGACTTAACTACAACAAGATCAAGAAATACACATCTCTGTATCCAGAGGACGCAGAGGGCATTTTAAAGCGCTTGAGGAGAAACGGCATCTACGTGGAATAGTATTTATAGACGGGACGAACTCCGCCCATGCGCGTTTTGTACATACACACCGAGCGCTTCAGCTGGGAGGCAAAAGACCCGGCGCTAGACGTCAGAGACGAGCCGACTTCGGGCCGCGCCGAGAACGCCTTGGTGGTTTTCGTCACCGTCGAGAAAGGCGACACGGCAGATGAAGATTTCCTGCGCCAGGTGGCGCGCGACGTCGTTGACGTCGCCAGGAAGGTCAAGGCGTCCTCCATCGTCATATACCCCTACGCCCACCTCTCTAACGAGCTCGCCAGACCCTACACCGCAAGGGAGGTCGTGAACAAGCTCTACGAGGTCGTGAAGTCTGAGTTCGGCGGCGAGGTCCACAAGGCGCCCTTCGGGTACTACAAGGCCTTTGAGCTCAGGTGTCTAGGGCACCCCCTCTCGGAGCTCAGCAGGACCTTCAGGCCGGAGCAGACTAGGCAGGAAAAGAAGGTTGAGGAAAAACGCGACTTCTACGTGGTGCTCACGCCCACAGGCGAGGAGTACGATCCTGCTAAATTCGACTACGGCGGCTACGAGGATCTGAGGATCTTGGTGGAGAAGGAGGTGTTTAAGAAGGAGCTGGGCGGGGGGACTGAGCCCAGGTATTTAGAGTACCTCCGGAAGTTTGGCTTTGAGTGGGAGCCTATGTCAGATGTGGGCCACATGCGCTACGCGCCTGATGCCACGATTATGATGGAACTCGTGGAGGACTACGCGTACATGACCGCCAAGTCCCTCGAAATACCCGTGTTCAAGATCAGGGGAACAAACATGTTTAAACTCGCCGAATCCGCCATAGAGACCCATGCAAAGCTATTCGGCGAGAGGCTTTACGTAGTTGAGTCAGATACCGACCTAATACTCCGCTACGCGGCCTGCTTCCAACAGTTCGCAATGGCCAAGGACTGGGTGATAAGCCACAGGCACCTGCCCTTCGGCATATTAGAGATAGCGGACTCGTACCGGCACGAACAACCAGGCGAGACGGTGCTCCTCTTCAGGCTCCGGAGGTTTTACATGCCAGACCTCCACATATTCACTAGAGATCTTCAGGAGGCCATCAACGTGACCTATAAACTCCACGAAGTCATCTTCAGAGAAATAGGGAAGCTTGGCAGGACCTACGTCTCTCTGTATAACGTCACCGAGGAGTTCTACAAGAGCCACAGGCAGTACCTGGCGGAACTCGCCAAAAGGGAAGGCAAGCCCATATTAGTGAGGGTTCTGCCAGGGCAGAAGTACTACTGGGTCCTCAACGTGGAGTTTCATATAATCGACGAGTTGGGCAGACCGAGGGAGATAGCCACGTTTCAGATCGATGTGGGCAACGCCCAGCGCTTCGGCATAAAGTACGTAGACGAGAACAACCAGACCAGATACCCAGTCATCATACACACAGCCATTTTAGGTAGCGTCGAGAGGTATCTATACGCCGTATTTGACACGGCGGCCAAGGCGGAGAAGGAGGGCAAGACTCCGCGGCTCCCCACCTGGCTCTCGCCGGTGCAGGTACGCATAATACCCATCACCAAAGACAATTTGAAATACGCCGTTGAGGTCGCTGACAGGCTGGAGGCGGAGGGCATCCGCGTAGATATAGACGACAGAGATGAGACGCTGTCTAAGAGGGTTAGGGAGGCTGAAACCGCCTGGGTGCCGTATATATGCGTCGTGGGCGCCAAAGAGGCAAGCGAGGGCACGCTGTCTGTGAGAGAACGGGGCGGAGGGCAGTACAGGACGACCCCGGAGGAGCTTATAAAGAAGATAAAGGACGAGGTGAGGGGATACCCCTCTAGACCGCTTTACCTGCCGCGTTTCCTCAGCCAACGTCCCTCTCGGTACTAGCCGATATATTTTTTCAAACGATAAGTTTATATAGGGGTGTCTACGGCGCGCACGAAATGCAGGCAACAACCCAACTCAGAACCCCCGTGGTCGGCAAGCACGTCTACGGCGAATTATACGGAGTAGACGAATCGCTCCTCCGAGACGAAGAGAAACTCAGGAAGATCGTAATCGAAGCTGCGCACATAGCAAATATGCATCTGGTTGAGGTGAACTCCTGGAAGTTCAAGGGGGGCGACAAGGAGGGCGTGTCGGTCATCGCGTTGGTGCTGGAGAGCCACATCGCCATCCACACCTGGCCCACGTATAACTACGCGACGGTGGACGTGTATACATGCGGCGAACACTCAGACCCCATGTCCGCCTTCCGGTACATAGTGTCGCAACTAGCCCCAAAGAGGTTTACGGTTAACTACTCAGACCGCTCGTATAGATAACCCTCTCCTTTTTCTCTCGATGTCAAATATTTTGCTGATACTCCTCTGGCTCAGCCGAGACAAAATAGACCGAACCATCCGCGACAAAGTCGCCTTTGTGGCCACCGTATATTCCGCAGACGCGGTTAACTTCGTGGTAAAGGCGCTCTACGAGAGCTACGACCACGTCGACACCGTGGTTGTATACGGCCCCGACCTAAACGGCGCAGGCGAGCTGATAGTAGAGGCTCTGCGGGGTGTATGTAACGACGCCTTGCGAATACCCTGTGAATATGTAAAGGCGCTCAACGTAGATGTGGTTGATCTCAGGTGGCGGGGGGAGGATGATCTTAGAAAAGCCGTAACGACACGTTATAGACCGGTCACAGAGGCGGTACGACCCCGGCGCGAGGTGACACTTGAGAAACCAAACAGGAGGTTGCCATACGGAGGGCTCCACGTCCTCTACGACACGGACCTGGAGTCTCTCAGGTCCAAGGCCATAGACTACATATTAACCTACGGCATGGAAAGCCGCGACGTCGTTTACAGCCACCTAGCCCTGCAACGAGACCCCGGAGGCGGCTGTCTGGTGACGTCCTGCGACGTGGTGGAGGAGTGGACCTGTGGACTTGATAAGGCGGGCGTCCTAATAGCTACCCCTGCTTTTATCCAAAAGAAACAACTCGAGGCGGCGGCGTCTGCCATCAGGCCCGAGGTCTACAGCCGCGACGTGTACGACCCACACGGCAACTTCGTGCTTGCAGATGCGCTCTACCACTACGGCCCCCGCGGCGTCTTGCTCCGACAGGTGGAAGTAGACGAAATCAGCGTGAGAAGAGAGGCGCAGAAGCTCCTGCCTGACCACGCCTTCTACCTCGGGCGGGAATACGCGGCCTACAAGCTGTTGAAGGATAAGTACATACAGGATAGATGGAAACTATAGTCAGGCT
>Ga0209821_100045_pt1 | contig 24478 bp, 29 predicted proteins | sample SSWtaG_3_FD_184118 | JGI IMG/M metagenome (GOLD analysis project Ga0209821, IMG submission 184118) | Hot spring microbial communities from Sandy's Spring West, USA to study Microbial Dark Matter (Phase II) - SSWTFFsm_matched (SPAdes)... | ecosystem: Environmental > Aquatic > Thermal springs > Hot... | reverse complement strand
CTCATCCATGGACCGCTCGGTTGAGTAGGTCGATCAACGTCTCTTTGGTCTCGGGGCTGTGGGGGAGGTTCGCCGCCAACGCCTTTTTCAAATCCTTCAGCTCCGGCTCTCTGCGTTGAGTCCAGGCAGTGGCTACTGCGTCTGCTAGGGCGTAGCTAAGCGACCTTATAGACTGCGGGTACCCCGCCCTCTGCGCCTCGGCGGCGAAGTTCGCCAGTATCTCGGCCAATTTAGGCGGGATTTCTACCTCCAGCTCCCCCAGCGCTTCCCTCGCCTTCCACATCAATATTGACCTCAGAATTTCTTTATCCGGCATCTTAACCTCGACAAATTTAAACCTATCTGCAAGCGCCTCCGACAGTTCATATACGCCTTCGTACTCGCTGGGATTCGCCGTGCCTATGAGGGCGAAGTCCGTTCTTATTCTGTAGCCTCTGATGTAGACGTAGTGCTCCTGTATAGCCTGTAGCAACGCTGCTTGTGCGTATGGGTTTAGCCTATTGAGCTCGTCCATTACAAGCACGGTGCCGTGCGCCATGACCAGAGGCCCCGGTATGTAGGCGAGGGGGTGGTCGAAACCTGCTTGCAACACAACAGCAATGTCTATGTCGCCGGTTAGGTCCACGGCGGTCATGTGGGAGTGACACGCCACCTCCACATAGGGGGGATCTCCCAGGGCGAGAAGCTCGGCTATGGCCTCTGCTAACGTGGTTTTCCCCAGCCCCACAGTGCCCACGAGCACGACAGGTCTTCCTATCATCAAGCCGCTGAGTACGTCGAGCACCACGTCGTCAAGCCCCCTCAACACTCGGTTTATCCTAGCCCTGATTTCGCTCAACCCCAACTGCTTCACCCTGTTCCTCACCATCTTAGGTACGTCGAGCGGTTGCCGTTGCAAGAGCTCCGATAGTCTCACGGCATCTGCGGTTCACAGTTTTAAATACCTAAAAAGAGATGGACACAGTTAAAAACGGGACATATTGCCCTTTGACGTATGACTATTCGCGTGATTAAGGCAGGCGACATCTACAGGGTGGAGGGACCCGCCAAGGTTGTGGTGAGAAGCGGCCAGATCTACGCCACTGGCGTGATTTATGCAGAGGGGCAGAGCTTCACCGTGCTAAGGGCGCGGCGGCTGGCCATAAAGGCCGTGACAGACGCTGAGGTGGAGTTTGTGTTGGGCCCTGGCGCCCTTTTGGAGAAGGCGGCGCCCGGCGAGGAGATAATAGATGAATGGGAGCATCGGATCTCCAGCTTGGACCCCCGAGGCATCATATTAATACTCGGCATGATGGATGTCGGGAAGTCCACCATGGCGGCTATGTTGGGGAACAAGGCTCTGTCAAGGGGATATAAGGTGGCTATCATAGATGCAGACGTGGGACAGAACGACTTGGGGCCGCCTACGACTGTGTCGCTGGCTAGGCTCACGCGGTACGTGACGCACCTCAGGCAACTTGTGGCCGAGAAGAGCATATTCCTCCAGTCCACAAGCCTGGAGAAGATATGGCCGCGGGCTGTGGAGAAGATAACAAAGGCGGTGGAGTACGTGAAAAACAGGTGGCAAGTCGACACTGTTGTCGTGAACACGGACGGCTGGGTGCTGGACGAAGATGCCGTGGTTTTTAAACGCCAGCTCATAGACAAGATAAAGCCTACGGTCATAGTGGCTATACAGGTGGAGAACGAACTAACGCCCATACTCAACGGCTACGGCAACGTCATTGTCCTGCCTCCACCTCCATATGTGAGGAAACGGTCGAGGGAGGACCGTAAAATACATAGGGAGATGGGCTACGGCAGGTACATATTCCCGCCCATAGAGTTGGCGATATCTCTTGATAAAATCCCGCTCTGCAACTTGCCATTATTTCAGGGCGTTGAAATAAGCGAAGACATGAGAAGAATACTTGCGAAGGCCATAGGCATGTCTATAATAAAGGCGTATCAGCAGGGGGCCCGGGTATATGCCGTAGTAAACAGCGGCAGCTGGGCCTTCAAAAAGGTCGGAGGTTTCCAGGTTGCGTGTATACCGCAGAACTTCGAAAAAGGTCTACTCGTCGGGCTGGAGGACAAGGAAGGCTTCTTGGTGGGTCTCGGCGTGTTGAAGAAAATCTACCTTGACAGAAAGAAGGCGGTGATATATACAACTGCTGAGGTTGAGAAAAGGATTGGCGAGGTGAGTTGCATAAGACTGGGGCTTGTCCGGCTCGACGACAGCTTTAACGAGGTGGAGAAGGTACCCGGCCTACTGCGGGCAGAGGCCGCTTAGAATATTTATAAAGACAAGCAGAGAGACGTAGGAATGAGCGTAGCGGGCAGCGTCGGATAGGTGACGAGCTCATCTCGCAGCGATTCCCTTATACAACCTCTTGTAGATCCGCCAGCGTCCCTAGAAACGTCATGTCGGGGAGGTATATCTCCACCTCCTCCGGCCTCCACTCCACGTATTTAAGCAGAGTGCGCCCCTCTGAGGCCATTTGGGGGATTTCGCGCACGTCAACGCCGGTTATAAGGGGATGTGAGGCCGGCAGAACCACTATCTTAAGCCGCGCCCGCCTTTTGCAAGGCTCGCCGTATAGAGCCCTACACATCCTGGACCTAGATGTCCGCATCTTAAGTAGCGCCGGCTCCTTCACGGCGTAGCCTATTTCATCTCTGATGACCACAGCTGGGTGCGTGTGTCCCATGATCACCACGTCTGCCTTCTCTAAGTCCTGCTTCGCCGGCTTTACGTGTCCGTGGACGAGAAGGAACCTGTCAATCAACACGCCGCGGGTCGGCGCGACCTCAACGCCGTTGATCCCGCTGGCGATCTCTTGAAGAAGCGAGTCATGGTTGCCCGGGATGAGGAGCATGGGCACCCTCCTCGCCACGGTAGATAGGAATGCCCTGACCTCCTCGGCGCTCTCCCGAGGCACCGGTAGCTCATGTTTGACGTCGCCCAGGACGACTACAGAGGTGACGTTGTGCATATCCACAAGTTCCAGCACCTTCTCCACAAGCCTCCTCGTCTGACTCATGACGTTCACGCCCTTAACCCTCCGGAGCTCCACCTCGTAGCCCACATGGGTGTCTGCTAGAAGCAGGAGTCGCTCCCGGCGCAGGCTCAGTACAAGGCCGCGCACACATCACCTCCCCGGTCTAAATAAATGCTTTCTCAGATCCACTGCCGCCCTCGCCATCTCAAGGGTTGCAACAGACCGGGTTCTATACGGCGGAACTCCAACGCTTTTATGAACAGCCATGCGCTCGTCGAAATGCACCACGTAGACTCTGCCCAGCCGGCTGTACATTTTCAGAAACTCTCGGCCTGGACTCCCCACGACTTTGTTAAGCACAACGCCGAGCGCCTTACCTCTGAGGGCCGCGTGCAGGGTCTCCACGGCGTTGAGGGTTTCATAATCTTCGTCCACCACGTAGATCACTCCGTTGCATCTAAGTAAGGCCTTCAGATGGGGTCTATCCGTGAGCTGAAACGCCGGGAAGTCTACCACCCTCACCTCAAAGTTGCCCCCGCCGTCAAGGGGCTTGACAACGCCAGTGGAGAGGCCAAACACAGCCCGCCAGACGTAGGCGAGGATCTCGGCAAAGGTCGACTTGCCCGTGCCGCCCTTGGCTCCGCTCGTTACGCAGACGTCCACATTTCTACATCTCGCTTTATAGCCTCCTTATAGGTGACTATTAACCACATCTTAGGACGTGGAGAAGGCGTATATGCACGGCGAGATCACGCTGGAGGAATACGTAAGGTTGTACTATCTAAAGCGGAGGAATCCCCTTCTGTATCTCCTAGTTAGGTTATATTACCTGTTGTGACAGAACTCCATCGCCTTTTTTCTGTCTCTAAGGCTTAGCCTGTACCCGTCTTCGCCATCGCTGTAGTAGCTCTTCAAAGTCTCAACCAGCTCAAATCCGACGGCCTGGTAGAGCTTAAGTGCCGCCTCGTTGGTAACCCGCACCTCTAGGAAGACCTCGCCCACCTTTCCCTCGGCCAGCAACTTAAGTGCGGTGCACAGTAGCAGTTTGCCTACGCCGCGTCTCCTGTATTCGGGGTCTGTGGCGATGGATATAACGTGGGCGGCATCGCCTTCTACGCAGGTGATTATGTACCCTGCCACCCTGCCGTCGGCTATATACACGTAGGAGTTGTCGCGGCAGTACGCACATAGAAACTTCAAAAGCTCTACGCTATACACGTCGACCGGCTTGAAGGACCTTACCTCGACTTCATAAATGCCTGGTATATCCGACGCTTGGCATCTCCTAAGCACTGGGGGAAGATGCGCCGCGGTTTTAAAGCTGTACGACGTTTGGATTTTAGCTACAGTACATATATACAACGTCGCGGAGTTGTACGTGTACGCCTTCGTTGACTTGCCTTTCAGCCCCTCGGGCGTGACTCACCTAGTCAGACTGCACAGGTCGGTGGGTTTTGAGCGGGAGTTGCAGGAGGTGGCGGAGGTCCTGAAGGTGGCTAAGGAGGGCAACAACAACGTGTTGGCGGTTGTGGTGGCGCCCTACGGCTGGGGGAAGAGCGAGTTGCTGGATGAAATAGAGACTTACGCCGCCAGGGAGGGGTTCGACGTGGTTAGAACTGCGCTGTCGCTCGAGGGCGAGTTCACCATAGAGGTGGCCGCTAAGAAGCGGGATAAGCCGATGTTGGTCTTGGTCGACGAGGCCGACGAGATCTCGCGGATCGCGGCGGCGCACAAGCTCGGGGCGCTCAGCGACGAGAGGTTCGTAAAGCTTATACAAAAAGTCGCGACGTATATAAGGGCGTTGCTGGAGCCCCGCTCCTACAGACACATATTGGGCGACCCCGAGAGGTTTAACAAAATAGCCATAATAGTTGCCTTAACTCCACAGCTGTACTACACGATCTTGAAAAACGTGGTGCCGGACGTATTCGACATAACCAGCGGCAGGGTATACCGCGAGATCGTGCTAGACACCCGGTTTCCCTTTTGGCAGTTTATAGAAGCGGTAAAACAGAGACTTTTGGCTTACTCCTCGCAGGAGAGGCTTAAGAAGATTGAAAACGGCGAGGTAGACCCCCTGAGCCCCTTCACGCTTCACGAACTAGCAGCGGTCTACCACCTCGCCAGGAGGAGAGGCGAAGCCGCACCAAGGCCTTTGATGAAGCTGGTCGCGAGGCTTTTCCAGCTTAAGAAGGAAGGGAGGCGGCTTGCCAACCTGCTCAGAGAGGAAGGCGTCGACCCAGACATCGACGACGAGGTTCTGGAGCGGGCGTTCGCCGGGGTGCCGTACGACGAGAAGACCCCCTACTCTAAAGAGGTGTACCTCTACAGAGTTCCCTACGAGGACAAGGAGGCGCTCGGCGTCCTTAGGGAATACGCCGTTATGAGAGGCAAAGACCTAGACATGAAAGACGCGAAGAACGTGTCTTACGAGCCGTATCTCTACTTCACGATGCTGGAGCAAGGCAGGCTGTATGTCTACGTAGCGGCTGAGGAAGATCTGCGGCTCGACCAGTACCTGGTAGGCAGGGGGTATCTGGTGTCAGACGACGTGGCCAAGCTGGTTGGGTGGGACGAGGTCCAGAGCGTGGCGGCCGTGGCAAGGGAGATGAGCCAAAGGCTTGAGAACCCGTTGACTCTCCTCGAAGAGGTGGAGCGCGTAATAGGCGTAGACGGCATACGTCTGCGCTTCTGTTGCGGCTACGTGATTTGGCAAAACAACATGGGCATACGGGAGGCATACGTCTTTATCCACGTAGATAGAGAAGACGAGCTGAAAAAAGCGGTAGAAGGCGTTGAGAACGTAGTATCGCAAGGGGCGGTAAACGGCTACGTCGTGGATTACGTCAACGTCTTCATAACCAGCAAGGTGTTGCTGACTGAGACTATACATTCGGCGCTAATGCCGCTTATGTCCGCCTACTGGAAAAGGCTCTACCCCGAGCAGGCTTCGAACTACGTCACTCTGCAGATATACGGCGCGGACAAATTCGAGAAGTTGAAACACGAGCTGGTCCGCCGTGCGGTAGACCAGTTGCTGAGGAGAGAGGCGAAGCCGCCGGAGTTTGTGGATGCACTACGCCTGGGCAGGGAGAGGGTTAGAGAAAACATATTACGCCACACGCTTGCCCTGAAGAGGGGGAAGGAGAAGAAGCAGATAGCGCTGATAAAAGCCGCGGAGACGCTGGACGAGGGGCAGGAGGTGGAGGGCTTAAGGACGTATCGCCAGATAGAGGAAATCCTACTTAACGCCTTTGAGGAGTCTATACACGAAAAAGAGCTGAAGTCTCTTGTCAACGTTTTGTTCCCAACAAACCTCTGGCGCGAGATGAAAGAAGACGACGTTGTGGAGTTGATGAAACTCCGAGGCATCGTCGTCCCCGCCGGCGACAGGCTGTATAAATACAGGGAAGACCTCGCCAGGCGGTATCTGACGGAGATACATAGACAGTTAGAGGCCCTCAGCGAGGTCTCCGTGGAGAAGCAGACGCCGCTCGGCGTGGTGAAGCTCATGAGGAGGATAGAGACAACGCCGCTAGACACCTCGTTCAGAGACAGGAAGACATACGCCAAGGCCCTGAGGGAGGCGTTACAGAAGTTGCTAGAGGCCAGGGAGAGATTTGAAAAGGCGAGGGAGGAGTTGGAGAAAGAGGCGGAGGATAAGGCGAAGCTTCTGAAGAGGATATCTGCAGTTTTGGAGAGGTTCCCTCAGAGATATAAGTTTATAGAACTCGGAAGGCTTGAGGAACGCGACGTAAAGAGAGAAGAGGCGATAGCCCAAAAGGCCGAAGAAGCGTTGAAGATATGGAACGAGATCAGGCACGCGGCGAAGGCCCTCAACTCCAGGCTGGACGTGGAGAGCGACTTGGCGATGTTGCTGGAGCTCCCAGAGCCCTGGCTGGATGACTACGTGACGAACCTGAAGCTCTACGCGGCCGAGCTATCCCGGAGATACGAGAAGTACCTAGAGCAGGAGAAGGCTAGGAAAGCCGCCGTCGAGTGGCTGAGGGCAAAATTTGGAGTGGCCGAGGAAAACTTGGAAAAAGCCCTCGTCGAGGTGACGTCGAAGCTGGGCGTCGATAAGAAACTGCTAGAGGCAGTAGCCCGCCGTGGGAGGGGGGCCATCCTTGACATAGACGAATTAGTGAAAGAAACAGGTCTAGACAGGGCTAAAGTGGAGGAGGAGCTGGAGAGGTTGCATAAGGTCGGCGCAGTAGATAAGAGATATGTCGCCTAGAGTTCTCGTGCTTAGAGACGGCGAGGAGGAAAGAGAAGGATTTGATATCATCATAGACGCCAGAGACGCTCCGCAGTTCTTCGACGTAATCATATTGAGCGGGAAAGAGCTTAGGTCTGTGGTCGCCACGGGGTCCGTGTCTGGCGGCGTCCCAATAGGCATCGGGAAATACACCAAGCGTACCGTCGCGGCTGTGGTGGGGGGTAAGATATACATAAAGGGAAAGCCTCTATCTTTGTATGAAGAAGCGGGTCTTCTCGAAAAGGAGCTCTCCGAGATACTCAACAAGACGGAGACGGACACAGACGCGCTGCTCAGGAAACTTAAGGAGGTGATTATCTCGGAGAGACGCAAATACAAGAGGTCCCAAACCTTGGCGCTAATCAATCAGTATCTGTCAGGGCAACTGGATTCGTTGCCGCTCCACCTAGTGGACTTAGTGGGAAACATAGACCGCGAGACCCTACGGAAGCTCTTTGAGAAACTTGTGGAGGAGGTGTATTAATGCGTCAGCTATTGGCGGAGATTCTGAGGTACGTCGAGCTGGAACACGTCCAAGGCGTGGTAGAGGTGCCACAACAGCTGAAAGAACTTGTAGTTCCCTGTAATAGCGGGGGGAGCTTGGACTACTACGCAGTGGACTCGGGCTACGTAGTAAGGCGCATAGGCGCCGCCGACGTTTTGATACAGACTGTGGTGGCCGTGGGGAGGGATGTCAAGAGGAGGTTCGTGATGCAGAGGGTGATAGAGGATCCGCACCGGGAGGCAAGGAGAAACGAGCTTCTGTTTGCCGAATCGATAAATGCCGACATAGTGCTAGTCGACGGACCGCTGACGCCGTATGTAAACACGGCGAAAGTCATAGGGGTGTCCAAAGACCCTCGTTTGGCCAGATATGGGCCGCGGATCCCTGAGAGGGATAAAAGAGAAGCCTTCGTGAAGCTTGCAAAGGCTTTAAGCGAGAGGGAGCTGGCAGCTCTGTTGCTATCTGCGTCGGCGCCGGGCTCCTATTTAATCCCGGCAGATCTGGGAGGTCTCTACGGGACTTTTTTCAAATCCGACTGGGTGGTTTATGTTGAGTATCCAAAGCATATAGACGCCGGCCGCTTATGTGCCTTATTTAGGCGATACCCAGTAAGGCTGAGGCTTGCGCATTACTTGGCTAAGGTAAACAGAGAGTATTTGAAAACGGTGGGAGCCATCCTCTCGGGGGTGTTGCGCCCATCCCCCCGGCCTAGGGACTTGTTATAGCCCTCTGTAGACGTATAGGAGCTGTGTAAGCGCCATGTTTATGCAGTCGTCAAGAGAGTCAAAGTTATACTTCTTACATACTTTACGTAACTGTTCCAGCTCTTCCTCAGAAACAGATATGATGATCTGCTCCATGTATTGAGACACAGCGGGAGATTTATACCCCCTTTACAAAAAACGTACACGTAAACATATATATACAAACCCTACTTGGGCCCCTAATGAGAGGTTTTTCGCCACGCATCTCCGCGTTGAGGGAATCGCCAACCCGGAAAATCGACGAACTGCGGGAGAGACTGAAGAGGGAGAATAGAGACGTCATACTCCTCTCCACCGGCCAGCCCAGCATCCCGCCTCCGAGAGAGGTGAGGGAGGCGCTCGCCGAGCTTCTAAAGGTCGGCTCCATGGAACTTTACGGCTACACCCCCTCGCAGGGCGTTGCTGAGGCCAGGCAAGCCGTTTCCGAGGACTTAAAGAGGCTAGGCGGGCTCGACGTGTCTCCCGAGCAGATAGTCCTAACCGCGGGGGGACAGGCCGCCATGTTCTCGACGCTCGCCACGTTGATAGAGCCCGGCGACGAGGTGGTGCTCATGGACCCCACCTACTTCGGCTACCGCCCGCTTCTTGAATATTTTGGCGCATCCATAAAACGACTCGTGACCAGATTGGAAGACGGCTTCCAGCCGGACCCCGAGGCGCTTAAATCCGCCGTAAGCAAAAAGACGAAGGCCGTAGTTCTGGTGTCTCCCGACAACCCCACAGGCAGGACGTTGAGCCTAGAGGCGGCGAGGGCCATCGCCGATTTGGCCAAAGACTATGACTTCTGGATAATCACAGACGAGGCATACAAGACGTTGATATACGAGGGCGCACACGTCTACATCTACAAGCTGGCGCCTGAGCGCACCATCTCCATAAACACCTTCTCGAAGGACCCGGCGATCCCCGGGTGGAGACTTGGATACGTCTACGGGCCTCCCGAGGTGATGCCCAAGATCAAGCTCATGAACGAGGAAATGGTCTACTGCCCACCCTCCTTCGCCCAGAGACTCGTGGCGATATATCTACGATCCGAGACGAGGATGCGATACATCAGGGAGGTGGTCGAGGTGTACCGCCAGAAGCGAGACGTTGCGGTGTCTGCACTGAGGAGGTATATACCCGAGGCTAGATTCGTGGTGCCGTCGGGCGCCATGTTCGTGTTCGTCGATTTGGCGCGGTACATCCAAGACGGCGAGGTCTTCGCCAGAGAGCTCCTGGAGAGGTACGGGGTGGCGGCGGTGCCTGGCGCTTACTTCAGCGAGGTCTACAAAGCGGCGATACGAATCTCCTTTGTGACCGAGACGCCGCAACGGCTCGAGGAAGGCATCCGGCGGATAGGCGAGGCGGTGGGGGCCAAGTGATATCGGTAGAGACTCTGCTGTATGTGATGAAAGGCGGGGAGGTGTTGCTTATACGAAAGAAGCGGGGCCTAGGCACCGGTTACTACAACGGCGTGGGAGGCAAGGTGAAGCCCGGCGAGACCCCTGAGCAGGCCGCCGCTAGGGAGATGGCGGAGGAGGTGGGGGGCCGAGCCTGTCGACATGGAGTGGCGGGGCTTTCTGGAGTTCTGGAACTTCGAAGACGGCAGAGTTGAGTCAGTACACTACGTTCACGTCTACGTGGCCAAGGGCTACAGGGGAGAGTTGCGGGGAAGCGACGAGGCGGTGCCCCAGTGGTTCAAAATAGAGGAGATACCATATCAGGAGATGTGGGAGGACGATAAATATTGGTTGCCGGCAGTGTTGAGAGGTGAGAGGGTCTTCGGCCGGTTCCGCTTCGAAAGATGGAGGCTGAAAAAGTGGGAGGTCTACAGACTACTTGATTAAGCTCGCTAGCTTCTCTTTAATCTGAGCCAGCTCCTTGCGTAGCTGTTCGTTTTCCTGTCTAAGCCTTGCGTTTTCCTCGGCGAGCTCCTTACAGTCTTTCGGAGCCGCCGCTTGTTGACACCTGTCGCTCCTCACCCAGTAGTAGAACTCGGTCTTGTCTTTGCGCCACCTCAACTCGCCCGTAGTTACGTCAAGCTCTATCTCTGTGATGAGCATGAAGATGTCGCCTTTGTCAAGGCCGTGTTTGGGGGCCAGCTCGTTGAAGAACCACTCCTTTGCAGAGTCGAAGATCTCCCTACTGCTTCTCCTAAAGGCGTCTGAATCCCTTATCCTGTTGAAAATCTCCTCGCCCTGGGGCCCGAACTTCTCCCTCAGCGAGCCGGCCACGGCGCCGAATAGTAGTCTGAAGAAATCGGGCCTGCCCCCGGCGCCGTATCTGCCGAATAGCCTTCCGGCCGAGGTCTTTCCCGTGTTCCAGCGAAGGACTAATATCTGCCGTCCCTCCCGCTCCTCGACATACGCCCGCTCCACAGTCCTCTCCTCCTCTGCCATGTAACTACATTCAAGTATTTAAATAAATGTCCAACGGCCACAGGTGTATTACAACGTCACATTCCGAGGACGCGTTGCCCAGGGTTGTGAGCTCTGTCTACTAGGCGCCAAAAGCGTGATATTCATAACGGGGCTTTGTCCTTTGAGCTGTCCCTACTGCCCCGTCAGCGCCGAGAGGTTCGGCAGAGATGTCATCTACGTCAACGACGTCCCTGTGCACCGCGTAGAAGACATTCCCCAAATAGTCGCCGAGTACGCCTCAGACGGAGCCGCAATAACCGGGGGCGACCCCTCCGTGGTGCCAGAACGCGTAAAGGCGGTTGCCGACATCTTGAAGCGGGAGTTCGGCGACGGGTTCCACATACACATGTACACGCACATCTTAAACCTCAACAGCAGGAGGACAGGCATAATCGCCGCAAGCAGAGTGGACGAGGTGCGGATACACGTGACGTCAAGGGAACAGGCAAGGGGGAAGGAAAAGTACGTAAAGGCCTTAGCCGCCTCGGGTAAGGCCATAGGCGTTGAGGTGCCCGCGTTGCCCGGCTTCGAGCATCAGATAGCAGAGGCCATAAATCACCTGGCGCCCTACATAAGTTTCGTCAACATCAACGAGCTGGACGTGTCGGAGGCGAACCGCCGCCGGCTGAAAGCGCTGGGCTACAAGGCAGAGGGGCTTAACGTGCCGGGAAGCCTGCAGGCGGCGAGAAAAATCGCCGAGCTGGTCACCGTGCCGGTCCACATATGCACAGGGAGGACAAAAGACATGGCGCAGGTAGGGACCCGCCTCTTTAGACACGCCATGGCAACCGCGCGGCCGAACGAGTATGTGCAAGACGACGGCACAATCGTATACGACGAGGAGGGGAACCACCCAAGAAGCCTACGCGCTAAGAAGATACGCGTAAAACTCACCACAGGAGGGCGAACCCTAGAAATCCTGTAGTTGCGTTTAAAGGCCAGTAAAATACGTGAAGACGCTAACAGTCCTCGTACTCCTAACCTCTTTCGTCCTCGCCGCAACAAACTCCACGGATCCCTTTGCAAAAATAAGCCAAGCCATCGACCAGATCCTCACATCGCTAGACAACTTCCTCCAAAACCTAAAAGAAGTACTAAAGATACACATCACCTCCATCTCCAGGACTCTCTCAATCATACTAGCACTCGTGGGGGCGTTGCTCTACTTCTCCGGCATAAACAAATACGGAGGCCGCGGCATGATAATAGGCGCCATACTCCTCTACCTCCTTGCAGAATTCGTCACAACCCTCTAGAAAACTTACGGGGCTGGTGGACCGGCCGGGATTCGAATTCCCGGGGGACCCCCTCCCGGGATCTCCCGCACGCCAAGCGGGCATCCTTCCGCTAGACTACCGGCCCAGTAGAAGTTCTGGTGGGGGTTTTTAAGTTTTTAGAGGTACGGCAACGCCTGGCCTAAAGCCGAGACTACAACAACGGCCTGACGCGGCCTGCACCCCGTAGAAGAAGACGGAGGAGGGACGCGGACCCTCTTCCGCCAGTGGCTTGTTTCACGTTGTTCGGAGAGAACAATCTATAAATACAACAGTTTTCTATTTATTTATGAATTCCAAACAGACAGTCCTAGTGGTTGTATTAGCCGCATGGTTGTATTAGCCGCATTGATATATGCACAGGGGGTGTTTACCGTCCAGTCAGCCACAGATCCCACAGGAGATTTCAAAGGCCCTGGGTGGTTCGCCCCGCCTCAGAACCCCGTGTTTAAAAACGGCACTGTTTTTGACATAACGAGGTTTGAAATTAGGTACAACGCCACGGCCGACGCCCTGCTTTTTAGAGTAACCTTCGCCGACCTCGGAGGCAACCCCTGGGGCTCCGAGACCGGTCTCTCCGTCCAATACATCCAGATATACATAAGCCGCGGCTTCCCGGGCAACCCCTGGGGCACCGTCAGTTGTACCATCCTTAGGCCAGACGACGGAGATGTCGCCGCTGGCAACGCCTTCTTCGAAGAAAAGACCCGCTTCTTCTGCCCAGATCCGGCAAATCTGACTCAATTTAAATATACGCCAGGCGTTAAGTTCTCTAGCCAAGCGCCTTGGGATGTGGCCATATTCACAGGGCCTAAGTGGGGCAACGAGACTGTTAATTTCATCGCGGTGGCTGACGAGGCCGGTGGCAAAATTTCCGTATCTCCACCGCCGGGGGTATACGTGGAAGGCAACACGGTGGTGGCCGTAGTGCCCAGAAAATTAATCCCGCCGACCACCCGGCTCATGAGCGACTTCCCGCAACCCACCTGGAGATACTACGTGCTTGTCACGTCGTACGACGGCCACGGCCCAGGCCGCATTAGGCCCTTCGGGCCCGTGGCGCAGGAGTGGGTAGTAGGCGTAGGCGCGGGCAACGCCTCCGCCGTGCTCTCCGGCACAGTGCCCAGGGTGCTAGACATACTCGGCCCCAACACTCCACTAAAAACCTTCACAAAAGACGCCCCAGCCACCCTAGAGCCGCAGGCCTTGGCCTGGGGAAACTTCCCCATCGCCTACACCACCTCCACCGTCACCAAGATAGTGCCTGTCACCGCCACGAAGACAGACACGCTGACCTTGACGGAGTACGTGACGCAGACCAAGGAGGTGCATATTGAGAAGCCCTACGTGGACCCGATAAGCTACGTCGTGCTTGGCCTTGGCGTAATCGCCGGCATAGCGGGGCGCTTGTCGCGGCAAGACGCAAGTAAGGCAAAGAAGTTAATAGCCCTAGGTTTTTTCCTCCTATTCCTCTCCTTTTCCATAGCCCTCCAGCAGTCCTATGCCCAAGCCCACTGCGCCGAGGAGAGATGCCTAGATCCCGCGCTTGTGTTGCTGGCGCTTCTTTTACTAATTGCAGGAGGAACCATCTTGTTCTACTCGGTAACTCTCTTTATAAACTTAAAAATAGAGGAAAATTTAAAAAGGAGATAAATCAATAAACTCATGAAACTCAAAACAATCCTATTGGCCACAGTCTTGTTGGGAGTGGTGCTACTAGCCCAATACACCCCACCACACACAAACCCCGGTCCAGCTACGGAGAGGATAGTAGGTAAATCGGTTCCAATAGCCCAGGCGGGCTCCGCCGTTAAAGCCGGCGATATTGACGTACATGTCTCCGGCATGAAGGCGGCGCAGGCAGTTGCGCTTAAGGGCGACCCCTCCGTCGCCCTTTACACAGCTGCCGCCGGCTTCAACGACATAATCCTAAACCCGGCCCCAGCAACCCCGGCCTGTGTAAACCCGTTCTCCAACCGCGCGATTAGATTCGCCATGCAGTTTGTTGTCGATAGGGATTACGTGGCTAACGAGATCTTCAAAGGCTTCGCCGTGCCTATGTATATCTGGCTCAGCCAGTACGACCCCACCTACTCCATTGTGGCAGACCTCATTTCGCAACTCGGCATAAAATACGACCTAGACTACGCCCGCGCTATTGTTGAGCAAGAAATGCCTAAACTAGGAGCCACCAAAGGCCCAGACGGCAAGTGGTACTGCCAAGGCAAACCCGTCACTATAATAGGCCTAATCCGCATCGAAGACGAACGTAAAGACATAGGCGACGCCTTTGCCTCCGCCCTAGAGCAGCTGGGCTTCACCGTAGACAGAAGATATGTGACATTCGACGTGGCGATAAAGACGATATACGGCACAGACCCCGCCCAGTTCCAGTGGCACTTCTACACAGAAGGCTGGGGTAAAGGCGCCCTCGACAGATGGGACACCGGCTCAGTGGCGCAGTACTGCGCCTCCTGGTCCGGCTACATGCCCGGCTGGGGCACCACAGGCTGGTACAACTTCGCCAACGCCACAATAGACGAGCTGACGGACAAGATATATAAGGGCAACTTTAAGTCCTTCCAGGAATATGTTGATCTGTATAGAAAAGCCACCTTAATGTGCTTCCAAGAATCTATCAGAGTCTTTGTAAACACTAACCTAAACGCCTATGTGGCCTCTCCACAGCTAAAAGGCGTCACCGTTGACCTAGGCGCCGGTTTGAGGGCTTCAGCTTACAACGCCCGCAACTGGTATGTGCCGGGCAGAGACGTGGTCAACGTGGGCCACCTCTGGATATGGACCGCCTCCAGCGCCTGGAACCCCGTGCCACAAGGCGGCTTCACCGACGTGTACTCAGTGGATTGGTTCAGAATGATGTATGACCCCGCCGTGTGGCCACACCCGTTCACAGGTCTACCGTCGCCGTTTAGAGCCACCTACACAGTGGAGACCAGGGGCCCAGACGGGCAGTTCGACGTCCCTGCTGATGCATATAGGTGGGATGCCAAGAGGAAGGCTTGGGTGAGCGCCGGCGGCGAGAAGGCCAAGTCCAAGGTCGTGTTTAACTACGCCAAGTACGTAGGCGCCAAGTGGCACCACGGCCAGCCCATCAAACTAGCTGACGTGTTGTACATCTACGCCTTCCTCTGGGACATCGCCAACGACCCGCAGAAGGTGGCTAGGGAGTCCGGCGTCGCGTCTTATGTCAACAGCTCTATGGCAGTAATCAAGGGTATTCGCGTAATTAACGACACCGCGATAGAAGTCTACATCGATTACTGGCACTTCGACCCCAACTACATAGCCTCTATGGCTGTTATCACGCCTGACATGCCGTGGGAGGTGTACTACGCCGTTGATCAGCTGGTTTATGTGAAGCAGACATATGCCGCGTCGCGGTCAGGAGCCACTAAGTACAACGTGCCGTGGCTATCGCTGATCTTAAAGGACCACGCGAAAGCCGCCGCAGATGCCCTGCAGGAGGCGCTAGACAAGGGCGTATTCCCAGAGAACTGGTTCAAAATAGGCGATAAATTATTATTAACTAGAGACGAGGCTCTCGCCAGATATAGAGCCGCGGTTGACTGGTACAACAGATACAGCCACCTGATAATTTCCCAAGGACCCTTCTACCTATACGCCATAGACACAGCCAAGCAATACATCGAGCTAAGGGCATTTAGAGACCCCACATATCCGTACAAGCCTGGCGTCTTCTACTTCGGCGTGGCGACGCCGGTGTCTATAAAGGCCATTAACGTGCCCACGGCGGTTGTGGGCCAGCCTGTCTCCGTGTCTGTGTCTCTGGAGGTGCCGCAGGGCGCGGGCAGACTCTACTACAAGTGGGGCATCATAGACGCGACCACCGGCAAATTCATATACACATCGACCGAGGCTACGGCCGCCGCGGCGCCAGTCACAATAACCGTGCCTGCTGACGTAACCTCTAAGCTTACGGCTAACAGGCCGTACAAGTTCTGGATAACTACATATGCAGAGAACGTGCCGATAGTGGCCGAGGCCACGCAGGTATTCGTGCCGAGGGCCGCCGCGCCCACCACCCCCACGCCCACTACACCAACGCCGACTACGCCAACTCCAACGCCGTCGCCTACTGTGGTAACGACTACGACCGCGGCGCCTGCCGCTGACACCACTGTGGCGTTGGCCGCCGGCGTTGTTGGCATACTGGCCGTGTTGGCGGCGCTGGCCTTCGCGCTGAGGAGAAGAGGAGGTGGCCAGGAGACAAAAACTAGATAGATCTATATAATTCGCCGAAAGCTTTTTTAAACTTCTCATTTTTAGCTCTATGGCTTCTCTAGCAAAAACGCTCATAATGAAGGCCATTTCTCTTGTGGTCGTTTTAATCGGAGTTCTGGTTCTGTTGGCCGTAGTAATGGGCGCCACAGGCTTGTCCGACAAGATGTTGAAATCGTTGCTGACGGCGGAGGTCCAGGAGTATAAGCAGATGCTCATCCGGCAGGGCAGAGACCCCGCGGCTGTGGAGAAGGCGGTCCAGGAATATAACAGGACAAGGGCGGAGGCGCTTGGGATAGACAAGCCGTGGTACGTGAGGCTTCCGCAACTGATATACAGGCTCCTGGTCCTCGACCTGGGCAACTCCCGGACCCTCCAGTCGTCGCGGGGTTCGAACAAAATCTCGGACCTTATACTGGATAGGTTGCCAAACACCATAATATTAACGACGACGGGGATAACCTTCACAGCGCTTGTAGGCATATGGATTGGCCTCTTCATCGGTTCCAACATAGGGAGCAGAGCCGACAGGTTAATTTCCATATTATCGGCGGTGTCCTACGCCCTGCCGCTGTGGTTTATGGGGCTAGTCTTGATACTCGTATTGGCGTATGCGCCGAAGATACTGTGGGGGATCCAGATATTTCCCCCAGGCGGCATGGTGTCTATACCACCGCCGAAAGACCCAGTGGCCTACTTCCTCGACGTGTTGTGGCATCTGTCGCTACCGCTGATGGCGTCGTTTATCGTGTTCTTCGGGGCTTGGGCCTACTCCACCAGAAACATAGTTTTCAACGTTTCACAAGAGGACTTCGTCAGCTTCGCCCGGGCTAAGGGCTTGCCTGAGGATACAGTCAGACGCCGCTACATCCTCCGGCCCTCGTTACCACCAATCTTGACGAACTTCATCTTAAGCCTTGCAGGTTCTATTTCCGGCTATATTATTACTGAGAGGGTGTTTAACTGGCCCGGCATGGGTTCGCTGTATTACCAAGCAATAACCGCGCTGGACGAACCGGTTATCTTCGCTCTCACATATATATTCACGCTCGTCTACATAGTTGCTAGGTTTATACTCGAAATACTCTACGTAGTAGTAGATCCCAGAATTAGGTTGGCATGATAATCAAAGATCTTCTCAGAAGCCCAGCCGGTCTTGCAGGCGCTGTAATCCTAGTTCTCTTCTCGCTGATATCGCTATATGTGGTGGTTACTTTTCCGCTGGACTACGGGACGAGGTACTGGTCAAACCCCAAATACTGGGAGGAGTACCCCAAGCTGGTCCCCCCCGTTTGGTTCAACTACTTCGTGCCTTACAAACTGCCACAACACTATGTAAACAACTTGACTAAGCCCACGGAGGAGGCAGAAAACATAAAGAGATACATATTCACCTACGAGTTAGACGCTGATAGATTTCCAACGGGTATAATATTTAAGTACGCGAACCTGAGCTTCTACGGAGATCTCCCAGTTGTTTCTCTTAAAGTCAAGAGGCCCGACGGCAGGGAGATAACCCTTATAGACTTCGACGGCGGCATCCCGCCGCCTAGACCCGGCGAGAGCCAGCCCTATGTGCGCTTCGTCGAGAGCCCGAGGACTATAATACTTGCGGCGGATCTGCAGGCGATTAGGAGGGCTACGGCGTTAGCCGAGGAGCTAGGCGTCGCCTGTACGACCAGTGAGGTGCAACAGGCGGGTTTAGTCCCCTATATAGTCTTCGGCGAGCCTGTCTCCAAGACATGTAGCGCCGAGTCTTTCAAGCCGCTCAAGGGGAGGTACGTCTTCGAGGCGGAGGTGGTAGGCGATCCAAGAGACCAGATTGGGCTTGTTAGGCTTGTGGTGCAAGGGGCTGCATACGGCGCCATGGGAACGGACTACCTCGGCCGGGATCTGGCGCAGGGGCTCCTCTTTGGGTTCCCCGTGGCCCTCTTTATAGGCGGCGTGGTGGCTCTGCTGGCGACGCTAGTAGGCATGGCTCTAGGCATAATCAGCGGATACATAGGCGGCAAGACCGACGAGGCGATCCAGAGATTTGCAGACGTCATGAACAACCTGCCGACGTTGCCCCTCCTAATACTCTTCGTGTTTATCCTAGGCCGGAGCCTCTTCAACATAATACTGGTGCTTGTGATATTCGGCTGGGCCGGCATCACGATTATTGTGAGGTCTATGGTGTTGAGTGTAAAGAGCAGCCAGTTCGTTGAGGCGGCGAAGCTCGCCGGGGCCAGCAGTTGGTGGATCATGAGGAGACACATCCTACCCCCCGTGCTCCCCTACTCCTTCGCACTGATAATACTGAACATACCCGGCGCAATACTCTCGGAGGCCAGCCTTAGCTTCCTCGGGCTCGGCGACCCCTCTATACCGACTTGGGGCCAAGTCCTGCAACAGGCCTTCGACAACGGCGCGTTGCAGAACTTCGCGTGGTGGTGGATCCTGCCGCCCGGCTTATTGATTGTGTTGACAGCGGTGGGGTTCGTGCTTGTCTTCTTCGCGCTGGAGCCTCTAGTTAACCCAAGGCTTAGGAGACAGTAAATTTAAAAAGTGCCTTTTCACGGCCTTTGTGTCTCAGGAGATACGCGCCATAGTACGCATAGGGGATACAGACCTAGACGGGAATAAGCAGGTCGCCTACGCTCTTGCCAAGATTAGGGGCGTGGGGATAACGTCTGCCTACGCCATCTGCTGGAAGCTCGGAATAGACCCACACGCCATCCTTGGCGCGTTGCCGGAGGATCAGATAAGCAAGCTCGACTGGGCCGTGAGGAACCTCCACGAGCTGGCACCGGCCTGGTTCCTCAACAGGAGGAAAGACCCAGAGACCGGGAGGGATCTGCACCTAATAGGCTCGGAGCTCGTCTTGGCCGCCAGGAGAGACGTGGATCTTATGAAGAAGCTTAAGAGCTGGAAGGGCGTTAGGCACTCCCTCGGCCTTAAGGTTAGGGGCCAGAGGACGGTCACCACGGGCAGGCTCGGCGCGACCGCCGGCGTCACAAAGAAAAAGGCGACTGGAGGCAAGTAAAAATTTAAAAATCGGCCTGTACGGGGCGGAGGTATGGGCGGTTTAAAAAAGCCGAAGAAGAAATACCTCGCAGGTAAGCCCAAGAAGATCTGGAACAAGCAGTTGTTGCTGGAGGAACTTCAGCTGGTGGGCGAGTACGGCCTGAGGAACAAGAAGGAGCTGTGGCTAGCCAGGGCGCATCTGAAGTGGATAGTGAGACGTGCGCGCTCGTTGCTGTCTATGACTGCCGAGGAGCGGGCTCCCCTCGAGATGCCCTTCAAGGAGAGGCTCTACAAGATGGGCTTCATAGAAGACCTCAACGTGTCCCTAGATAGGATACTGTCGCTAAACGTCAGAGCTGTTCTTGAGAGGAGGCTACAGACCATAGTATACAGGATGGGCCTTGCCAAGTCGATACACCACGCGAGGCAACTGATAGTACACGGCCACGTGTTGGTCGCCGGGAGGAGGGTGACATCTCCCGGCTTCTTGGTCCCCAGGGAGCTTGAGGACAGGATTTCTCTTGCCCAGTGAGGCCCGTAGTTGTGGTACATGGGGGCGCAGGCAGCTGGGGCGTAGACGAGGAAAGGAGGAGGGTTGTTCTCAAGGCCTTGAGAGACGCCGTTGAAGCCGGGCTGGCCGCCGCCGAGAGAGGCAACGCCGTAGACGCAGTGGTGGCCGCCGTAGAGCACATGGAGAAGAGCGGCGTGTTTAACGCCGGTTACGGCTCTGTATATGCCATAGACGGAAGGGTGTACCTCGACGCAGGCGTAATGGACGGCAGATCCGGGAGGGCAGGCGCCGTCGCCGCGGTGGAGGGCGTTAAGAGCGCGGTGAGGCTGGCCAGGTTCGTGATGGAGCATACAGATCACGTAATCGTGGCGGGAGACGGCGCGAGACTCCTCGCCGCTAAGGCGGGCCTGCTCGACGCCTACCACAAGTTCTTCAGCGAGGAGAAAAACAGGAGGTTCCGGGAGGTTCTGGAGGAGGCGCGGCGCGGCAACTGGCACTACAAGAAGGTGGTGGAGCTCGCCGGCGACACGGTGGGCGCTGTTGCGTTGGATAGAGACGGGAACCTGGCCGTAGCAACCTCCACAGGCGGGGTCTGGCTTAAGTGGCCCGGCAGGGTGGGGGACAGCCCCATCCCCGGCGCTGGATACTACGCGGAAAACGGCGTCGGCGCTTTCAGTGCCACTGGAGTCGGTGAGGTGATAATACTATCTCTCCTCTCCTACAGGGCGCGGAACGAGCTTTTAAAAACCGGCGACATTGCGCAGGCCGTGAAAAACGCAGTACAGCAGGTCACGGCGGTCTACGGGCCCGATACGGTGGGCATAATTGGGCTAGACGCCAGAGGCAACCCGGCCTACACCTACAACACAAAGGCCATGGCGAGGGGCTGGGGAAAACAAGGCGAGATTTACGTAGATCTTTAACTCCGCTTCCTCCAAGTCTTCGTGTCCGGGTCGAACTTGAAACCCATCTTCTTAAGCTCGTTGATCGTGGCCCTGAACTGGGACTCGGGGAGCCTCCTCCCCTTACCCACCTTCACCACGATCTCCCCCTCCTCCTCCGTGTAATCCACAGGAAGCCTCTGAAGATTCTCCTCAATGTTCTGCTTTTTCTTCTCGTCCATTACACCCAGTTTGGAGGTAGTATAAAAATGTTTTAGAAAAGCCGAGATATCTTCACAATCCTCCGCCTCGCCAGCTCCAGAGCCCAGGGAGGTAGCTCAAACCTTTTCAACACGTAATCCACAAGTCTCTCAACCTCGTCGCAGTCGGACCCGCCCTGCTCTCTGCAAAGCTTCACGAGGAACTTGGACCTGGCCTCGAAGAGCTCCGGCGTCATCTTCACACGTCTGCAACCGTGGTCGTAAGTGAAGCCCCTCTCGAGATCCCTCATGTGGAGGTATAGGTGAGCAGCAGCCTTGGCTAGATCCATCCTCCCGCCCTCCACATACATCCCCTCCATTATTGCGTAGCAACTCTGAACCCCCGAGTATATCGACTTCCCCTCCACAGCTACCCCACTCTTATAAAGATAAAAAACCAGTAGACACATGCGGGTGTTAGTGGGGACCTGCGGGTTCCCTGTCTCCAGAAAAACCTTATACAGCGCCCTTGACGCCGCGGAGCTACAGGAAACCTTCTACAACATGCCGAATCCCGACAGAATGGCGCAACTCCGCAGGGAAGCGCCCGACTTCCACTTCGCGGCGAAGGTCTTCCAAGGCCTGACGCACCCGCCGACCAGCCCCACCTACAAAAGAACAAGAGGCTTCAAGCCCACTGAGAGACACGGTCTCCTTAAGCCCACGAAGGAAAACCTCGAACTGTGGCAACGGTTCGCAGAGGCGGTAGGCCCCCTAGAGCCGGAGGTGTTAGTCTTCCAGACACCGCCAAGCCTAAAACCCCAGCCCCACATCCACGACTTCTTTGCCTCCATAACAGGCAGGTGGAGGCTGGCCTGGGAACCCCGCGGCGAAACCTACAAAGACCCCGGCCTAATACAGAAGGTGGCCGAACTAGGCGTAGTAATAGCGGTGGATCCCCTAAAGAGAGCTCCACTGCCATCCACGCTTCAGTACTTCAGACTCCACGGGCTGGGGAAAGGCGAGGTCAACTACCGCTACAAATACACCGAGGACGACCTACGCAAACTCGCCGACGCCGTGAGAAGCCTCAAGGCAGACGCCGTCTACGTCATGTTTAACAACGTCTACATGTACCAAGACGCCCTGCGGTTCAAACAGCTACTCCAAGGGGAAAAAGTTTAAATAACGCCACATAACGAAAACCAGACCGGGCCCGTAGCTCAGCCCGGTTAGAGCGGCGGAGGACCCAGCCACCCGGTCCGCCGAGGCTTTTAACCCGTAGGTCGTGGGTTCGAATCCCACCGGGCCCGCCAGTCTCCGTGGAATCCTCCGTTAGGTTTATCCCTATTAGTTGCCAGACTGAGGTTACACCAGTCTAGGACAGGTTGGCGGAGCATTCGAGCCGCAATCTGGTTTTCAGCGCCTTGAACCACGTCTGTCACGGCCAACGCAAACGTGCTAATAAGCGCCACAGCCACTAACACAACCCCTCCACAAGCACCCTCACGTAATAGCTACTGGGCGAGGAGCTGGCGAAGGCTTGTAATGATCTTCTTGGCCTTGTTGCAGGGGCTCCGCCTCGCTATGCATATCCCGACGGCGCCTGCCCTCTCGGCCATCTCCATGTCGTAATCGGAGTCGCCGACCACCACCATATTCCTCACGTCTACGGAGAAGTGTCTGCTGACAACGTAGAGGGGATCAGGCGCTGGTTTGCCCCTAGGCACCTCGTCGCCGCCTACCACGAAATCCACATGCCGCGCCAAGCCGACGGCGTCGAGCACCCTCCTGGCCACGTAGCCGCTTGAGGAGGTAACCACTGCGATGGGCCTCGGCAAATGCCTCAGAACCTCCGCGTCTTCGTATGGGCGGACGAGGGCTAGATACTTCTCGAGAAACAGCCGGTTTTTTAACGCGGCGAGCTCAGCCCCCCGCCCCGGCAACAGACGATCCGCTATGTCCCGCGCAGGGAGGCCCATAAGAGGCCTAACCTCCTCATACCTCATCTCCACACCGAAGCGTCTGAGGGCCTCCAGCCACGCCTCCACGTGGGCATCCACCGACTCCACCAAAGTGCCATCAAGGTCAAAAACGTACATTGCCCCCCAGGAAGAACCAGATAAAAAATATATACGCCGCTAGACGCGGCAACAAGCGTCTTCATGCGGCGAAGCCCGACGCGGAAGCGGCAGGCGCGGTCCCCCGGGGCCAGCGTGGAGAGGCGAAACGCCTCCTAGTCGTCGCCGGTTGCCACAACTACGTCATTTAAGGTCACGACCACGACACCTCTATGCGTCTCCACAGGAAACCCCTTCACCCTCTATTTCAGCGTCTCGCCGCCTCTTCAGAGCTGGCATCGCTGTGTGTAGAGCGTCTCGCATAGCGTAAAGCTGTTCGTGCAGAAAGCTGGTGGGGCCGCCGGGATTTGAACTCCCGAGGGGCTCCCCTCCCGGGGTCACGTGGGCGCCTGCCCTGCGGTCCCAAGCCACGCCTGAGGGGGCTGGGCCCTATCCTACCAAGCTAGACTACGGCCCCGGCTGTATGAATAACTGTTCTTATAAGTTTTCCGAGTGGAGACGTTGTTTAAAAGCTTGTGGTTTCTATGGTATATGGCTACGGAGACTAGGGGTATGGTGTCTCTGGAGATCGCAGTATTGTTGTCTGTGGTGTTGGTGATTGCGACGGCCGTGGGGTGGTATCTCTACACGACCTTCATGGCGTCTACCGTCGGCCAGCTGAGGCTTGGGGGGTGTCGGCTGAGTTATCCACAAGCAACGGCGAGCTGAGGCTCGTGTTAATTAACCCAGGACCTGTGGATGCGAAGTTGTCTATGGTGGAAGTCGCAGGTAGAGTCGCCGTGCCGTCGTGCACAATCCAAAGCGGCCCCGCGGCGGCCCAAGACGTCATTCCGGTAGGCGCCCAAGCCGTCTGCACCGCTACGGTGGGCGCGGCGGCGGTGCCGGGCACCATGGTGACGGGCAGAGTGATATTAAGCGGCGGCCAGAGCCTCCCGTTCACCGCGTCGGTCAAGCTGTAGCCGACCCCCGAGGCAGAGCCCTCGGCCGTAAAGACGTTTTTTATGGGCCCGCCGGGATTCGAACCCGGGGCCACCCGCGCTCTTAGGCATGTTGCGGGTGTGCCCTGTAAGGCATATGCGGCCCCTGACGGCCTGGGGCCTGGGCATCATACCGCTAGACTACGGGCCCGTGTTTTGTTTTGGTGAGGGTTTTAAAGTTTGTCGCCGTGTAGAGCGGAACTTACTGAGTCCTGCCTTTTCTATAAAGCGGCCTCTACGGTAAGGCTTTTATCTCGGGGCTGAGTTTTGGACATGGGTTTCGTGGTTGGGGGTAGATATACGTAAGTTTGTGGCTAGGGAAAGGGCTGGTCTTTTCAGGTCTCGTCCCAAGGTCGTCGACGCGTTGGGGGGGGGGAC
>Ga0209821_100044_pt1 | contig 24682 bp, 32 predicted proteins | sample SSWtaG_3_FD_184118 | JGI IMG/M metagenome (GOLD analysis project Ga0209821, IMG submission 184118) | Hot spring microbial communities from Sandy's Spring West, USA to study Microbial Dark Matter (Phase II) - SSWTFFsm_matched (SPAdes)... | ecosystem: Environmental > Aquatic > Thermal springs > Hot... | reverse complement strand
AATATTCACAGGTTTTAGAAAAGAGGCAAAGAATAAGAGAGTGGAACGAAAGAATAAAACAAGCAATAAAAGAGGCTAAAACTTTAGAAGAGCTTGAGAGGATAAAAATTGAGTTTGAGGGATAAGTTATTAAAAATTTGGAATTCAAAAAGGAGAAAATAAAATGCCTAAACCAAGAAAAAGAAAAGGAGAAAGTATAGAAAGTTATCGTAGTAGACTAATTGCTCATTATATTAGAGAAGGATATCCAAAAAAACAAGCAATAGCTATAGCATATTCTTTAACAACAGGAAAATCAGGAAAAAAAAGAAAAAAAAGAAGGAATAAGAAATGAGTGAAGTTATAGCTTCTTTATTGCTTGCTAATTTTATAGCTTTAATTTTTAAGATAGTATGGGACTGGCTTAAAATAAGAAAAGAGAATAATGCTGTAGATGATTGTTTAAAAAAATACAATGTATGTTCAGCAAAATTTGACTTGCATTGGAAAGAAATTCAAAATTTATATGATAGATTAGAAAAAATTCAACATAGATTGGAAGAAAAAATAAATACTTTGTCTATAAAGTTAGAGGAAAAATTTAATTATTTAGTAAGACTATTAATGAAAAAGGAGGAGTAGATATGCTAATAGGAACAATAATAGGCTTGGTTTCAAGCTTTATTCCTGAGTTAATTAAAATATATCGTGAAAAATTAGAGCATAAGCAAGAATTAGAAAGATTAGAGTTTGAATTAAAACATCAAAAAGAATTAGCTCAAATAAGAATAGAAGAAGCAAAAGCTTTGGCTCAAATAGAATTAGATAAAGCAGTTTATCAATACACAGGAACTACACCAATAACACTAACAGGCTCTAAATTTATCGATATAATACAAGTTTTGATGAATGCTTATAATCAATCTGTAAGACCTACTATTACTTATTTAATTATTACAATGTGGCTTATTTTAAAATATGCTATGTGGCAGAAGGCAGGAGGAACTTTAGAAGCAATTCCTCAAATTTGGGGACAATATGAAACTGATTTTATAGCAACTATCATTACTTTTTGGTTTGGTGGAAGATTAATGCAAAGAACTTTTGGGAGAGTTTAAAAATGACTGAAAGATGTGTTGAGCTTGTTAAAAAGTTTGAAGGTTTTTCAGATTATCCTTATAGATGTCCAGCTGGTTATTTAACAATCGGATATGGAAAAGTAATTTATCCTAAAATGAAAATAGAAATACCTTTGTCAAAAGAAAAAGCAGAAGAATTGTTAATAGAAGATCTATTAAAAATCGAAAAAATAATAAGTCCATTAATTCAAGTAAAAATTCATCCATATATGATGGATGCTTTAATTAGCTTCAGTTATAATGTTGGTTGTTATGCTTTTAAAGTTTCAACTTTGAGAAAAAAAATTAATAAAAAAGAATTTTTAGATGCAAGCAATGAGTTTTTAAAATGGGTTTATGCAGGAGGTAAAAAATTAAAAGGATTAGAAAGAAGAAGACAAGCTGAAAGAGCTCTTTTTTTAGAAGGAGTAAAATTGTTGTTTAAATATTGACAAATTAATTTTTTTGTGTTATAATAATTATTGAAAATGATACTAAAGAGAGGCTGCTGAAATTTTTACTATTAAACGAGAAAATATTAAAAAATTAAAAAAAGACTAAAGAAAGGAGGAGGGGACCATGGCAAGAAGGAAAAGAAAGAAAACAAGAAAAGCTGGAAGAAAAGCTGGAAGAAGGAAAAAAAGAACAACAGCTTAAAAAAATTTAAAAAAAATTAAAAGATCAATTTCAGCAGCCTCTCTTGAAGGAGGTTAAGGAATGCCAGATCCTAAAGAAGAAATTTTAAGTATTTTAGGATTAGAAAGGGGGATACCAGCAGGATTAGAGGCAGGACCTATTTCTCCTGATGTTATGAGGGCACAGATGACAGGACCTGTTCCTGAAGGAATTGATACTTTAAAGGAAGGTATGTTAGCTTTTATTTATGTATTAGCCCAAACTATTGCTACAACTCCTCCTTTTGATGAATTAAATGAAGTTGCTTTAGATATTATGAAAAGAATAGGGAAAACTATAGATATTAATGAAGCTTTACTTAAGGCACAAACTATAATAGCAGGAATGCCTGGTGTAGGACCAACACCAACAGCCATAGCAACAGGAATGGCACCAACACCAACTCCAACTCCAACTCCAACGCCAACGCCAACACCAACGTCTGAAGCTTCTATACCTCCTGGTGAACCATCTTTGGAAGGTATAGAAGTATAATGAAAACAAAGGAGGTGAAATAAAATGGCAAGAAAAGCTAAGAAAAATGTTTTTACTCCTGAAAAATATTCAGGAATTATAACGGGAAAGAGCGCTCCTCTTTCTGGAGGGCAAATAGCTGGTATTGATGAGCCTAAATATGAAAATTTTATTCCTCCTAAGAAAAAGAAAAAAGGAGGGAAATAAGGTATGTCTGAAAGGGATCTTGATAGGTTTGAAGTTGAAGCAATTAAAAGGTTAATTGAAGAAATTCAATATGATGATGAATTAAGAGAAAGATTTAATAAAATTTTAGCCGACACTGAATATTTTATTCCTGAACCTAAAGAGAAAAAAGTAGAAAAAAAATTAGAAGAAAAGATGAAAAAATATGATGAAGAAAAAGAAGAAATGAAAATAAAACTTCAAGCTTTAGAGAATGAGAAAAAATTGCAAAGGGCTTATGAAATTATGGATAAATATGGGATACCGAGAAGTAAAATAGTAGAAGTAGAACAATTTGCAAAAGAAAAAGGAATTACAAAATGGGAAACAGCTTGCAAATTATATGCTAAAGAGCAAGAAGAACTGCAATCTATGATCGTGAATAAACCTCCTATAGAAAGAGAAAAGGATTTGATAAGCAGGTATTCTGGTGCTGAAGGGAAAACTAAATTAAAAGAAGACTTGCTGCAAATTTATAAAAACATGATAATATAAAGAATAAAAAAGGAGGTGTAAAAAATGCCAATAACACCTTATGTAACTGATATTGGTGGTGGGTTTAGAGATACCGCCACATTAACAAGATGGCTAAATGTTACACGAAGAAACATTTTAATGTATGCTTTAGCCCAAAACTTACCTAAAGTCTCAGCATTGATGAAACTTCTTTTAGAAAAACAAGATAGCCAACCTTTTCAACATGATTTTGTGATCTTTCCTGTATATGGAGGACCTGACACCACTAACCAACAGAATATGCAACCAAGATATATAAATTTCACAACTGGTGCTTTTACTACACAAGATTATTTTGTGGATGTTTTGTATGCAAAATTTACACCTTCTGGATTATATCAAACTTTCACTATTAATATGTTTGAAGGACTTGTCATGCAAAGTCCTAATAACATTATTGATACAGTTCAATTAAAAATTGAAGAAGCAGTTAGACAACTGTTTTTAGGGCTACAAACTGATCTTATGGGAACAAGAGGAACTAATGATCAAAAATTTTATGGTTTAAAAGATGTTGTAGATAACGGATTAAATCAACCTGAATTTGGAGGATTAAGTAGAACTACTTATCCATGGTGGAATTCTCCTGTTTATAATTTTAACGATTTAAGAGCAGGAGACACAAATCTACCTATTTATGCAGTAATAAATAGAGGAATAAACAAATATTGGGCTGAATATGGAAATATTTATGGTGTTCCAAGAGTTGCTTTTACTGATCCAAATACTTTCTCTAAAATAGCTGAAAGCTTTGTTTCTATAGAAAGATATATAGTAGGAGAAACAAGGAGTATAGCTGATATAAGAGAATATAACGTCAGAGGTCTTGATATTGGAGGGGTAGCAATCTTTCCTGATCCTTATTTGCAAAACTATAGCTCTGGTGGTAATTATTATGGAGATATTTACTTTTTAAATTTTGATCATTTATATTTTACTGGAGCTTCTCCTATTGAATATTATGTGCATGAATGGTGGAGTGAAGTAACTCAAGGTAGGCTTGCTTTTAGCAGTTTATGCTTAATTACAGGACAATTTTATACCGATAGACCAAGAGCCCATTTTATAATTAAAAATGTTCCTTCTTTTAGTGCATAAATAAAATAAGCGGGGTAAACCCCCGATTTTATTTAAGGAGGACAATATGCCTGTTTTATACAACCACACAAATGAAGTTATAAGAATAAAATTAGCTTGGGAAGAAAGTTGGATTGAAATTCCTCCTGAAGCTGAAGTGCAAATTGGTGATTTTTACGCTGCTTTATTTTTTGGATGGGGTTTAGAACATGAAGCTCAGCTTAAAGAATGTTGGAATAGATTAAGGATTTTAGGAAATGAAATTAGTTATGAAGATTTTTTAAAAATACATGACACTTTGACCTCAGAAAAAGTAATAAAGACAGGCAAAAAAAGGGAAATACAGTAAAAAAAGAACAAAAATAAAATGAAATGGCAGTTACAGCACAAAATTATTTTCAATATGCTTTTGATAGATATCCAATTGCTTGGGATGAAGGACCTTTTCTTTATAGAACTTTAAATTATGCAAGAAATAAAGTTGCTCTTGATCTTGATTTAACCACGAGAGAAGAATTTAGTTTAGAAAATAATCCTAATTCTTTAACTCTTTCAAAAAACTTTTTAGCAGTCAGAAAAGTTTATTTAGTTAACAATAATTTTCAAATTCTTTTAAAAAGAAAGCCCAATCTTTTTCAGCCTTTTAAATACGCTTTAAAACCTTTAAATTATGTTTTAAAGGCTCCTAATAAGATTTATCTATTGCCTCAGGATTATAAAGCTGATGAAAATGATAAGATAGTAATAGATTATGTTCCAATTCTTGATCCAATGCAAAGATTATCTGATGAAGAAACTTACATTCCTGAGACTGCTCTTGATTTAGTAGTTTTGCAAATTTGTTTAAGATTAGCTGAAAATGACTTGCAATATGCTATGAAAGGATATTTTGAAGCTGAATATAAGTTAAGACTTGCAACTTTACAAAGAGGTGCTTTTTAATGCCTAAAAAAGGAAAAGTAACAAGTTATCAAGTAGATAAAACTTATGAAGGATTAGGAGATTTAGTTTATATAGAAGCTCCTTTAATGGGACTTGCTACTAATTTAGATGATGCTAAAAGAGAGCCTACTCATGCTTTAGAAATATTTGCTTTACCTGATTTGAAATATGGCTGGACTAATATTCAAAAAAGTGTTAATACAAATTTAGCTACTATTAATCATTTTATTTATCAATCACCAATAACAAGAATAGTTGGGCATTCAGGTAATACGATTAAATTGATAGATTTAGAAAGTGAAAACGTTTTATATTCTTATACTTTTTCTGTAGAAGCTCCTTTAATTTCTGCTTTAATAAATGATATTAGTTTTGCTTGTATAACTAATGCTTCTTCTAATGCTTTAAAAATTTTCTTTTGGACCATAAATCAAATAAGACAATATAATCAAAAAGGAAATTGTTTAGCTTTTTTTAAAGGAAGACTTTTTATAGGGAATGGTAAAACTTTAATTTTTTCAGGTCCTGCTATTGTTGATCCTACTTTTCAAGGTAATCCTTTTGATAGTGCTAATGGGGGAGGATATATTTTACTTCATTATCCGCAAGTTACACAGATTAAATATTTAATTCCTTATGAAGATATGTTGTATATTTTTACTGACGGAGGGCTATATGTTTTGACAGTTTCTTTAGCAAGCAACGCTCCTTCTACTTTTTATGTTATTGAAGCTGGTATAAATTTTAATTTTACTAATAGCAAAATATTTCTTTTAGGAGATCAATTGATAGTTTTAACTGAAAATGGTCTTTATTTTTTGAGGGGATTAAGACTTGAAAGATTTGATTGGGTAGTGGCAGACCAAATGTCAAATTTAGATTTTACAAACGCAGGAGTTGGTTATTATCAAGGACAAAAATTTGTTTTTATTCCTTATCACAATCGAGAAATAAGTTTAGCTTATAGTTTTGAATATACACAGTTTTTTTTATTACCTTTTAAAATTAAAAACACTTTATTTACCTCTTCAGGGAAGACTTTAGACTTTAAAGAACCTAATTATATTCAGAAACTTTTTGCTTCAAGTGAGTATTATCCTTTTGAATATCTTTCTATTTTACATGATTTAGGACAGCAAAGATTTAAATATATAAGAGAATTTCAAATAATTGGAAAAGGGAATTTGAATGTTGATTTAATTTACGACAGATATGCTTTATATCAAACTCCATATTATGTAGCTTTAGGACCTGATTTATTAATTTATAGAAGCAGTATTGGTAGAAAAGGTTATAAAATAGGATTTAGAATTTATTCTGATCCAAATGAAAGAGATTTTGCCTTTGTTAGTAGGATTACAGCTAAAATACATCTTTTAGGGCATGTTAATTATTTTTATTATACGGGATAACGATGATACAAGTAAAATATAGCAAAGAGTATTATGAGAAATTATTTGATTGGCTTTACGATATAGATAAAGATCATATGGATTTTATTGATGCTTTAAAAGATTTATATAAAGCTTATACAGGGCAAGATGTTGACTTTTATTTACCTTTAATAGCAAAACTAATACCAGATGAACCTGATTGGGAGCAGATTATGCTTTGGAATTATAGAATACATTTAAGTATTTATCAAATAATGGAGCAATTAGGAAGTTCTTTAAGTCCTCCTATAGTTGTTATACCTAAAATTTTGAAAGCTTCAAGTGAAGAAGATGCAATTACTAAAGAATATTTTATGCATAGAGATATAGAGCAATTTATTTTAAGTTTAGGAGGAGGATAAAATGTTTGGATTAGGTAGAAAAAAGAAAAAAAAGAAAAAAGCACAAAGAGCAGCTGAAGCATCCGCGTCTGCAGCAGCTTTAACTGAATTTATATCTGGATTAGAAAAAAAACAACCAGCTATTGAGAAAGATATTTTAGTGAAAAAACTTTTAGGGTTTGTTTTACCGAAAGAAGAAGCTAAAATACGAAAAGAAATAACTCCGACTTATGAAGAAGCTGAAAGAAAAGGTGTAGCATTAGTAAGTGTAACACCTGGAACTGTTCCTGAGGCTTGGAAGTCTTTTTTTGCTAAAAAAAGAGAAGAAGAAGTTTCAGGTAGATTAAAAGAATTAACTCCTAAATATGTAGAGAATTTAAGTCAATTTTTAGGAGAGCTTTATAAACCAGAAGTAGCTGTAACAACTGGATTAGCTTTAACAGCACCTCAATGGTTAGGAAGAGAATGGTATACAGAAAGACCTCGAATTGAAAGTATGTTTGCTCAAGCTAAAGAGCAATATAATAAAATGCTTGAAGCAACAGCAAATTATTTAAAAGAATTAGGAATAGAAGAAATTACAGCTGAGCAATTATTGAGAACTATATGGAATGTTTAAGAACTTTAGTAAAAGCTTGTGTTTTGCTTGATTGGTTTTATATAGATGATGATATGTTTTTAATTTGGATTTATACACCAAAAAATATGGACCAACCTAAAACAGCAGAAGAATTTTTAAAAGCTATTGACCAAGACAAAGAAGAAGTTTGGTTAATGAAAATTTATGGGAAACCTAAAAAAGAAGTTTTTAAAGCTTTATCGGATAAATTTAAAAAAGAAAATATAAAAGTGGTAAAATGGATAAATACTAAAATGGAGGTAAAACAATGGGTTTTGTAAAAGATTTAGGTCGAATATTTACAGGAGTTTTATCTCCTATAGGTAGCATTTTAAGCGTAGTAACTGGAATAGCAACAGCTTTACAAGCTTTTAAACCTCCTAAAATTCCTAAATTTGAGGTTCCAAAAGAAATTTTTACAAGATTAGAGCAAAGAATAGCAGCGATTACTCCTATATCTGAAGAAGGGAGAAGAATAGCAACTGAGGCTTTAGCTAAATTTAGAGAAGGAATACTTGATCCAAGATATAAAGCTAAGCTTGATTTAGCTTATCAACAAAAAAGAGCTCAAGCTCAAGCTTTACTTGCAGCAAGAGGATTGACTGGATCTTCTATAGAACAAGAGGTTATTAATGAAATTGACAGGTGGTATCAGCAAAATTATTATACTTTACTAAATCAACAATTACAGGATGCATTAACTTTGGCTGGATTAGGAAAAGAAGATATTAATGCTTTATTAAGTGAAATACAAGCTTATTCAAGTGCTTTTCAAGCTCAAGCAACGGGATTAGCAGCGGGAGCAATGATTGAAGCAGGAAGAATGATAGGATTAGGAAAAGGTTTAGAAAATTTAAGAGCAGGAATAGAAGGAATAACCAAATCATCTAAAGTTGAAACACCTAAAGTTGAGACACCTAAAGTTGAAACTAAAGATGTTGTGAAGCCTCCTGAGTTAGATTTTTCAGATTTAGGAGGTTAAAAAATGCAAATGCCTAAAAATTTATTGGAGCTTTTAACAATGGAAGTAGAATTTCCTAATTTTCATTTGCTTTCTGGTGCTGAACCTTATATTATTAGAGTTCAAGAAAAACCTAAAGAAGAAAAAGTAATAGTTAAACCTAAAAATGAGTCAGAACAAACAACAGTAAAAAAACCAATTATTCCACAGATGGTTGTGGAAAAAATAAAAAAAGCAAAAAAACCAGCTGAAATTTCAACAACAAAAGAAGAAGATAAGGCTTTGCCTTTAATACCTTTTAGAGAAAAAGCTATTGATATTAATTCTTTGATTACCAAAAATTTTTCATTGAATTCATCTGTATTGAGTGTAGATGAGGATTTAGTAAACATATTAAAGCTTTTGGAAACAAAAGGACCTGTAGAAGCCTCAATTTATTTAGCTCAGTTAACTAAAAAAGATCAAGAAGAGCTTTTAAAAGAAGTAAAAAAAGAAAGAGAAGCGATAATAACAGATATACAAAATAAATTAAAACAAATTAGCGAAATACAGAAAAAAGAATTGGATAAGTTTAGAGAAGAAATGACGAATTATATCAACAGTTTAAATAGTATTTTTCAAAATTTAATGGCTAAGGAGCCTAAATTAGATCCTGATGAGAAGACCACATGGGCAAGGAATTTAGCGATGGGATTAATGGCTATTTCAAGTTTCTTTCATCCTTCACATTCTATGTATTTTTTAGCAGCTATACCTAAGGTAGTTGAATATTGGAAAAATGAAGATTTAGAGAATTTTAAAATGGCAATGGAAAGATTTAAAGCAGCAGCTGAAATAGCTAATATGAGAATACAACATTTATCTAATGTTTTAGGACATACTTTAACTTTATTGCAAAAAACAACTGAAGTAGAAACTTTTCCACTTTTACAAGAACTTGATTTATTAAAACGCAGATTAGACGGTATTGTTAAAAATGAAGCTGAACTTTATAAAGAAGGAAGAAGAGCTATAAGGGAAGCTCAGAAACAAATAATTAAGTCTTATGAAGAAGAAAGAAAAGCAAAAAGAGAAGAAGAAAAAATGAAATTGGAAAGAGAAAAATTTGAATTTGATAAACTTATTGAGTCACTAAGATTAAAATTAAGAGCAGCTGGCAAAAAGGCTTCAGAAACAGATTTGAAAGATATTATGAAAGCTCAAAAAGAAGGAGAAAAATATGCAGAAAGTTTAATAAAAGATTTAGAAAAACAAATGGGGATTTATCCTAAAGAAACATTAGGAGCTCATTTAGCAGAAGTTTTAGTTTCAAGTTTTAATCAAGTTTTAAGTAAAAATCCTGAGGCGGGATCTGCTTTTGTTAGGGGTGTATTGAATAAACTTATGCTTCATAGAGATAATGAATATGTAGACCAAATTTTAAGGGAAATAAATAAATATCCTGGATTTAAAGGATATATTCCTGAACCTCCTCCTGCCTTTTTAGAAAAGAAAAAAAGAAAATGGTGGCCCTTTTAAGTAGCAATGGCTGAACTTTTTATTGAAAGAGAAAAAGCATTAAAAGAAAAAGCATTTCCTTTTGTAGAAAAAGAGAAAAAGATAAAATTGTTAAAAGAAGAGCCAAGAATACCTGAATATGAGAAACCTTTATCTGAAATAAGTCAAACAGAAAAGATTAAACCACAGGAAGCAAAACATTTTTGGAGAGAAGTAGCAGCTGATCTTGTTTTTGGATTAGCTTCTTTAGCAATACCGGGTGGAGTTTTAACTTTACCTTTAAGAGCGACAAGAATTCCTAAATACATTTCTGTTGTCAAAGATACTTTGTCTTTTTTAGATGGGACTAAAGCTGGGAAAGTTTTAAAAGTAATAGCAGATGAAGTTAAGATTAATACCAAAATGGCAGCTGGTGTTGTAGCAGGAAGATCTATTTTAGGGGATGCTTTAGAATTGCAAAAAAGAGATCCTGTTGAATTTTGGTATTCTACAGTTGTTGGGGGTCTTGGTATAAGAGGTGCTATTGAAGGAATAAAAGCAGGAATAAAAGCTACAAAACCTATTCTTTCGACAGCTATTAAAATGTCAAGAAAGTCTCAAAAGATGGATAGTTTTTTAGAAAAGGCATCAGACACTATTATAAAAAAGGCAACTGGATTTTCTCCTGGCACTATAAAAACTATAACATCTTTAGGAAGCTATGGGACAGGAACGATTAGTCATTTATATTATGAGTATTTGGATGATATTTTTAATTCTCCTGAAGTAAGAAAGGATTATGGGAAATTTATTAATTCAATGATAACAAAATTAGCAGGTGAAATTCCTGGTATTCCAGATGAAGTTCTTATAGAGATTAGAAGAAGAGCATTAACTGAGGATTGGTATAATAGCTATTTTTGGACAGCATTTAAAGAAGCAGTTGATATAAATCCTGAAATATCGCCTACTTTAGCATCAAAAATAAAAGAACTTGAAAATTTACCTGAGTTGAAAGCTATTAAAGATGAAGCAAAACAAGCTTTTGTAGAAAATAAAATGATATCGATTAAAAATTTTTTAGTTAATTTAGCAAAAACGATTAATTTTAGACCAGTAAGAATTAGAGTAGCTGAGGGACATCCTTTAAAACCTTTAATTGAAACTATTGGACCGGAAAAAGCTAATATAGAAACAGTTTTAAATGATGTTGATTTTGCTAAAATAAGGACAGCTTTAATTAGATTAGAAGAAAGATTAGCTCCTATTAAGAAAGCAACAGCTGAAGAGTTAGAGCCTTATTATACTGAGTTAAGAAAAATTTTGAACCATATATGGGAAAAACAAGAGGTTTTACCTATAACTTTTATAAAGAAAACAGAGAATTGGTTTACTGGTTCTCTTGAGAAGTTTAAGAGCAATATAAAAAAATTGCAAAAAAAAATAGATGAATTAGAAAATTTGAAAAGTTATTTGAATAATCCGTTTGATAAGAAAGTAGCGAAAAAGAAATTAACTGAAGAACTTCAAGATGTAAAAAATGCTTTTAGACTTATTTTTAATGCTCAGCTTAAAGAAGAAATTAAACTTTTAGAAAAAACGAAAAAATTTCTTTCAATTCTTCTTTCAGAGGAAACTCCTAAAACTGTAAGAATATCAACTCTTAACTATTTATTCAAAGATCTAATAAAAGAACAACCAGTTGGGAAAATATTAAGTGATTTTGGTATAAATGAAACAATTTTAGCGCAACTAAGTAAAAAACTGGTGAAAATACAAGCAAAAGTATTTGTTGAGCCTGCAAAAGGATTAAAAGAGCTGACAGAAATTATAATTCAACATGCTAAAAATGTTAAGCCTATTGAAAGTAAGATGAGAGCAATATTAATGGGACAAACTGATGATTTTTTACGGTATTACAATAATTATGAAAGACCCATAGTAGAAAGATTTTTTGAAATGTGGATACCAAGAGAAGGGATTAAACATTATTTTAAGAAAATAGCAAGGGACGAGCATAATTTGATTGAAATTATAGACCAAGATTTTGTTAGGTTTTTAGATGAGGCACCTGAATGGTTTGCAGCTTATGGATTAACTGCTCTTCTTAAACCAAGAACAATACCCACTTTGAGCAATGCTTTTATTTTTGGTGTAAGAGAACTTTGGTTTAAAGAAAATTTAATAAAAAAGCCTGTTGAAGAAGCTGTTGATTTTATTTTTAACAATTTTAGATTATCTGGAGGAGTAGGGCTTCCTAATTTACTTGCAGCTAAGCTTTTTATTCCTAAGTTTTTAAACGATTTGTATAAAAAGTTTGATGACTTTTTGAAAAATCCTAAAATTTTAAAAGACTTAGACGATTTTAGAGTGCAGAAAAGTAGCTTCAGTTTATTTCATAAAAAATGGGATAAGGTTCCAGTGGAATTATTGGAAGCTTTAACTATTTATAAAGCTCATGAATTAGGTGCTTATTATTGGTTAATGAAAAGCGGTTTTAATGTTTCTTTAAATGTTGGACTTAAACGATTATTTTTATGGTGGGCTATTACTTTCCATGGTGCTGTTTTAACTTTAAGTGCTATAGCTTTAAACTTACCTTTAAGAGACAAAATTAGAGTAGTTATAAGATCATTGATTGATGCTTTTAGAGTTCCTTTTGTAGGGCATAACCATCAAGAAATGACTCATATGCTTAGAGAAATAGCAAGAGCTCAGCATGCTGTAAGGCAAGCAGGATATGAAGTAGTTGATTTAAATTTAAGCGGTTATTTTGAAGGCAGAAGAACATTTGCTGAGTTTATTACTTTAGGAAAATCTGTTTTAGGATCTTTTCTTAAAAGAGGCGATCCATCATCAGTTAATAGAACTTTGGAATTAAGCAAAACTTTACATGATGAATTAAAAAAGGAAGCAAAATTAACAGGGAAAGAAAGTTTAAAGAGATTATTTAGATGGTTTTTTATTGGATTGCCTGATGGTGCTCTTTGGGATGGTTTGTATCGGGGATTGAAAATTAGAACAGCTTATTCAGCAATTAAACTTTGGCGCCAGGGTGTTTTAGATGAAGCAACTCTTGCTAATACTTTTAAATCGATTAATGATGTTTTTGGTGGTTGGCATGGATGGAGACTTATTCATCCTAATCATGCAAGCCTTTATAGATTGTTATTTTTTGCTCCTGACTGGTATATTTCTATTTTTAACAATTTTAGAACATGGGTATCACAAACAAGTCCTTTAGTAAGCAAATTTTATCCAGCTATTTTAAGGATGCGCTGGTGGATAGCTAATTCATTAAATTATGCAGTCTATGGAACAAGTCCTATTGACAAATACGATTTTTCTGATGGAAAACAGATAATAAAGTTTCTTTTACATGATTGGACTAATTTATTTAAAGTTTACATTCCAATAATTGACAAAGCAGGAAGAAAAAGATTTTTAATAATAGACTTATTAGGACCTGAAAAAGAAAGTCTTGAAATGATTGGTCTTCTTGGTGCTTTGCATAGCTTTATAAGAGCAATAGAGCATCCTACTATGGATCTTTCATCAAGAGTTTGGGATTTTTTAGCAGGAACAGGAAAAGAATTTTATCACTATTGGGTAAGAAAATCTTCTTCAATTTTAAGAATTTTTGGTGAATTATATAGATCTACAAGATGGGCAGATCCAGCTGAGAGAATTACTTTTGAAGAAGCTATGCAAAGTATAGGAAGACAGTTTGCTCCTCTTATTTTTCAACAATTTTTACAGACAAGATATCCTTATCGGGTGTCTGAAGATTTTAGAGATGTTTTTGAGCATGTAGGTAAATTGCAGGCTTTTTCTGCTAAAATTTATGTGAAAGAGGATTTGATTGATTATATGTTTGAGAATAGACATTTAGAAAAAGCAAGGCAATATTTTGATCGCTATTTAGATGAATTTGAAAAGGCAGTTGAAGATTACCGAAGATATTTTGGGAAAGAACCAAAAATAACTTTTGAACAATCTTTAACAAGAAGTCTTGGCGAAAGATATTTAAAAGAATATTTTGAAGTTTGGGTAAAAGATAACAAAGACAAAGATTTAAAAAATCTATTGTCAAATGCTCATTATATAGTGAACAAAAAGATGGTGGAAGATATTAAAGAGAGTGTTTTTCCTTATTACATTAAGAGTAGTTTAATTAACTATGTTAAGAAGAATTATGCTGATTATGTGAAAAAGGTTTATAAAAAAGAAAAATTTGTTGAGGCTTTAGAAGAATAAAAAGGAGGTAAACTAAAATGTCAAAGACGTGGAAGGATTTAACTGAGGAATTAAAGGGGGTAGCTGAGATTTTGTTAGAAAAAGCAAAGGAAGCTTTTCAAGAGGGTCAAATAGATATAGCTTTAAAGATGTTATCTGAATTTAGAAAGACGGTCAAAACAGCTGGAGAATTAAATCTAATAGCATCATCTGGGAGTGCTCTTTTAGAAGAAGAAGTAGAAGAAGAGGATATACAAAAAGCTTTAGGTTTAACTGATGAAGGGGATTGGGAAATAGAAGAAATGGAAGAAATAGAAAAAGAAAAAATTGAAGAAGAAGAAGAAGAAGAAGAAGAAAATGAAGAAGAGGAAGAAAATGCAGATGAAGTAGATGAGGGATTAGAAGAGGATGAAGAAGAGATAATTGAGATTGAAACACAGAAAATAAAACAAAAAGTAAGTGAACCTATGATCACTTTAGACGAAATTTTGAAAAATGTTTTAAGAAAAAAAACATAGAGGAGAAAGAATATGAAAAAAGAAAACAACTCTAAAAACGTGAGAAAAAAGTTGAATGATTTATTAGTTAGTTTTCTTTTAGGGGTTTTTGCAAATATTAGGAATTTGCTTTATATTTATTCCACGACTTTATCGGCTTATCTTTTTTATCAAGCTATGCAAAAAGATATAGTTTATTGTTATCCTGTTTTAGGGTTTCTATTCATAAGTTACTTACCTATCTTTTATAGGAAGAACCAATGATAAAGCTTACAACAGAACAAGCCAAAATGATAAAAGAATTGGTTAATTATATTGAAAATTTACATCCTGCTATAAAAAGAAAACTTTGTCAGAAAATGTTGAAAACTTTTGAGAAAATTTTATCAAATTCAGAAATAGAAAGCAAATATGATGCAGATGTATTTACAAGGGCAAAACAATTGATAAGCTGGATGATTTATGAGCATAAAAAAATTGGTTATTTAGCTTTATTATATTTCATAAAATATCACGAAGTTTCTTTAGAGGATTTAAATGATTAAAAAACTTATTGAAAAATTTTGGATTTGGTCGAAATATTTATACATTAATTCAAAAGACTATGGTTTAATTAGATTTTCTCCTCAGCAATGGTGGGGATCACAAAAGTATTTGTTAAAAGAATTGTATAAAGCAGATGATGAGACAAGGACTTTTATAATTTTAAAAGCCCGTCAATTAGGAATTACTTCTTTATGCAATGCTTTAACTCTTTTTTATCATCAAACCATACCTAACAGCAAAGGAGCTATTTTTGTCTCTGATTATTCAGACATTGATTATATACGAAGAACTATATTGCATGATTTTTACGATATGCTTGATGAGAAAATAAGAATAATAATGACGCATAATTCAAGAGAAGGAATAAGATTTGCTAATAATTCTGTAATTCATTTTCTTTACACATCTAAAAGAGTAACAGGGCAAGGAAAAACAGGTAGAGGTAAAGGATATAATTATTTACATGGAACTGAAGTTGCTTATTTCAATTCTTGGGAGGATTTTGATGCTGTGCAAGCAAGCTTGTCAGAAATTCATCCATATAGACTTTATATTTATGAGTCAACAGCCAATGGATATAACGAGTTTTATGATCTTTATGAAACAGCTAAAACTTCTCCTGCTATGAAAGCAATATTCATTGGTTGGTGGACTAAAGAAACTTATAGATTAAACCCTGACAGCAAAATTTATAAACATTTTTCTTATCCTTTATCAAAAGAAGAAAAAGAATGGATAAAAGCTGTAAAAAGTCTTTATAAATATGATATCAGCATGGAGCAAATGGCATGGTGGCGATATCAACTTTATGACAAGTATAGAGGAAATAAAATGTTTGCTTTACAAGAGCTACCTTTCTTTGAGGACCAAGCTTTTCAATTGTCTGGAAATAGGTTTTTTGATAGTGTTTGCATTAAAAGACTTGAAGATCAATTAAGAGAAGAAATCAAAAAAGGATTAATAAAAGAAAGATGTTATAGATTGTTTTATGACAGCAACGAATTTATTTTTCAAGAAGTGCAAGAGGAAAAGTGCAATCTTAAAATTTGGGAATTTCCACAGGCTGGTGCTGTATATGTAATAGGAGCTGACCCTACTATGGCAGCCAATCCCGATAGTGATAATGCGGTTTTGTCTGTTTGGAGATGTGAAGAAGATAAAATTTATCAAGTAGCTGAATTTGTTGATAATCAAATCCCTCCTCAAATTTTTGCAAGATATATTTTATTTTTAGGTGGTCTTTATAATGGAGCATATGTTAATTTAGAAGTCACAGGACCTGGGCAATCTACTTTAAAAGAATTAGATTACTTAAAAGGGCATGCTTGGGTTCCCGAAAAAATCATTTTAGATGAAGAAACAAAAGAATTTTTACAAAGCAACATAAGATACATCAAAGATTATTTGTATTATAGAGCTGATAGTTTTAGAAGATCTTTTTTAAGGCATTGGAAAATGACACCTGACTTGAAGGTTGATTTATTTCAAGTATTTAAAGGAGCTTTGACTGAAAACAGAGTTGTTATAAGATCGAAAGCTTTGTTAAAAGAGATGGCTAAAGTAATAAAGAATGGGTCAGTTATAGAAGCTGAAGGTGATTTTAAAGATGATAGAGTAATAGCAGCAGCTTTGGCTATAGAAACTTATATACGATTTGTTAGAGGAAGGGTGAATATTATTAGAAGTAGTTTTAAGCCTGAGAAAAAGGTTTTAAGACTTGGTAATAATGTAGTCATCAATTTACATTAGCAAATATTTTGTTGATTTTGTCTTTTTAGGTTTTAACAACAATGAAGATTTTTTTTCTTTTTTAACAAATTCTTCTTTGATTTCTTCCCAAGTGATTTTTACATCTCTTAAAATTCCTGTTGTTTTTAGTCTGTCAAAAGCTTTTTTCAAATTTTCTTCGGTATATATAACTTTAGCTTTAGTTACAGCAACACTTCCTGCTAATAAATTTAAGACCAAGAATAGAGGATAATTTAAGACAGCAGGATGAAGCAGTGCGTAAAATATAGCCCACATTCTGGCATAATGTTTAGGCATTCTCATTAAAAAGAAAAAATAGAGCACTCTAACTTCACATAACAAGTCTTTCAGATCAGAAGGAATGCAAAATTTTTTGACAAATTTTTTAGAGAGTTTAATAAAGAAGTCGCTTTCGTATTTTAAGGCTTTTTTTAAATTTTTTAGATCCAGGTAATGTAAATCAAAGGTTTGAGCGATTATTTGCCAAGTATCATCAAAAGATTTTTTATTTTTCAGGCAAGATAAATAGATTAAGGTCATAGTAGTAAAAACAGTTTCATATAGTGCATATAAATATGGAGAAGCTGGCGTTTCTTTTTTTTCTTTCATTGTCTTTTCCTTTTTATGGTCCCCGGGGAAGCAACACCAAAATAGCCACCCTCCCCGGGAAACACTTTCTTTTATAAATAATCAATAGTTATTCTACAACGAGGAGCTTTTATTGCATATTGCTTTTTAATCTCATCTGGAACTTTATATTCAGTTTGATAGTAAAGCTTTTGCTTAATCACATATTTATCAAAAACGTAAAATTTCTCTGTATCTTTTTTCTTTAGCATTTCTTCTTGGACTTCTTTAGGTGGTATGAATGCTTGTTTTATTTTTTCAGTTAATTCTTCATATCTTTTAGCATATTCTTCTAAAGCTTCTCTTTCTCTTAGCATTTCAAGCAATTTTTCATCATCTTGGAAGATAATTTTTTCAGAGCCTTTCATTTCAGTTAAGCAAAGATGCTTATAATCACACTGCAAGCAAACCTTTAATTCTTCAGGATTAGTCTTCCAAAGAGGCTCAGGGTAAGTTTTTTTCTCTACATATTCATTAACTTTAATTGCTTTTTCAACCATTTCATTAGCTCTATCTGGATCATAATCCATATAAATTTCTTTCCAACCTCCTGTTAAGCTCCTTAAAATAAACAATCCTTTTTCTATTTTTTCTCCTTGATTAATTGCAAGATGCAAATAAAGATTAAGTTGGTGATAATATCCTTTGTAGAACCACTCACTACAATTTAGAAAATCTTCAGCTGTTTTTATTTTATCCATTAGATAATCATTCATGCTTTTAATTTCTAAAACGTAAACCTTGCCATCTATTAAAATTTTCCCATCTATTTTTCCTGTAATTTTATGCTCAGGCAATTGATATACTTGTTGTTGATGAATAATATCAAAGCCAGCCTGATATAAATCTATTAAAGTTTGTTTTTCAAAGATTTTTCCTATTTCAAATCTGCAAAGCTTATCAAAAGATATAGGGCTTTTTTGGTCCCAATGTAGTCTCTCACAAACTAAAAATTTCAAACAAGGATGCCCTAAAGTTGAAGCTCTATTAGAATGAACTGGATATAAGCCTGCTTGTTTGCTTGTTTTAATTTTTTCTACAATCATTTTTTAATCACCTCCTTTGTTTTGTTTCTTTTACCACCAATAACTGAAACTATTTGAGGTTTAAACAATTCTTTTATTTTTCTCTTTTCCTCCTCTGACACATCAATATAATCAAGATAAAATCCATTAAACCAAAACCGAACATCTGTATCATTTTTATATCTCTTCCTATCACCAAAAGTAATACATATCACATTATCCAAACACAAAATATCCTCATCCTCTCCAATCATAATAAAATTCTTCATCGTTTAATCCCCTCCTTGGTAGTTTTTCATAATTTCTTTAAAATTTTTTTTCAAAAAATATTCATCTAAATTGCTTAAATATGCATAATAAGGGACCAAATCTTTTGCCAGTTTTTCTGCACCTTTAGCAAGCAAAGTAGCTATTACGCAAGCATATATATTTTTAAGACGAAAAATTTTTTCTTCTAAACTTTTACCATCATAACCTAATGTTTTAAATTCTTTTGCTATTTTTTCTCTTATTTTTCTTCTGTCTAACTCATTGATTTTCATCTTAACTCACCTCCTTTTTAAATTCTACTTTTGTTTCAACATGTCCTACTTGTTTTACTACGTCTTCTATTTTTAAGCCTCTTAAACCTAACAAAGTTGAAACACCTCTTGAAATAAGATTGCTTCTTGCAGCTTTCATAATATCTGAAAGCTTAATTTGATGAGGAGGTATTTCTTGACCTTTTGCTCTGCTATAAAAAGGATCTCTTGATGATCTTACCCCTATCTCTTCTATAGTCTTGCCTCCCCAAGTGAAAGTTCCTTTATACATCACAACAAAATGACCATCTTTATCATATTTTATTTCTGGTTCTCCTATTTTATAAGAAATATCAAAGACAAGCATAAGCCTTTCAGCACCATAGCTTGTAAGATAGGCTCTTCCGCCAAAATTGACCCAGTCATATGGCTTAGTTAATTTCAGTATTAGCATTCTTTGTTTATTGATGAATTCCAGTCTTTTTTCAGCTTTTTCTATTGCTTCTATGAATAGGTCTTCCTCTTCTTCTATAACTGAGGGGACCGCTGAATGGGCTTCCCAAACCCCATTTTCAGAAGGTATCAGCTCTTTTTTCTCTTTTACTTCCTCCATCTTGCCTCCCTCCCTCTTTTTTTTGTCCTACTTAAAATATAACACATTTTTAAATTTTGTCAAGTAGGTCCTAAAAAGGAAGCTCATTTATAATTTCCTTGAAGGATTTCCCCTCAGACTTCATGGCTTCCGAAATCAATTGGTCCCTAAACTCTTCTGAGATCTTATCTAAATCAAGCTCATAACCAGAAACCACAAAACTCTGCCCTTGATACTTAATCCTTTTAACCTTGGCATCTCTCTTTTTAAAAAATCCACCCTTCATATATTCAACATTCGCTAAAAGAATTCCCTTCTCCTCCAATTTGTTAATAACAGTCCTAAAATCTACCTTTGCCTCCTCACAAAATTTCCTCAAAACTTCAGTCCTTACAAATATCTTATTTTTATCCGCATCTATACACCCAAAAATTTGCCCCGACGTAGGCTCCCTATTAGCAGTCAATCCCGTTATAATAAAATTGGGAGCATATTTCAAAATAAATTCAGAAAGATGATTTATTAGCTTAGTAAAATGAATGTCTATTCTTTCGAACTGCTCATAAAGAATATCTACCACAATCTTATAGGTCCTTTCAAATTCGGCATCTGAAAGATTGTAAAAAGTCTTTAAAAAAGCTAAAGTCTTCTCTATAACCTCACAAAAATTAAAAACTACAAGATCTTGAGGTAATTCCATTCTATCTTGAAAATCCTGATTTTCTTCTAACCATTTGATCCAATCAAAACCCACCCCTTGCATCTTCGTAAAAGTCCTAACTAAATCAGGTCTCACATACATTTCTGTATAATCCGACCATTTGCTAACAGGTATTATAATTACTCTTCTTTCTGCTCCCCTTCTTTCAAATTCAGGATCTTTTTCTCCTGTGATAAAAATAACTGAATACAACTTCCCCACATCAACGCTTAATTTTTTAGTTCCTCTTAGTTTTCCAACTCCTGAAGCTATAAGAAATACTATTTCTTGCAATGTTTTATCTTTAGCAAAAGTGGTTTCATCAAATAAAACAGGCAAATTCTTAAATCTTCTTAAATATAATTCCATTCCTGTAACTGTTGCTTCAAGTGTTAGAGAAGAATTAGCATCATAAAATAAAGAAATTACAAATTGAGAAGTGGTAGTTTTTCCTACCCCTCTTGGTCCTACATCAAAAACAGAAAAGCCAGAAACCCTTGGACTTAAAAATAAACTACAAGCACCAAATACAATTTTAGCAGCCAAGACCTTCCCTTCAATCAGTAAATTCCTAACCATTTCATGCTGTTTCTCCGCATCGCTATACCAAAACAGCTGACTTAAGTCTTTTTCTAAATAGCAAAAAACGTTATGCTTCAACAAATAAGAATTATTTAAAGGATGAATAAAAATCTTTTTGTTTTCAGTTAACTCAAGCCATCCCATCTCAGAATAAAATTTTTTTTCTCTTTTCTCTCCAATTAAAGCATTCCACAAATAATCTAAATTTTTATAGTCAAGAATAGGCTTCCCTAAAAAATTCTTTAAATTGATTGTATCTAAATCTATTTCTCCTTCCCTTTTCGTCTCTAAATTGTAAGCTATAAAAATAGGTCTTTGGTTTTTATGATCAAATCCTCTCTCTTTTATTAAAAAACCTACACAAACCGGCTTTAAAATTTTTCCTGTTTTAGCTTCTTCTTTAGCACCTCTTTTTTTCGAATTTACTGATGACATCACATACCAATAATTATTAATCAAAGCAAAAGTTTTATTCCAAATTTTGACTATCTTTTTAGCCTCAGATAAAGCCTCCTCGGTAAGAGCCGGTATCTCCTCTCTATCTACTACCTTATACTTTAAAGGTCTTAAAATTCTTGCTATTTCCTCTAAAGTTTCAGCATCAACAACCCTTTCAGCTAATATGCTTATCCCTGCTATCTCATCTAATCTTTTATCATAAGTCCCATCTATAGCTGTTAGCCTCTGCTTCTCATTGTCATCATCATTCATTCCATAATACAATTCCTTCATTAAAATCTCTTTAGTTATCTCTTTCGATATACCAAGTTTCCTTGCTATCCCTGCTAAACCAAGCCATATGTTCTGCCTATTCCCTTCATAATAAAAATTCTTGCAAATCTCTACTACTTTTAAAAACTTCTCTATATTCTCCCTTTCCTCCTCTTCACTTACCTTTACTTCCTCAATTTTCTTGTAAATCTTCTCACTCGAAATAGTCCTACCAGCCTTCCTATAAGCCTTCTCAATTATAGCTTTCAAAGTCTCATAATCCATCAAAGATATCTGAAGCCTGTTCCTAACAGGATCATACCCATCTATAAAAACATATTTATGATACTCCCCCTTGTTTCTTATTTCAGAAGGTGGTGCCACCACATATTTATTACCAAAAAGAATATCTACCTTAAAAACACCTTCAGCATCTTGAATAGTAAAAGACTTCCTCTGTTCAGGCTTCGCATCATAAATACAATACCAATAATGATGCCCTCTCCTCGTCTTCACAACAACTGTTGGTATATACTCCTCTAAACTCTCAAACCATTCTATCGCCTCTTTCGTGTCACAATCAATTACACAAAAATTCTCAAACCCAGTTACTATCCCTATATTCCCGTAATGAGTTTCCCAATTATAATGAAAATCCTGACCCTCATAAACTTGAGCTAACTTTAAACCCTCAACAGGAACCTTTGACCCTACTGCAAGAGGAATTACCTTAAGATTAAGCCTTTGATAAAGTGAAAAAAAAACCTTTAACTCTCTTTTGACAAATTTTGAAGACATAAATTAGCTTCTCAGCCTTTCTAAATCTTTTCCTTAACTTGATCTTTTTAACTTGTTCTCTCTTAAAATATACCAAATGCCTTGCTTTATGAGGTGTGAAACTGAAAGACCAGTGATCCTACTTATTTTTTTGAGCCGTAAATAATCCTCTTTTTTAATCGTGGTCCCTAACTTGACATCTAAAACACTTCTACGCCCTTCCTTCATCTTCCTCTCCTAAAATTTCTTTGTAATTTTCATAAATCTTATCTATCGCCATTTGTATCAATTTAGCTAACGAAATCTCATTTGTTTGACAAAAATCAACTATTTCTTTTTGTAAATCAGTAGAAGCTCTAAATATCACTGTCCTTGTTCCCCTTGTTCCTTTTGTTTTCCTTTCCTCGGTCTCCATTTTTTAACCCTCCTCCTGTTTAATATAAAAATAACATATTCCAAAAAAAAGTCAAGGGGGGATCACCCCCCTTCGACCTAATTCATAAAAATGTTTAATTTCATATCTTGCCACATATCATGCATTTCCTCTAATATTTCTTCGTTGTCAAATATAAATTTAATTATCACAGACCTTACCGCATCCACTCCTTGGACGTCTTTAAATTTTTTGAAAAACCTTATCGCTGCATCTTCAATATCTTTCACTATTTCTGATAGCTTCACAGGTGGAAGATTTTTTCCTTCATGTTTTCCGCTCATTTCAAATAAAATAAAATACCACATATCCTTTAACATTGATTTAGTTAAAAACCTGAAAAAAATAAACCTCAACGTAAAAGCTATCCTCTCTTCCAAAGTTACATTTTCATCCCCCATTTGCTTCTTTTTCTCTAAATAGTCAACTATGCCATAAAAACAAGCATGAGCAAGACTTTCAGAGGCATGCTCGTATGGTAGCTTCGAAAGAATTTTAACTACCTTATCAAAATCAAACTGGTTCGCTATTAGCTCAATAAAATTAACCATCTCTACTCACCTCCCCTCGTTTTCTCGTTAATTGGCTCTTATGTCAAAAAAAGATTTAATAGCCTTTATTGCTTGCTCAAAATAATACCTCAAATATCCTTTTTCCTCGATTTCTTTCATTTTCTTATAATCTTCCTCGCCTAACACTTCCCTAAGCTTTATTTCCTCGAGCTCTATTTGGTCAGCTAACAAATAATCTAAAAAATGGTTCCCTATCATCTGAGCTACATAAAAACTCATATAAAGCCTGTTTTCATCGCTATGAAATTTCCATAAGATTTTCTCGTTTATGTCTTTACTTATTTTTTCGATCTCGGCTTTATGTGATTTTAACAATTTATCGATCTTATCTTCAAGCTTTCTTATGCATATTGCGCATTCGTCATAAAAAACCATCATCATTTGCGCACCTCCTTTTTTCGTTTTCTATAAAAATTAATACATTTCAAGAAATGGTCAAGCTTCCAAGCCTCGGCTCTAAGAAAAAGGACAAGGAACAAGGAACAAGGAACAAAGGACAAGGGACAAAGGACAAAGGACAAGGAGGAAAAGATCTTTAAAATTTTTTTTGAAAGACTACTTGACAAATTTTAAAAATGTATTATATTGATTAAAAAACCAAAAAGGAGGTGTAACCATGCTTAAAGAATTGTTAAAAGACCTTATAGAGTTAATAGAAAAGATAGAAAAAATACAAGAACCAAATACTGAAAATACCAGCAATACTGAGGAAATACTACCAAATATTGAAGAAATAGAAGGAATAGAAGGCAAAGCAAGCTCTGGATAGATAAGAAATAACAAGGGGGAGGAGGCTTTATTGCCTCTTCCCCCTTTTTTATTTGAGGGGGAATGGTTATAGGACCATTCCCCCTTTTTTTTCACCATTCACCAAAGGAGGTAAAAATGGAAAAAGAAACCATTCAACAAATAATAGATAAAGAGATACAATTTTTCCAAAATATCATCGAAATAAGAAAAGAAATTTTAAACGAAATATATCAATATTTGCTAAACATCGCAAAATACAAAGAAAAAATAAAAATAAAAAGTCAAGCTTCTATAAATGAATATTGCTTTTTGCTTGAATATGAAACTTTCGATATATTAGCACATAAAACTAAAATGACAATATCTGAAATAGAATGTGGCAAAGAAGAATATACATTAAGCGAACTATACGAAAAAAGAATAATCACCATAAAAAGAATAAAAACAAATAAGAAAAATTTCCCAAAAATCATAAAAGCAATTTATAACATGTATTATAAAAACAATAACAACAATAAAAAGCTTTTT
>Ga0209821_100043_pt1 | contig 24744 bp, 27 predicted proteins | sample SSWtaG_3_FD_184118 | JGI IMG/M metagenome (GOLD analysis project Ga0209821, IMG submission 184118) | Hot spring microbial communities from Sandy's Spring West, USA to study Microbial Dark Matter (Phase II) - SSWTFFsm_matched (SPAdes)... | ecosystem: Environmental > Aquatic > Thermal springs > Hot... | reverse complement strand
GGGGCGTCTGCGTCGGGGGGCTTTTTCATCACTCAAGATGGGGAGTTGGCGGAGAGGGTTTAGGCGTTGGAGGTGCGGGTTCTTCTTGACGTTTATTACAGGTTGCTTGATTTCCTGGGCGAGCCTTCGGCGGAGGGGGTGGAGGAGGTGGTGGAGTAGTACGTCTGGAGTGATGTGTCGTCGAGGCGTCTGTCTTGAGCTCTAAGAAGCTGGAGTATAGGTGTTCTGGGCGGTATGTGACTTCTTGTGCTAGGGCACGTGACGTGGCTTTAGGAGGTCTGTGGAGTCGGGGCGCGGCGGTAGAGGGCGTGGGCGACGTCGAGGTACTCGGCTCTTCCCGTCGCTAGGTAGAACCCCAGCTCCATAAGCGAGAAGACAATGAGCCTCATAACCCGGGCCTGCGACCTCGGCAAATGTTGGCGGCTTTGTGGACGTAGACAAACGCCGTATCCAAGGCGCCGAAGAGCTTAATCACCGGGTCATCTTTCTTGACCCGTCTAGCCGCCCTCTTCCAATACACCACCGCGTTGCCGTCGTCGCCAGGGCATGAGAGCCGCAACAGACACGGCTTAGCGAACTCCATGTCTCTACGCAAAGGCGGCACAAATACGATCTAAGTCCGGTTGCCGTGTTTATCTTGTGATCATATAGTGCTGAAGATCCGTTAGTGGACAGGTGAAGATGAATATACATGAAGGGGAATCTGTGGTGAATTCTGTTATCTGTTTTGTTTACGCCTCCAGGTAATCTCTCGGCAGGTATTTCCGTAGAAACTTCCTCTTCAGGATTTCAGAAATCCTGAAGGGGAAATTCTGAAGCGTGAATCCTACGACGAGAGATAGCCGTAGCGTAATGAAACGCGACGAAAGCGTTTACTTCTAGCTCTCAGCTCAAAAGAAGAGGCCAAGACATATCGGAATCTGCCGCGTGGGGGGAGATTTGGGAAGCCCTTTGCGGAAAGCCATAGCCACAACGCCTCCTCTTCTTTTGGCGTTAGAGCTGGATATCTTTTATGGCCCGTGACGTGTCGCTCCGCGTTTCCGGGAAGGACCACTTTCTCGTATGCTGCCTTAAGCGTCCAGCCTGCCCAATCTGTAGAGACTGTGACGGTAGGTTTAATTTACTCAGCGTCGTAGGGGAGCCCGCCCCGAATAGGTGTATTCTGCCGGCAACTTCCAGCGCTTCCAGCGCTCTTCTCTGTGTAAACGCGTGGCGGTGTTTTGTGATATGCGGAACAGCCCCTCCCAGCCCTAGAAGAGACGTCCCCAACCTCTCCGCTGTCTTTACGCCTTATCTTGTAGAAAACGGCGTTTATCCTCGTCACGTGTACCACCGGCGTCAGAGGACAAGGCGCTTCTAACGCTTTGGCTAAGTTCTTCAACTCCAGGGAGAGGTACGGAGTAAAAAGCCCGGTCGCGACCCGCGGCTTTATCGTAGTTAAAGGCTTTACATACATAAACGGTGTGGAGAAGGTCTCATTATGCCGTTCACCGCCGAAGATAGCATCTCTTCACCTGGTGGCAGGGTGCTGGTGTCTGTGGAGTATCCTGTGAAGATCTACGTGACGTATGTGTTGTTCGGCGGCTATGAGGTTTCTGTCGAGGGCGGCCATTACCTGGCGTTTAGTGGTAGAACCGCCGACCTCCTCGCGGGGCTGGATTTTGCGGAGCTTGGCTTAACCGGCGTGGTGGCGATACAGGCAGTTGACGCCGGCGCTCCGCGGAGCGACTGGATAGCGCAGGTGTTATATGGCGACATACTCGTCGCGTAAGGCGCTGGGCAGGTGCAGACAAAGTTCCCGAGTATGGAAGTGCTGGACATGCCGTATATAATCCTTGTAGTTACCAACGCCGTTACGCCAGACGACAAAGCCCTCGTGAAGGAACAGACGCTTGAGCTCAAGCAGAAGACACCGGCTCTACAGATACCCGTCTCACAGTCAAGGTAGTGGCTCAGGCTGTAGACGGCTTCGGGGCAGCGCGCGACGACTGGTCCGTAGCTGTAGAAAACGTAGCCATCGGCATGGGACAAATCGCCGTTGAACTCGTTGAAGGCCGGTGGTACGTGGCTAGGGCTGTGGGCCTGGGCTTCGCCAACACGACGACATTCACCGCCAAGTGTCCGCAGATGGTGGTGCACGTCACCCGCCGCCAAGATTGTGACACAAGTTGTGGACGGCTTCGGCAACGTGAGAAGCTAATGGCACATTGAGATAATCGACGTGGCTAGCGGACAGAGCACGGTTGGGACTGTGGAAGTGCTCGGCGGTCGGCAATATACCGTGAGGACTGTGGCGTTCGACAGAGAGCTCAGCCAGACCGTCAACGTGTCCGTCGGCCAGACGGTAACCGCCACAGTGCAGATGCCTACTGCAAAACTCGGCGTATCTGCTGTGGATTCGCTAGGCGGATTGGTGGATCATTCTTCTGTGGAGGTGATAAGTCCGATGACTTTTATTACCTTTCCACCTAAGGAGTTAGAGCTTTTGGCAAGGGGGTATAAGATCGGAGTTTCTGTCTTGGGTAAAGAGACTACCACGTGGTCCACAGCCCTCCCGTAGCGGCGGGCTAGCTGTAGGTAGTAGACGCATTTCGGCGTTGGTGTCCCGGCGCAAAGCCTGTTCATGGCTAGCCTTGACACGTCTGTTTCGTCGTCTGCAGCAGTATTTATTATTCTATCTCCTCCGCTGTTGGCGGAGCGTCGGCGCATAGGTAGTGTTTCTGCCTTTATATTATGGATGTTCAACCTTTATATATGTGCCCCTTCTCTGGACTATGGCCGTGTTGTGTTGCGTCGCTGTCAAACCCCTCGTCGATGAGCCGGTTGGCGTGTGTGGTGTATGAAGGTTCTCTTCTTCTCCGGGGGGAAGGACTCGGTGTATGCCTACCACCTTGAGAGGCCTGTGGACCTCTTCTTTATCTCGGTGTATCAATTCCCCCGGCCCTCGCCGCATTTACTCAACCTTCACAAGACGTTGGAGCTTGCCTTGGCGCTGGGGGTGCCGACGTTGGTGGTCCAGTTGCCTAGGGGAGGCGAGTTCCGTGCTAAGGCGTCTCTACTCAGGCGGCTGGGGGTTACCGCTCTGGTGGCGGGGGACCAGGGGGTTGAGGAGCATTTTAGGTACATGGAGAAGCTGGCGGCTGAGGTGGGGGCTGTGCTTAGGGAGCCGCTGTGGGGTAGGGACCCCGCCGACTTGCTGAGGGAGGAGGTCCGGCACATGGATATACTGGTGATAGGCGCCAGACACAGGGAGCTGGTATGCCGCCTGATCACAAGGGGTGATGTGGAGGATTTCATAGCCCTCGCTGGGAGCCTCGGCGTGGATCCCCTAGGCGAGTACGGCGATTACCACACCCTGGTGGTGCGGTATCTCGACGTGTCGATTCCCTACAGCTGTCGGGCGGTGGCGGAGTACGACGGCTACTTCGTGGCTCGGCTGTGATCCTGGGGGTCCTCAGGCGGGCGGTGGCGAAGGGGCCCTGCGACGCCGTGTTGGCATCCGGCGGCGTCGACTCCACTGCGGTGGCTCTGGCACATGTGGAGCTGGGGCTGAGGCCTTTATTACTCAGCGTCCAGTTTCTGGAGGCGCCCGGCGCCGACTTGTCCTACGTCCAGAGGGTTGCCGCGAGGCTTGGCCTGCCCCTGGTGCTTAAGTTCTTCGGCCGGAGATCCGCCGTGGCGGCCGCTGAGGCTGTGGTGCGGGTGCTGAAGGTCTTCAACCCCATGGAGGTGGTGAACTGCGCCGCGGTGTATCTAGCGCTGAGGGAGGCGGAGGCGCGAGGCGCGAGGAGGGTCTGCACGGGCGACGGCGGGGATGAGCTGTGCGTCGGCTACAGCTACATGTTGGAGATGCCTCTGGAGGAGCTAAGGGAGTATGTGGCGAAGCTCCCCCGGAGGTGGTTCTTCTGTAGCTTCGTGGTGGGCAGAGCGTTGGGCGTGGAGGTGTCGGCCCCCTTTGTAGATGTGGCGGACACACTCCTCGGTCTGCCGCTGGAGGAGAAGGTGAAATGCGGCGTGGGGAAGTGTATGCTCCGCGCCGAGCTGGCGGAGAAGGTGGGCAGAGACGTGGCCTGGCGCCGTAAGACCCCGGTGGAGGCGGGCACAGGATTCTCCGCTCTCTACCACATCCTCGCCGAGGCGGGCCGGGGGCTGCCGGCGGATATCCCCGTGGAAGGCGCCGCCAGATACCTCTACCACGTCTACAGAAAAGCTGGATACACATACCCCCGGGGCGAGAGGAACCCCTGTCCCATCTGCGGACATGAACTTGTAGACGGCTACTGCCCCATGTGTGGTTACTACGCCAAGATCCGCCGCAACGAAACACCGTAGTGGTCCGCCGACTGACGTGGACGTCTGTTCGCGGGGGGTGTCAGTTATCTCCAGGCGATGAGCCTCCGGCGCGTGGAGCCTTGGTATTCCAAAGTCGCACTTCGGCACTCTCCGGAAGACGTCGTGGGGTTGGCGTCGTTAGCCGGTAGTCTCTATTAACGCGCGGTAAAGTTGGTAAATAAACGGAGACGGCAGTTGTGGTGGGGGGGGGGACCTGCGGTTAGCTTTTTTCCAGGGCTTTTTTCAGCTCGTCCAACGCCTCTTGTTCTTCTAGTGTGGATAAGTCGCCTAGAGGCTGGCCGGTGGCGTAGGCGCGGAGGACTCTGCGCATGACTTTGCCGGTGCGTGTCTTGGGTAGTTTGTTTAACACGACGACTCGGCCGATGACTGCCACTGGGCCTAGTGCCTTGCGTATGTGTTGCGCCACCTCCTCCTCTGTGATCTTGGCGTCCATCTTCGGCACGACGAATATGCCCAGGACTTCGCCTCTCACCGGGTCTGGTACGCCGACGACTGCCGCCTCGGCGACGGCTGGGTGGGCGGTTAATATGTCCTCCACCTCTCTTGTGGACAGTCTGTGGCCCGCTATTTTTATAACGTCGTCTGACCTGCCTAAGACGTATAGGTAGCCCTCCTCGTCGATGTAGCCGAGGTCGCCGGTTAGGTAGTAGCCGGGGAAGGTGCTCCAGTAGCTTTTGACGTATCTCTCGGGGTCGCCCCATAGCGTGTAGAGGAAGGCCGGCGGGAGGGGCGGCTTCACGGCGACGTGTCCCTTCTCGCGCGGAGGTAGCTCCTTCCCCTCGTCGTTTAATATGGCGAGACGGAGGGTGGGGTAGGGAAGCCCCACGGAGCCGTATTTGTAGCGGAAGCCGCCGAGGTTTATGGAGCCCGGCGCCGTGACGAAGCAGGCGGTTTCTGTCTGGCCCCATATGTCGGCCACTTGGCAGGCCTCGCGGCCGCGGCAGAGGTACTTCACCATCCAGTTGTACGCCTCTTCGTTGAGGACCTCGCCTGTGGGGTACAGCGCCATGAGGGTGTCGAGTTTGTAGCGGAGGGGCCACTCCTCTCCGTATCGCATCAACAGCCTGAGCGCGGTGGGGGAGAAGAGGAGGTGGGTAACGCCGTAGGTGTCTACTATCTCCCACCAGACGCCGGGGTGTGGGTAGTCGGGGGCGTCTTCGTACCAGAGCACGGTGAGTCCGTTTAGCAACGGCCCGTGTACGCCGTAGTGGTGGCCGGAGATCCAGCCGATGTCGGCGGTGGAGAAGAAGACGATGTCGTCTCGGAACTCCCTCTCGGCGCCGACAAGATGGCTGAAGGCGTATCTTACCCACACCATGTACTGGCCGTGGAGGTGGACTATGCCCTTGGGCTTGCCCGTGGTGCCTGACGTATATAGTATAAACAGCGGCGCCTCCCCCTCCACCCACTCAGGCTCGGCGTATGCGTTAGGCGGGATTTTCGAGATTTCCTCCTGCCACAGGAGGTCCCTCCCCTTCTTCACGGGCACCTCCACGCCTACGTGGCGGTACATCAACACAGTAACGTCGTTGCCCACGGCGTTTACCGCCTCGTCTACCGTCGGCTTCAGTGGGGTGATCTTGCCCCTCCTCCGCATGCCGTCTGTGGTGATGACGAATTTGGCGCCGGCGTCTTTTATCCTCTCCGCCAGGGCCTGGGCGCCGAAGCCCGAGAAGACGACGCTATGGACCGCCCCTATTCTGTTAACCGCCAGCATGGCTACCATGGCTTCCGGTATCATGGGCATGTAGATCGCCACCCGGTCCCCCTTCCCCACGCCTAGTGACCTCAGGAGGACGGAGAGCCGGTTCACCTCCCTGTAGAGATCCCTGTAGCGCATGACCCTGGACTCGCCGTAGGGGGTGACCCATATCAAGGCGGCTTTGTTGCCCCGTCCGCTCCTAACGTGGATATCCAGGGCGTTGTAGGCGATGTTGGTCTTGCCTCCGACGAACCAGCGGTAGAAGGGCGGCTTCGAGTCGTCGTATGCCCTGGTCCACCTCTCCTTCCAGTACAGCTTCTCCGCCTCCTTCTCCCAGAAGCCCACGGGGTCCTCCAGCGACTTCTTATACACCTCGTAGAACGTCTGCGACATGTTACACCCTCCACACGTAGAACTTGGGCTCGGTGTAGTACAACATGGTTGACCTCACGCCTTCTCTCCACGCCAAGCCGGACATCTTGACGCCGCCGTAGGGCAGGGCGTCGAATCTGACGCGGGTGGAGTCGTTGATCATGACGGCCCCCGCCTTTATGCCCCGCGCCACCCGCATCGCCCTTTTGTAATCCCTAGTGTACACCGCCGCCTGTAGGCCGTATTTTGTGGCGTTGGCCAAGGCGACAGCCTCCTCCTCAGTGTCGAAGGGAACCACCGGCAGGACTGGGCCGAACACCTCCTCTCTGAGGACGAAGGCGTCTACGTCCCCGTCGAAGGCGATGACGGTGGGTAAGTAGAAGAAGCCCCTCCTGGGCAACCTCTCGCCGCCGATGAGCACCCTCCCCCCCTTCTCCCGCGCCTCGGACACCGCCTTCTCCATAGTCTTCACCATCTTATCCGATATGAGGGGGCCCATGTCGGTGGTGGGGTCCATGGGGTTGCCCACCCTCAACGCGGCGGTTTGCTCCACGATTAGCCTTAGCACCTTGTCGTAAACACTACGCTGGATGAAGACGCGCTTGGTGGCGTTGCAGTTTTGACCGGCGTTTTCAAACCTCGCTCTCACTATGGTGGCGGCGGCTGCCTCTAGGTCGGCGTCTTCGAAGACGATGGCTGGATCTGACCCGCCGGGAGCTATCATGAACTTCTTGCCGCGTCCAGCCGCCTTAGCCGCCACTTGCAGCCCGACGGCGGTGCTGCCGGTGAAGCTGATGCCGGCGATCTTGGGGTTGTCTATAAGCTCGTTGAAAACCTCCTCGCCGCTTCCCACCACCACGTTGACTACGCCGTCGGGGAAGCCGGCTTTTTTGAATATCTCGGCCATCTTAAGCGCGGTTAGGGGCGTGTAGGAAGAGGGCTTCACAACGACCGTGTTTCCAGCCGCCACCACGGGCGCCACCTTATGGGCGAAGGTGGAGGCTGGGTTGTTGTAGCTCTGGGCGCCTCCCACCACGCCTATTGGCTCCCTTAGCTCCACCACTAGCCTCTCCTCGTTGCCAGGGGGGTATTCGTAGGAGTCTACCCTCGGCACGGAGCCTTGTAATACATACCGCGCCTCCTCGGCGCTGGCCCTCACGATGCTTACTGCACGCATCAGCTCCACCTCGGCGTCTTTTATGGGCTTGCCAGACTCTGCTACTAACGTCTTTACAAGCTCCTCGCCGGCGGTCTCGAGCAACTCCGCGGCTTTTAGAAGAAGCTTGCTCCGCGTCTTGAGGGGGGTTTCGGACCACTTGAGAAATGCGTCGTATGCCTTATCTACCACGGCTTTGATCTCCTCCGGAGTGGCTTGGGGTAGCTCCGCCAACACCTCCTCGGTGGCGGGGTTGATCACCACCAGCTGTGTCATGTGCTTTTTTCTCTAAAAATTTTATAAGTCTTATTTTAATGAATTTAAATTACTATTTTTACAATTATCTTTAATTATAGAAGATCGGTAAAATTTAAATCAGCTTTTCGAGAACGCATCAATGCTCAGGACTGGGGAGCAGTACCTAGAGGGGATACGGGAGAGGAAACACGCCAAGATTTATGTAATGGGGAAGCGCGTCACCGACGTAACTACAAACCTGTTTTTAAGGCCTTCTGTTCTCTCCTACAAGGCCACCTTTGACGCGGCATTTCAGGAGGACACCCGGGACTTGGCCAGGGCGTTTAGCCCCTTCATCAACGAGGAGGTTAACCGCTTCGTCCACATACACCAGGCGCCTCAGGACTTGGTGGCTAAGGTGAAGCTTCTGAGACGGCTTAGCCACAAGACTGGGACGTGTTTCCAGCGTTGCGTGGGCTGGGACGCGTTGAACACGTTGTACATCGTGACGGGGAAGATGGCCGAGCGCGGCGAGAAGTTGAGTCACGACCGCTTCTTGAGGTATCTGGAGTATGTACAGCGCAACGACCTTGCCCTGGCAGGCGCCATGACTGACGTCAAGGGCGTAAGGACGCTCCGCCCGAGCGAGCAGCCGAACCCAGACGCCTACGTGAGGGTGGTGGAGGAGCGGGACGACGGCATAGTTGTGAGCGGCGCCAAGGCCAACATCACGGGCATAGCGGCTGTGGACGAGGTGGTCGTCCTCCCCACCAGGGCCATGACGGAGCAAGACGCGGCATACGCCGTCAGTTTCGCCATACCGCTAGACACCCCAGGCGTTGTTGTGGTGGTGGGGAGGCAGATCAACGACGCGAGGCGGCTGGAGGGCGGGGATATAGACGGCGTCCCCTATATGGCCCACCACGAGGGCCTCATTATATTCAACAACGTCTTCGTCCCCTGGGACAGAGTATTCCTATATAAGGATTGGAGGTGGACCGGGCCGTTGGTTGAGGTGTTTGCCAGCTTCCACAGACAGGGCTACGGCGGTTGCAAGTCGGGTTTAGGCGATGTCATAATCGGCGCCGCCTACGAGCTCGCCAGGTCTATCGGCGTTGAGAACAAGCCGAATGTGTCGGAAAAGTTGGCGGAGATGGTGTTTTTAAACGAGTCTATGTACAGCGCAGGTCTTGCGGCTAGCTGGGAGGCTATTAAGCTTCTTAAGGAAGGGGGCTGGTGGGTGAACCCCATGTATGCCAACGTTACTAAGCACCTCGTGGCTAGGTTCCCCTACGAGATCTCTAAGCTTGCCCACGACATCGCAGGCGGCATAGTGGGCACGGCGCCCAGCGAGTTCGACCTCAAAAACGAGGAGGTTAGGTCGTTGCTGGAGAAGTACCTCCAAGGCGTGCCGGAGATCCCGGCGGAGGAGAGGCTTAGGCTGGTGCGGCTTCTGGAAAACGTCAGCCTTAGCGTGGGGTTCCTTATAGAGTCGGTCCACGGCGCTGGGTCGCCGGCGGCGCAGAAGATCATGTTTAACAGACTTTACGACTACGAAAAGGCAGGTGAGGTGGCCAAGGCCTTAAGTAGGGTTAAGGTGACTGTGAAGTGGCCTAAGGCGCCGGAGCTCCGGAGGTCTGCAGAGAGTGAAAAACTTTAATTAACGTTTTTTAACATTTTAATCATTTAAAATAATTTCAAAAAACTCTTAAAATATTCATAAATTTCCCATACGTGGAAGTGTTGGAATATGATGTGGTTATAGTCGGCTCAGGACTGGCCGGGCTACGCGCCGCTGTGGCCGCGGCTTCACGCGGCGTCAGGGTGGCAGTGGTAAGCAAGGTGGCCGGGCCGCGGTCACACAGCATATCTGCCGAGGGCGGAATGGCGGCGGTGGTGCATCCACAGAAGACTGGGGATAGCTACGAACTACATGCCTACGACACGGTGAAGGGGGGTGACTTCTTGGTGGATCAGGAGGCGGCGATTACCCTCGCCTACGAGGCGCCTAAGGAGGTGTACTTCCTCGACTCAATCGGTGTGCCATGGAACAAAGACCCAGACGGCACTTTTTCGCTTAGGCAGTTCGGCGGTATGTCTAAGCCGAGGACGGTCTTTGCCAAGGACAAGACCGGGTTCTATATTATGTCCGCTCTCTATAAACACGTCAAGAGCTTCCCCAACGTCCACTTCTACGAAGAGCATATGGTGACCCGGCTGGTGGTTAGGGGCGGCGTGTTCCACGGCGTTGTGGCATACAATTTAAGGAGGGGGGATCTGATGGGCTTCGCAGCGTCTGCAGGCATCATCGCAACGGGCGGCGGGGGGAGGATGTACCGCCTCACCACCATGGGTTTCCTAAACACGGGGGAGATGTACGGCTACGCCCTGCGGGCCGGCCTTGCGCTTAGAGATATGGAGTTTGTGCAGTGGCACCCCACCGCCCTGGTGCCCGGAGGCATATTAATAAGCGAGGCGGCGCGGGCCGAGGGGGCCTACCTAGTCAACCGCCACGGGGAGCGGTTCATGAAGCGGTATGCCCCGGAGAAGATGGAGCTGGCGCCGCGGGACGTGGTCTCCCGCGCCATATATTTCGAGTGTCTAAAGGGCAACGGCTTCATACATGAGTCTGGCCTCTGCTACGTGGGGCTTGACATAAGGCACCTGGACCCCGAAAGGGTAAAGCAGAGGCTACCGCTCCTCCTGGAGCTGTCCAAGACCTACGCCGGGGTTGACCCCTTCAACGAGCTCATCCCCGTAAGGCCGGCAGTTCACTACTTCATGGGCGGCATCTTGACCGACATAGAGGGGAGGGCCCTCGACCGCGACGGAAACTGGGTCCGGGGGCTGTGGGCCGCGGGAGAGGCGGCCTCCACGGGCGTCCACGGGGCCAACCGCCTTGGTTCAAACTCCCTGGCTGAGTGCGCCGTGTGGGGGAGGCTGGCGGGAGAGGCGGCCGCGGCTTATGCCAAGACACGGCGCCCTTCGCGGGAGTCGGTGGCCGAGGCTGTGAAGGCCGAGGAGGAGAGGATCAGTAGTTTGATTAGACGGGAGAGAGGCGGCGAAACACCTCTCGGCCTTCTGAGGGAGCTTCAAAACATCATGGAAGAGGGAGGCGGCATAGTGAGAAATGAACGGAGCTCTTTTGAGGCGCTCAAGAGGCTGGCCTCTATTCAGGCCAGGCTGACAAATGTAACTATCAGCGACGGGGGGCGGATCTACAACATGGAGCTTAGGGAGTTGCTGGAGCTAGACGGCATGCTCCTCGCCGCCGAGACGATTCTCCTGGGCTCCTTGCTTAGGCAGGAGACCCGAGGCGCCCATTACCGGACGGATTTCCCCAACCGCGATGACAAGAAGTGGCTGGTACACAGCATCTACTACTTCTACGGCGGCACGGTGATGACTAAGCAACGGCCTGTCAATGTGACAAGGTGGATGCCCGAGGCTAGGAGGTATTGATATGAGGGTCAAGTTACATGTCAAAAGGGGTACACAGGAGCGGCAGCACTACCAGACCTACGAGGTTGAGGTTGAGGACCTCCGCATGACGGTTCTGGACCTCCTCATCAAGGTCAGGGAGGACCTTGACGGGACACTCAGCTTGCGTTACGCGTGTCGTATGGGGGTCTGCGGGGCATGCGCCATTGTTATCAACGGCGTGCCTCGGCTGGCATGCATCACAAAGCTCTCAGACCTAGACGCGTCGGAGATCTTCGTTGGCCCGCTACCGAATAGATATATAATTAAAGATTTAGTTACAGATTAATAATGGAAAAAAAGGTTATATATATCTTTCAAGCGGGCTAACATGAGAAGTATTGTCGTGGTGGGCGGAGGGGCGGCGGGGGCCACCGCGGCCTCCCGTGCGAAGCGCCTTTGTCGCCAATGCCGGGTTGTTCTGGTGGAGGCCGGCAACGTCATTACCCACGCGCCGTGTGCCTTGCCCTATGCCATAGGCGACATGGCCGAGGAATCTATATGGCTTTTCCAAAAAGAGGAGTTCGAGCTGGAGCGCGGCGTGGAGGTGCTCCTCCGCACCAAGGCCGTGGATGTGGAGAACGGCCGGGTGAGGCTGGAGGGGGAGCACGGCGGCGTTGTTGACTATGATGCATTGATTATTGCCACGGGGGCGCGGCCTTGGGTGCCGCCGGTGGAGGGCGTTGGTCTAAGAGGGGTGGTGGTTCCCGCGGTGTGGAACATCCAGGAGACAAAGGCCGTCTTGGCGGAGGCACGCCGGGTGGCCGTGATAGGGGCCGGGTACATAGGGGTGGAGATGGCCGACGTGTTGACTGCCACGGGGAAGCGGGTGGTTTTAATAGAAGGCGGCCGCTGGCCCCTGCCGAGGACGCTGGATGAAGACGTAGGGAAGCTGGTGGCAGACTACATGGCAACAAGCGGCGTTATTCTTCGGCTGGGGGAACGGGTGTTGCGGCTAGAGGGCAACGGCAGGGTGGAACGCGTCGTGACCGACGCGGGGCGCTACGAGGTCGACGCGGTGGTGTTTGCCACCGGCGTAAGACCCAACGTCGACCTCGCCTTGAGGGCAGGCGCAAGGCTAGGCCCCACTGGCGCGGTCGCCGTGAATAAATACCTGGAGGCTGGTCCGCCGGGTATATACGTCGCCGGCGACGCCGCCGAGGCTGTACATAAGGTGACGAAGGAGCCCGTCTGGATCCCCCTGGCCACTTATGCCAATAAGATGGGCTACGTTGCTGGGACCAACGCGGCCTTAGACGCGAGGGCTGTGGAGTTTCCGCCCATCGCCGGCGCCTCCGTTACGAAATTTGGCGATCTCTATGTCGGCTCGGTGGGCCTCACTGAGGCCGAGGCGGCGCGTAAAGGCCTCTCGCCCACGTCTTACTTAGTTAGGTCAACCGACAAGGCTAGGTATATGAAGGAGACGCGGGAGATAACCGTCAAGGCTGTGGTGGGCGGGGGGAGGTTGCTCGGCGTGCAGATTTTGGGGTACTCGGCTGTGGTGGGGGCTTACGTGGACTTGGCGGCGCAGTTCGTGGGGGAGCCAGCAGAGAAGCTGTTCTACGCTGAGTACACCTACATGCCCTTTACGGCGCCGCCGTGGCACCCCTTCGCCGTGGTGGGGAGGCTGTGGCTAAGGAATTACTACAGGCCTTATGGCTCTCCCGGTCCTTAACGCCTCCACAGCTTCGTTTATCTGGTCTAGCTTGTAGAAGGGGCCCGCCAGTTTCTCCGGCGAGAGCACGCCTTCATCTAACAGCCTAATAACCGTGGGGAGGTCGACGCGTGGCCTGGCGCCGTAGCTACCCATAATGGCTATGCCACCCCGCACCACTCTGGCCAGTCCTAGCGGGGTCTTGTGACCTACGGGCATGAGGCCGACTAACACCACTCTGCCGCCCAGCGTAGCCATGTCGACGGCTTGTTGGATGGTCTCGTCGGAGCCCACAGCCTCAATGACCACGTCGGCGCCGCGACCCTCCGTCAGCTCATGGACGGTTTTGACCGGGTCGCCCTGTCTGACGTCGATCACCTCGGCCCCCAGCTCCTTAGCCTTAGCCAGCTTGGCCGGGTTTCTTCCCACCGCCAAGACGCGGGCACCCACGGCCTTGGCCACCTGCACCGCCGCCATCCCCACGCCTCCTGTCCCAATTACGACGACTGTGTCCCCTGGCCTAGCCGAGCCGGTGTTGACGACTGCGCCGTAGGCTGTGAGGAAGGCGCAACCCAACATGGCTACCTCGGGCTTTGCCAGTCTCTGTGGCAACTTCGCCACTGCGGTGGCGGGCACCACCGCTCTCTCGGCCCAGGTCCCGCCTAGGAATACCCGCACCTCTTCGCCTCTGTTGTCTCTCAGCCTAGTGGTGCCGTCTAGGAGGGTACCCTTAAGTCTCACTTTGGCGAAGTTTTCACAGAGATTTTCCCGGCCCGAGAGGCAGTTTTTGCAGCGGCCGCAGGGCCATATGAAGCTGGTCACCACGTAGTCCCCCGGGGAGAGGCCCTCTACTCCCGGCCCCACCTCCTCCACGACGCCAACCGCCTCGTGGCCCGGGACGAGTGGAGGCGGCACCGGGGTTGCGCCTTCAAGCACGTAGAGGTCTGAGTGGCAGACGCCTGCGGCTTTCACCCTGACCGTTATCTCGCCGGCATGTGGGCTTTCCGCGGTTAGGTCCTCAAGTAGTAGCGGCTCCTTATATCTCCTAAGAACCGCGGCTTTCATGGGGGCCTTAATGTACCGCTATTTATTTTTTACCTATGTATTATAGAGATAATTGTAATTATCTATCTTTGATGAAAGGATATAAAGTAGTCATATCTGAGGGTTGTGATTCCAAGACTAATGTGTACACAGCATCCAGACTCGACGGTTAAAATCACGTCGGCGGAGGAGGTGGATGAGGCGTTGGTGGCCTTCACGGCATATGGATGTGAGGAGGTGATGGTGGATTACGAGGGGAAGACCACGCCGTATTCCCAGCCCAAGGATATCGTCGCCAAGTGCCACCAGGCTGAGTTGCCGTTGGGGGAGCGGTATTTCTTGACGCCTAGGATGCCGAATCCCAAGTTGGAGGAGTTCGAAAGAGCGATGTTAACCGTGGAGGCTGCGCTTATAGCCAACTACTTCTCGGTAAAGCTCCTGGGGCGGCAGGCGGTGAGGTGGATCGTGTTGCCCATGGTTGCCGATGTAAATACGCCTTACCTCGTGTATAGGTTGCTTCTGCGTAAGCAGAAGATCTACGAGGAGGAGCTGGGAACCAGGTGGGAACCGGTGGAGTTGATACCGCTTGTGGAGGACGCCTTTGCGCAGCTGAAGGTGGAGGATCTCCTCTCCCACCTCATCTCGCAGATGGAGGAGAGGCCGGAGTATATTAGGCTTTTCCTCGGGAAGTCCGACTCGGCGGTGAAATACGGCCACCTGACCTCCGCACTGGCCATTGTGAAGTTGTTGTCATCTATCCACCGTATCGAGGAGAGGTTGGGGGTTAAGATCCGCCCCATCTTGGGAATGGGGTCTCCGCCGTTTCGAGGCGGGATTAACAACCCGCGGCTGGTGCACATGGAGTCTGTGCAATATGCCGGCTTCAGCACGGTGACGATTCAATCAGCCGTAAGGTACGACGTGTCTTACGACGAATATAGCTTCGTGAGGGAGGTGCTTCTAAACGCGTGCTGTCTGCGGACTCTGCGGCTAGACGTCGGCGGCGAGGTAGACGCAGTAATTACGCAAGCCTCCTCTAACTACAGGGCTATCTTATCTAAATACGCCGATAGGGTTGCTGAGGTGGCCAGGTTCGTCCCGTCGACTAGGGAGAGGGTTAGCTGGACTGTATACGGGAGGGCGGTGGTTGCTCATGACCGCGTGGTTAATATGCCTAGGGCTATTGTCTACACCGCCACGTGGTACGCCATGGGTCTGCCGCCGACTCTCCTCGACGCCCCCACCATCGTGGAGTTGGCAAAAGTAGACAAGCTGGACATCGTGCTGAAGGCCTTGCCTACTCTTAGAGCCGAGTTGGAGTTTGACGCCCAGTTCTACGACCCGGCTACCGCCGAGAGATTCGTGGGGTCTGAAATCGTCAAGGTGGTGGAGGAGGCCTTGGACTATCTAGACATAAGAGAAAGAAGTAGCGGCATATATCAGGCGCTTCTTCGGTCGCAACGTAACGAGTCTAATGTGCTTGCCGCCGGTAAGTACCGGAAGTTCTTGGGTTAGCGGAGGCAAATTTATAAATAGTCCAATAACTTTAGAAATATGGAAAGAGTAAGTGATTTGATCAAGCGTCAGCCGTTGACGGTGAATCAAGAGGCTACGTTGGTAGAGGTGGTGAAAATAATGGCTATCCACAATGTTGGACTCGTGGTGGTGGTGGACGAGGGCGGGAGGCCGGTAGGCGTCGTCTCGGAGAGAGATGTCATCCGCGCCCTCGCCAGGGGCGTCCAGCTGACGGCTAAGGCCATAGAGGTGGGGACCAGGAGGGATCTGCTCATGGCGAGGGCCGATGAGGATGTGTACACAGCCGTGAAAAAGATGAGGGAGAGAGGCACACGCCATATCCTCGTGGTGGACAACGATGGTAAACTGGTGGGGGTCGTCTCTATAAGAGACTTGGTTGAGGATAGAGCTCTTAAGGCTATCGGGGATAAGGTGTGGTGGCCTCCGCCGGAGGAATGAAGAAGGTTGGGGAGTTAATTAGGCGGGAGCCCCTCACCGTATATCCCTCCGACACGCTACTCGACGTTATAGAGAAGCTTGCAAGGTATGAGGTCGGGGCGTTGGTTGTTGTGGGCCCCTCCGAGGGCAAGAGGCCGTTGGCGGTTATTTCTGAACGCGACGTGGTTAAGGCGTTGGCTATGCGGATGCCGCTTTCCACCCCTGTGGAGGCCTTTATGTCCACCCGCGTGCTGGCGATCAGGTTAGATGAAGACGTGTTAAAGGCGGCAGATTTAATGCTGACACACAACGTCAGGCACCTCGTCGTGGTGGATTCCAACGGATCTCTCGTGGGGATGTTGTCGATTAGGGATGTGTTGCGGGAGCTTAGGTCGCGGATTGGGTAAACATTTTTTATTAAAATTTTTATAGATGGGAGGAGAAGGTGCCATGACCTCGGGGGTGTATGAGCAACTGGAGAGGTTAAGGGACTTCTTCTACGGGCTAGCTGAGTTTCGGGATAGGCTTAGGGAGGCTGGCGTGACTTGGCCGCGTCCTCTGCCCGATGCCGTGGTGGGCACGGTGCGGGTTAAGGTGGGGTTCCCCGCCATGTTGAAAAGGGGGGTTATCATGGATGTGACCAACGTGGAGCAGGCTCAGATCGCTGAAGATGCAGGCGCAGTCGGCGTCATGGTGTTGGATAAGTTGCCTTACGACGTTAGGAAGGCCGGCGGCGTGGCGAGGATGGCCGACGTGAAGGTTATAGAGGAGGTGATGGCCCACGTCACCATTCCCGTCTCTGCTAAGGTGAGGATTGGCCATTTCTACGAGGCGGTGGTTCTTCAGCAGATTGGTGTGGATTTAATCGACGAGTCGGAGGTTTTGACGCCCGTGGACGAGCAGCACCACATAAACAAGTGGCTTTTCGCCGTGCCGTTTGTCAACGGCTGTCGTGAGCTCTGCGAGGCTCTTCGGAGGATTTCCGAAGGCGCCTCCATGATCCGCTCCAAGGGCGAGGCGGGCACGGGCAACGTGGCGGAGGCCGTTAAGCACTTCAAGGCGCTTTACGGCGCGGTGGAGGAGCTGTCGGCCGCCCTCCGTGTGGGCGACGAGGAGAAGCTGAGGGACTACGCCAGGAGGTGCCAGGCGCCGTATGAACTCGTCGTGCTCACCGCCAAGCTGGGCAGGTTGCCTGTGGTCACCTTCGCCGCGGGGGGCATCGCCACCCCTGCCGACGCGGCTCTTATGATGTGGCTCGGGGCAGACGGCGTCTTCGTGGGAAGCGGCATCTTCAAGAGCCAGGACCCGAGGGAGCGGGCCGAGGCCGTTGTGCTGGCCACTGCGTATTGGGACGACCCGGAGAAGGTGGTGGAGGCTCAGAGGATGGTTAGCGAGAAGAGCGCTATGTTGGGCATCGACGTGAGAGCTCTCAAGCCAGAGGAGCTCCTGCAGACCCGCGGCGTATGAAGGCTGGGGTCTTGGCGCTACAGGGCGACGTGGAGGAGCACATCTACGCCTTCCGTAGAGCCGCCGAGGAGCTCGGCCTGTCGGTAGAGGTTGTGCAGGTGAAGCGGCCGGGGCAGCTGGGCGAGGTGGACGCGCTTGCGATTCCCGGCGGGGAGTCCACTACCATTGGCGCCTTGGCTAGGCGGGCGGGTCTTCTGGACCCCCTCCGCGAGGCGATAAGAGGCGGATTGCCCACCTTGGGCACGTGCGCTGGCGCGGTGTTTATGGCGAAGGAGGCTGTGGATGCTGTGGTCGGCGCCACTGGGCAGCCGCTTCTTGGGGTGATGGGCATCTCGGTGGTGCGGAACGCCTTCGGCAGACAGAGGGAGTCCTTCGAGGCGGAGCTTGAGCTCGAGGAGCTGGGCAGGTTGAGGGGAGTGTTTATAAGGGCGCCGGCCATCGTGAAGGGGGAGGCCGACGTGAAGCTGTTGGGGCCTGTGCCGCATCTCCAGCTCGGCAGGGTCTACACGGCGGCTATTCAGCGTCACATGGTCGTCACGGTTTTCCACCCGGAGCTGAGCTCCACGGCGCTACACCGCTACCTACTGAAGCAGGCTAAGAAATAGCGTCTTTCGCCGCGGCGGATTGGGGTCTGGCGGAGGCGTTTGCCGACGTGGAGATGGGGTTTGGGTCCTACTGCCACGGCGGTAAGCTAGAGGGCCGATGCGCCGGCCCGGCGAGAGTGGATGAAAGCTTCTCCACGCCTTCTCCACTGTTATATTCGGCAGTAGCTGGTTACCGGTTAGGGACTTAGAGCTGAAAGACGCGCCGTGGAGCGTTGGGCGATCGGAGACATGGCGAAAAACTGTTAAATAGCCGACGTCGCCCTTGCCGTGGCCGTGCCTGGGGCTCCCTCTTCGCCGCGGCTGTCGGTAGACGCCGGGGCGTGTGTCTGCGGCGTTTGTGGTTCTCTGAGAAACATTTTGCTTGGTTTTTTGTTTTTTGTAGGAAACATTGTTAAGCGGTCTGGAGTGGCTATATGTGGAGCGGGTGTTTAGAGAGCTGGTGGAGGAGTGGCTGGAGTAGAGTCCTCCGCACATGGTGGAGCGGGAGGTGGAGGTCCCTCGCCTGGTTTAGCTACGGCGGTGGTGGGGCCTAGGAGGGCTGGCAAGACGTATCTGCTGTTTCAACTTGGGGCGCGGACTAGGTCGCTTTATATAAATTTTGAAGACGTGCGTCTGCTGGGACTTAAGCCCGTTGATTTCAGCGCGTTTTTAAAGGTTTTGACAGAATTCGGGAGGTTTGACGTCATTTTACTAGACGAGGTTCAGAACTTGCCGCATTGGGGGAGGTGGGTTAGGTCTCTCTTGGATAAAGGCTATGCGGTGGCGCTTGCTGGCTCCTCTTCGAGACTAGGCCTTAGAGAGGTGCCGACGGAGCTCAGGGGGCGATATATAGCGCGCCTTTTGTTTCCATTTTCTCTCCGGGAGTATCTAAAGGCGGCGGGCTTTGAGGTGGGCCGGGCGGGTTCCCCGACGTCGCGAGGGCGCATGCTCGGGGCGTTAAGAGACTACCTCACCCGCGGCGGCTATCCAGAGGTTGTGTTGAAGCCAGAGCTGGCGGAGGATTTAATAAAGGCGTACCGCGAGACTGTGGTGTACCGCGACGTGGTGGAGAGACACAGGCTGAGAGACGTGAGAGGCTTCGAGCTATTCCTAGCCTTTGTAGAGAGGAGTTTCTGCAACATTTTTCCATCACCTCAGTCCACAGAGAGCTTAAGGCCCTGGGACACGATATGAGCAAAAAGACCCTTGCGAACTACCTTAAATACCTCGAAGAGGCCTTCTACATAATCGCAGTCCCCAAGTGGGGAAGCGGGAAGACGCCGGTGCTCCAGCCGCGTAAGGTGTATCCTGTGGATATGGCCTACTTGCCGAAGGGACAGTTAGGGCGCCGCATGGAGGCCGCCGTGGCGGTGGAGCTGGCTAGATCCGGCGCCGTGTTCTACTACTTCCGTGAAAGAGGCGAGGTAGATTTCGTAGTGCGGGGAGACCCGCCGTTGCTTATCCAAGTAACATACGCGTCGGCCCCCGACGAGGTAGATAGGAGGGAACTACGCGCCCTGGCCGAAGCCGTAGCCGCCACAGGCGGCAGGCCGTTGCTCATCACCTGGGACCTAGAGGGAGGGGTGAACCTCGGCAGCTTCAAGACAGCCGCGGTGCCGCTGTGGCGGTGGCTCCTCGGCCGCGAAGCTTATAAAGTTGAGTGGTGCAGAGGAGGATGAACTTGGCGTCGTTTCTCTCTGGGCTTGTCCTCGGCTACAGCCTCGCCGTGCCGCCTGGCCCCATGAACGCCTTGATCGCGACGTGGTCTCTAAGGGGGTTCCGCCACGGCTTCGCGGTGGACGCAGGGGCCATGTCGGCCGACTTCATCCTCATGTTTCTGACGCTTCTGCTCTACGGCGTGTTGGCGGGGCTGGGTAGGCAGTTCTTCGCCCCGTTTCACGTGGCGGGCGGGCTCTTCTTCCTCTACCTAGCCTACAAGATAGGGAGGGCCCGGCCTCCCGCAGAAGGAGGCGGCGGGCGCCAGGCGAGAGGGTACCTCCTGGGCCTTTCCTTGGGGCTGGTGAACCCGTACCAGGTGGGGTGGTGGCTGACGGCGGGTCTCAGCGCCATAGCTCAGTTCGGAGTTGAGTGGGTCGCCGGGCTTTTCCTCGCCATATTTACGTGGATAACCGCGTTTCCGGCCGCGGTGAGGGCCGGGTGGCGTCTCAACAGCCGCCTGACCTGGCTGGCCATAAAGATATTCTCGGTGGCTGTCCTCGCGGCGTTTGGCGTATTGTTTTTATACGCCGCGGCGAGGTTGATGTTAGGTGAGGTCTGACCTCTGTATTAGGTGTAGGGGTGGACGCTACCTCTGCGGACTTGCCTACTGCCCCCTCCTCGTTCGGCAGTTTACGGCCCCCCTCCGGTTGAGGGCTGGGAGAGAGCTACAGGGCTCCAGCCCGCCTTCTGTCTTCGTGGGGAGGGCCGGGTACCCCAAAGTGAGGCTGTACCCCTCCGCCCCGCCTGAAGTGGGCGATACATCCATATATGAAGACCCGCCGAGGTGGCTCGACATGCCGCTGGAGAGGTTTATCGCCATGCGTCTCTCCCTCTACCGCGGCTACCTTTCGCTGTATGTGGAAGACGCCTCAAACCCGCCAAGGTCTCTCCAGGAGATACAGCTTCTAGCCCTCTCAGCAAATCCCGTCGGCGTAGAGATGAGGTTCGCCAAGGAGCCGCGCGGGGCGTATTTCAACGAACATGCGCCCCCCATGGGACCCTCAGCCCCGGTCACGGAGTTGCGCCTTGTTGAGGAGCCGAAGCCGCCGCGCCGGCTGGAGAAGGCGTATTACGACGCCGATTTGAAGGCCCGCGACGCTGTGGTGGAGCTCTACCGCTCCGGCATAGACGTGGCAACCCTATCCCGGGCCCTCGCCGTAGGCGCCCTGGGGGCTAGGAAGAGGCGGCTTGTGCCAACCCGCTGGGCCATAACCGCAGTGGACAAGATAGTGTCTGACCACCTGGTGGAGGAGATAAAGCAGTTTAGGGAAGTCGACGGGTACTACCTCTACGCGCGGCGGGTGCAGGGCAACCTCTTTATTGCGGTGCTCGCCCCCTCTAGGTGGGCCTACGAGTGGGGGGAGGCCTTCGAGCCCGGGACTACGTGGAACCCCGGCCCCGGCCTTGCCGTAGAGGCCGACTACGAGCTATATGGGGGGAGGCGGGACTACCCGGAGATAGGCGGTTGTTACTACGCCGCTAGGCTGGCTGTCGCCGAGGCGCTGTATAGGACGCGTAGGCAGGCGGCGGCCGTCCTCTGGAGGGAGGTCTACACGGGGTTCAACGTCCCCGTCGGCGTCTGGTGGGTGCGGGAAAACGTGAGGGCCATGTTCAGAGAGGAGCCCCTCCGCTTCGACACGCTGGAGGACGCCCTCCAGGCCGCCGCCTACCACCTGAAGCTCCCCCTGGAGAGGTGGCTATCTGTCTCCAAGCTCGTGCATCTGCTAAGGGCAAGGCTAGATCTTCTTAGCGACGGCTAATAGGAGGGGAAACCTCCTCTCTAATGCCACCTCAAACTCCGTCGACAGAACCTCCTTTAGACACCGCGGGGTGCAGCCATGGCTACCCACAAGCGGCATCCTCGTCTGGTCCACCTCCACCACCAGGAAGTAGCCGCCTGGCTTCAAGGCGCGCTTCACCTCGAGGAGGGAGGGGCCGTGGTCTCCCCAGTGGTGGAGGGTAAAGAGCGCCACGGCCACGTCGAAGATCTCGCCTCGCGTGGGGAGGAGGAAGCTGACGCCTGCAATACTTACGTCTCTGGCTCTTGAATACCTAAGCATGGGGGGTGACGCGTCTACGCCGACTGCGTCGTAGCCGGCATCTAGCAATTTCTTCAGCAACGCGCCGACTCCTGGCCCGATCTCTAACACTCTGGAGCCAGGCGGGGCGAGGCGCTTGACGAGTTTCAGCGTAGCGGCATAAGCCCAGTCGAAGGCGCGGATAGAGACTAGGAAGTGGTAAAAGGCTGAGGTAAAGCGGCCAAATTGCTCGAATTCCATGCCGTTAGGTTATTTTAATATATTAACTTTTGCGTCTCTATGTGAAACTGCTCATCGTGTCTAACAGGCTTCCAGTCACGGTGGTTATGCGGGAGGGCAAGGTGGAGCTGAGGGAGGCCGTGGGCGGGCTTGCCACGGCTATTAAGTCGTTTCTGGGAGCTGTGGACGGCGGGCGGGGTTTTGGCTTCTCTGAGGTTTTGTGGGTTGGGTGGTCCGGAGTTAAGGCGGAGGCTGAGACTAAGGAGGTTAGGTCGAGGTTGGGCGATAGAGGCCTTGTGCCGGTGCCGTTAAGCGGGGAGGAGGTGAACCTCTTCTACGAGGGGTTCTGCAACGCCACGTTGTGGCCGTTGTTTCACGGCTTTACAGTCTACACGATCTTCGAGAGGAGGTTTTGGGACGCCTACGTTCGTGTGAACCAGAAATTTGCGGAGGTCGTGGCGTCTCTGGCTGAGGCTGGGGATTTCGTCTGGGTGCACGACTACCACCTCATGTTGGTGCCGGCTATGTTGCGAGACGCGGCGCCGGACTTGGCGATGGGGTTCTTTCTACACATACCGTTTCCCCCCGCCGAGGTGTTTCAGCTTCTGCCGCCGCCTTGGAGAACCGCGGTTCTAGACGGCGTGTTGGGGGCCGACCTGGTGGGGTTCCACATACATGAATACGTCAACAACTTCTTAAGATCTGTGACGAAGTTCCTCGGCTACCGGGTTGAGGGCGGCGTGGTGCATGTGAGCCGTAGAAAGGTGCGCGTAGGCTCCTTCCCCATAAGCGTAAACTTTGAGTTCTTCCACACAGCGGCCGAGAGGCCCGAGGTGAAGGCGCAGATCGAGGAGTTGAGGCAGAGGTTGCGGGGGCAGAAGGTGGTTTTTTCCATAGATAGGTTGGATTATACCAAAGGCGTTTTAAACAGGCTACACGCCTGGGAGCGCTTCCTCAAGGAGCACCAGGAGTGGCGGAGGAGGGCTGTCTTTATCCTCGTGGTGGTGCCGTCGCGCACCGGCGTGTCTCAGTACGACGCTATGAAGAGGGAGATAGATAGGGAGGTTGGGCGCATAGACGGGGAGCTGGGCGAGGTAGACTGGATGCCTGTGGTGTATATATCGCGCTTCATACCCACTGAGACGTTGCTGGCGTTGTATAACGTGGCTGACGTTGCGTTGATCACGCCGCTTAAAGACGGCATGAACCTCGTGGCTAAGGAGTACGTGGCCTCGCGGAAAGAGTGCAGAGGCGTTTTGATTCTCAGCGAGACCGCGGGCGCCGCGCACGAGTTGCTGGAGGCGCTTGTCGTAAACCCAAACGACGAGAGCGGCGTCGCGGAGGCGATCCACAGGGCGTTGACCATGGATCCGGAGGAGCAGTGTAGGAGGATAAGCGCTATGCAGAACAGGCTTAGGCAAAACGACGTGGTTAAGTGGGGCGTTGACTTCATACAAGCCCTGGCGACGGCGTATGGGGAGAACAAAACCTCAACGTTTTCAGAGACCTCGCGGAGGCTAGACGGCGAGGTTTTAAAGGAGATCATCAACTACGCCGGGAAGGCTAGGAAGAGACTCTTCATACTTGACTACGACGGCACTTTAGTGCCGCATTACCCATACGCATACCAGGCAGTGCCAGATCCGGAGCTTAAACTGCTACTAGACGAGCTGGCCTCTATCCCGAATACATACGTGGCTGTTGTCAGCGGCAGAAACCGGGAGTTTCTGGAAAGCTGGCTCGGGGACCTGCCCATATACATAGCGGCGGAACACGGCGCGTACATAAAGGACCTAGACGGCAACTGGACCCAGCTCTTCCCCTTCGACACGGAGTGGAAAAACACGGTGAGGAGAGTCATGGAGGAATACGTGGCGATGGTGCCCGGCTCATATGTGGAGGAGAAGACGTCGGCGATCGCGTGGCATTACAGAAATGCCGATCCAGAAACCGGCGAGGTTAAGGCTAACGACCTCGTGGAGACGTTAAGGGGGTTACTCGAGGGGTCTAGGGCCGCCCTCATCCGCGGCAAGAAGGTTGTGGAGGTGAGACCCGCCGGCGTTAATAAAGGCGCGGCGGCAAAGCTACTCGTAGAGAGACTCACGCCGGACTTCGTGTTGATCGCCGGCGACGACGACACAGACGAGGATATGTTCAAAGCCGTGCCAGACTCCTTCACCATAAGGGTGGGGAGGGGAGACACTGCAGCGAGATACGTCGTAGCGACTTGTAAGGCGTTGAGAGAGGTGCTTAAGGCGTTGGCCAGATCTCTCAAAGTCCCCGGAGCCTTCTGAGCACGGCGTCGGCTAGCTTGTCTGCCACTAGACCCTCAGCCTTTTTCCGGGCTCTCTTCCCCATCTCCTCTCTCACCTCCGGCCTCTTGATCAACGTGGCGACCCACCTCACAAACGCCTCCACGTCTTCGGCGTTGCTTAAATATACGCCGTCTACCCCGTCTGTGATGTACCACACGGCCCGGGAGCCAGGCGCCGCCGCGAAGGGCACCCCGGCGTACATGTACTCCAACGCCCTGATTCCCATGGGCTCGTATGTGGAGAGGTCGACGCCAGCCACAGAGGACTTGATCACAGATGCTATTATTTCCAGATCGTACCGCTCCAGGAGCACCACATTTCTCCCGCCCTCCCTCCTAATTTTCCCCGCCGCCTCGCCAGCCCCGGCCACCACAACGCCTACTCTGCCGACCGCTTGAAGCTTGTCGGCGGCTCTTAGCAACATCTGCACATTCCTGCCCTCCCCTAGAG
>Ga0209821_100042_pt1 | contig 25526 bp, 24 predicted proteins | sample SSWtaG_3_FD_184118 | JGI IMG/M metagenome (GOLD analysis project Ga0209821, IMG submission 184118) | Hot spring microbial communities from Sandy's Spring West, USA to study Microbial Dark Matter (Phase II) - SSWTFFsm_matched (SPAdes)... | ecosystem: Environmental > Aquatic > Thermal springs > Hot... | reverse complement strand
ATATTATGGAATACTTGACAACAACTACTATTGCAGAACTGGCAGGTGTTGAAGAAAAGCACAAAAAGTCAATCCAAGTGGATGGAAGAAATACTTAAGAGATTGAAGGGTTATAATTATTGAATATGGAGAAGGAAAAAAGTGAAGACTTAGCTAGTCTAAGGTAAACGGCAAACTTGTAGCTAGGGGTGAAATAGTAGTGGTAGAGGACAAATTCGGAGTAAAGATAACAGATATAGTGGAAAAAGAGGAGAGGGTAAAGAAAGCTCTTTAACACTTACCTGTTATATAATCTGCCACAGAAGACGCAGCTATTGATTTGGGTTTCACTACGGGTTTTAGTCCTTGAGCTAAAACAAAACCGATTGCTTCCTTCAAAATTATGGACGAGTTGTGCTGTGGGTTTGGATTTATATCAAGATGGACTTCAAAGGGCCTGTTGCCCACCACATCTATAAGTTCCAGGGCAGTATAGACAGCCCTGCTGACCTCTTCCATAAGCCTTTGTCTTAGTGACCGTATGCGCTTTACTCTTTCAGTCTTCCAGAAAACCTTTGCTCCCCTACAGGAGTCTATATGGACTACCACTACGGTGACAAAAACTGTGCTGTCGTTTACCTGACGAGAGTCGCATCCAACGTATACGGCGGTTCTTTCAGAGGTGCTTTTTATAAACTCCCTTACTTCTTCAAAGTTCTTTATCTGAGGCATTTATATTTCCCTTAAATTCCACCGCTTTTAAATAGGTAGGCTTGAAGAATATCCAATCTTTCATGTTCTGCGCACTTCTCCCATAGCACACCTCGCAAAGAAGCCCTCCATCCACAAGCTTAGAGTTATCGTCGCAACAATCGGACAGGTTCCAAAACTCGTAGTTATCATGAAAGATCAGCTTGCCACAGCCTAAGCATTGGTAAAGCTTACATCCTTTTGAGCTTAAAAGCTTTTCAAGCTCCTGATCTAAGGGAAGCTCCTCTAATTCAAAAACCGTCTTTAAAAACTCTTTCTGTTTTTGGTTAAGTTCTTCAACTTTCATCTAATATATATTTTATTCCCATGCTGGTGGATGAGTTTGATGTGGCTGTGATAGGTGGGGGTCATGCGGGTATAGAGGCTGCTTTGGCTTCTGCTCGTATGGGTGCAAGGACGGTCATGTTCGTACTAAACGCAGACACTATAGGCCAGATGTCCTGCAATCCAGCCATAGGAGGCGTGGCAAAGGGCATAGTGGTAAGAGAAATAGATGCGCTTGGTGGGGAGATGGGAAAGGCTATAGACCACACTGGTATACAGTTTAAGATGTTAAATACCAGAAAAGGGAAGGCGGTTTGGTCTCCCAGGGCGCAGGCGGACAAAAAAGCTTACAGGGAATACATGAAAAAGGTTTGCGAAAATCAAGAGAACTTACACATAAAGCAGGACGAAGTGGTGGACATTGTGGTAGAAGACGGAAAGGTGGTAGCTGTAAAGACAAGGCTTGGGCTTGAGTATAAGGTAAAGGCTGTGGTGGTCACCACGGGAACTTTCCTGAACGGTCTTATATACATAGGGGACAAGACCTTTCCCGCAGGCAGGGCTTGGGAACCAAACTCTACTGGGCTCTCTGAGTTTTATAGAAGACACGGTTTTCCTCTATTGAGGTTCAAAACGGGCACGCCCGCAAGGCTTGACAGAAGGACCATAGACTTTTCCAACCTTGAGATAGCACCGGGAGATGATCCGCCACCTAAATTTTCCTTCTGGACAGAGCCTGTGGGTACATACTGGTTTGAAAAGGGTAAAAAGCAAGCGGTTTGCTGGATAACCTACACCACTCCAAAAACTCACGAGATAATCAGAAAGAATTTGCATAGAACAGCCCTCTACGGCGGGCTCATCAAGGGTATTGGTCCAAGGTATTGTCCTTCCATAGAGGACAAGGTGGTAAAGTTTCCAGACAAAGACAGGCATCAGATATTCTTAGAACCAGAAGGTTGGGATACGATAGAGATTTATCCAAACGGTCTGTCTACTTCTTTGCCAGAAGAAGTTCAGTGGGAGATGTATAGATCCATACCTGGTTTGGAAAAAGTAGAGCTTATAAGACCTGCCTATGCTATAGAGTATGATATAGTTCCACCTACTGAGCTTTATCCCACGTTGGAAACAAAGAAGATTAGAGGGCTTTTTCATGCGGGCAACTTCAACGGCACCACCGGATACGAAGAAGCGGCAGGTCAGGGCATCTTGGGTGGGATAAACGCCTGCCTGAGAGCTTTTGGGAAAGAACCCATATACCTTAGAAGGGACGAAAGCTACATAGGGATTATGGTGGATGATTTGACCACAAAGGGTGTTATGGAGCCCTACAGACTTTTTACCTCAAGGTCTGAATACAGGCTTTACCTAAGGCAAGACAACGCCATCCTCAGGCTTGCCAGGTTGGGAAGGGAGCTGGGGCTTTTGTCTGAAAGCCAATACAAACTTGTTGTAGAGCTTGAAAGGGAAATAAGGTCTTGGCTTGAGTTTTATGAGCAACACAGGGTTTCTGTAGCTATAGGTTCGGACTTGAGACCTTACAGCCTATCACAGCTTCTCACCTCCGAGTATTCCATATACGACCTTAAGAACTTTGGTGTAGAAATTCCAGATCACCCTTATGTTGCAGAAGAAGTGGAGATTGAGCTGAAGTATAAGCCTTATTTGGAAAGAGAAAGGAAGCTAAATGAAAAACTAAAAAAACTTGAGGACACCTCCATCCCAAAGGACATAGACTACGATAGTATTCCTGGGCTAACCAACGAAGCTAAGGAAAAGCTGAAGAAGTTTAGACCTTTGACTGTGGGACAAGCTAGTAGGATAGACGGCATAACGCCAGCAGCCATAACTGCCCTTTTGGCATACTTAGGAAAATTGGACTAAGATGATAATCTTCTTCATAGTCCTATACATGCTTATTACCTTGGTGGTAGGCATACTGGCTGGCAAACTTTTGGTTAAAAACTCAAAGGATTACTTACTTGCCGGCAGAAATCTTCCCTTTTATATGGCAACCTTTGTAGCCTTTGCCACTTGGTTTGGTTCAGAAACCGTTTTGGGTGCCTCTTCTGTAATGGCAAAGGAGGGGCTCTGGGGCGTTATTTCAGATCCTTTTGGTGCAGCGCTTTGTCTTGTTCTCGTGGGCCTTTTCTTTGCCAAACCCCTTTATAGGATGAACCTTCTGACCTTTGGAGATTTCTACAGAGTAAAGTATGGCAGAAAGGCAGAAATAGTAGCAAGTATTATGCTAATAGCCTCTTACTTTGGCTGGATAGGTGCCCAGATGGTTGCCATAGGCCTCATGCTTCACATTACTATCGGGATACCTCAAAGTGCTGGCATAGTGGTTGGTTCTTTTGTGGTGCTTTTATACACCTTTTTTGGAGGAATGTGGGCTATATCTCTGACGGACTTTATACAGACTGTGGTTATAGTTTTTGGCTTGGTCTTTGTGCTTTATGAGGTTTCCAATGGCTTTTCTGAGGTGGTTCCGGTAGTTGCATCCCAGCCTCCCGAATACTACAAGTTTTTCCCAAGCTTTAACTTAGAAGAGATCCTTTTGTTCATAAGCGGGCTTATAACCATAGGGCTTGGTTCCATACCTCAGCAGGATGTATTCCAGAGGGTAATGTCTTCAAGGTCGGAGAGGGTAGCTGTTCTTTCATCCATAGGCGCAGGGTTTATGTATCTGACGGTAGCCCTAATTCCACTGCTCTTAGCCATTTTTGCAAAGGTTAAGTATCCAAACCTGCTTGAGGTGGACCCTCAGCTTATGCTTCCTACCATGATCATGGAGCATACATCCCAGATAACAAAAATCCTGTTCTTTGGAGCTCTGCTTTCTGCTATTATGAGCACCGCAAGCAGTGCGATTTTAGCTCCAGCGGCTATTCTGAGCGAGAATTTACTTAGACCGATCTTTAATAACCTACCAGACAAATATTTTCTGTGGCTAACAAGGCTAAGCGTAGTTCTTATCACAGCTGTATCCTTAGTCTTTGCCCTTGGAGGTGAGTCTATATTTAGGCTTGTGGAAGGCTCTTCAGCTTTGAGCTTGGTCTCTCTTTTTGTCCCAATGGTGGGAGCGCTTTACTTTAAAGTTTCTGATCAGACCTCTGCCATAGCAAGCATGCTCTCTGGCTTCTCTGTTTGGGTGGTTTTGGAGTATATACTTCATTATCAGTTTGCGCTGCTTGCCGGACTTGCCACAAGCTTTGTTAGCTTTGTTCTGCTCCTTTTACGCTCCAAACTTAGAAAGTTTTAAAGAATGAGCGAGCATAAGGTTTATGAGTTTCTTCGCTGGAAAGATACCAAGCTCTCCCCTTAGACACTCCCTTTCGGTAAATCTGCCGGAAGTCATACCAAGAACATAGGGAGACTTTAAAAGAACTGGCACAGGATGCCACGAGTGGCCTTTAAGAACGGAAGGCGTGGAGTGGTCCCCTGTTATGACCAGCACATCCGGCTTTAGTTCAAGAATCTGTGGTAGTTTTCTGTCAAACTCTTCTATGACCTTAACCTTACCCTCCCAGTTTCCATCCTCTCCGTAGGAGTCTGTCTTTTTGATGTGTAAGAAGAAAAAGTCATAATCTTTCCATAACTCTCTCAGCACGCTTATCTGATCGTCTATGCTCTGACCTGGAACATCTATCACATCCATACCCACCAAACTTGCTAATCCCTTGTACATTGGATAGACCGCTATGGCGCATGCTTTCAGTCCAAACCTTTCCTCAAGGCTTTTGAGCTTAGGTTTTTGAGAAAAGCCTCTCAAAAGTATGTAATTCGCCTTAGGCTCGTCCCTTAAGACTTCCGAAGCCCTTTGCAGAAACTTTTTTACCACATCAGCTACTCTCCAAGACTGCTCGTTTTTTCCTATTGGTTCAAGGGGAGATCTACCTTCTTTTTGTGGATCGGTATCGTTTATAAGGGCGCTGTTTTCTGGAAGGGCTTGAGGAAATCTTAAAACTATAGCCAACCTGTGCTCCATACCCGCTTCCAAAAAAACCTCCACATCATCTATAAACCTTATGCTTTCCTTTAACTTCTGTGTAATCCTTCTGTTCTCTTCTGTAGGTATCCTTCCTGCCCTTCTGTCTTTAACTATGGCATGCCCATTCTGGTATTCTACAGTGGCGTAGTTGCCCCTTATGGCTATATCTGTTTCTCTTACAGTCAGCCCAAGTCCCAAAGCTTCCAGTATCCCCCTTCCTATCTGATACTCCACAGGGTCATATCCAAATATTCCCAGATGGCCTGGACCACTACCTGGAGTTATCCCATAATCCACCGGCAGGTGCATACCCAAGGCAGACTCCTTAGCTAATTGGTCCAAATTTGGAGTATTAGCTATTTCCAATTCGGTTTTTCCATCCTTTACCGGAAGCCCACCTATGCCATCAAGAACGACCAAAAGAATTTTACTGCTATTTTTTTGTATTAGATGTTCCAACATGGCTTTAAAATTTTAAAACATGGAGCTAATTGGTTTAGAGGATTTCATCAAGCTGGACATAAGGGTGGCAAGGGTTATATCTGCAGAAAGAGTAGAAGGCTCCGAAAAACTTCTCAAACTTAGAATATCCCTTGGAGACCAAGAGAGAACTATAGTGGCTGGCATAGCCAAACACTACTCACCCGAAGAACTTCTGGGAAAGAAAATAATAGTGCTTGCCAACCTAAAACCTAGAAAGATATTCGGCGTAGATTCTCAGGGTATGCTCTTGGCTGCCTCTGACGGAGAGCATCTTTCCATCCTAACACCAGAAAAAGACGTAAAAGAAGGTTCCAAAGTTGGCTAAGAAATGGAGAACCTATACTATAATATATTTTGTTAAAAGGAGGTAAAGCATGAGAAAAGTAGCTTTATTGATAGTATTTACTACATTTTCTGCAGCTGTAATATCGTGTGGTCAAGTGTCTTCCTCCAGAACTTACGAAGGTGCAGCCGTAGGCGGTACTGTAGGAGCGGCAGCCGGTGTATTGATAGATAAAGAAAACAGATGGAGAGGAGCTGTCATTGGCGGAGCCTTAGGTGCAATCTTAGGAGGGACAATAACCGAGATAGCTCAAAGGGCATCCAGGGAAGCGGCCATGGCAAACAGGCCAGTAGAATACAGATCAGAAGATGGTAAAGAAAGAGTATATGCAGAACCTGTAGCATCAAAGGGTAAATGTAAAATAGTAAAAACCAGCTATTATCAAAATGGTAAATTAGTTAAAGTAGAAGAAAAGGAAGTGTGCCCTTAACATTAATTAAATTAAAAATAAAGCGGGGGGTCATTCCCCCTTGCACCTGGTATTCAATATACCAAAGCTTCCTCCTCTTTTTCTGTAAGCAATTTTTAATTCCCCTGTCTTAGCATCTATAAAAGGTAGGAAATAGACCCCACTTTCCTGAATCTCAAGTATGGCATCCTCTTCGCTCATTGGTTTTTCTATTACTAACTCTTCCTCGATTATAGTGGGTCTTTCTTTCTCTTCTGAAGGTGCGATTATAGCACTTATAACTTCTTCCTTTATTTTAGCACCACGCCTTCTGTACTCTAATCTTCTCTGTTTTAGCTTTATTATCTGCCTTTCTGCTTCATCAAGCACCTTATCCAGTGCTGAAAATACGTCTATATCCTCCTCCCATGCGTGAATAACTCCACCACCCCAGGTTTTTAAGTACAGATCCAAATCAACCCTATAAACTGTAGGCCTGCTTTCACCAGCATAGTCTTTTTGTTTTGCCCTGGATGTGGATAGGGTAATCACAACCTCCACTTGATCTTCCTCTACCTCTTTCAAAAGTCTGGAAAACCTCTCCAGCTTGCCCTCTACAAAACTTTTCATGGCATCAGTCCATTGTACAGCCTTTCCTACAAATTCTACGTTCATCCAAAACCTCCTTGTGTTTATAGGGGCATAAAATTTTAACAAATTTTTAAAATTTTAACAAATTTTTTTTTATTAGACAGATAACCTTTCCAGCTCCCTACGCTTAAGTATTTCTATGAAACCCCTTTCTGTGTTTATAATACCCATCTTCTTCCACTTACTCATTACCCTTATGGTGGTTTCCACGGTAGTGCCAGTCATTTCTGCTATATCGTTTCTAGTTAATGGAGCATCTATAACTATAGTTTCTTCATACTTTTTACCTATCCTATCCGCTATCTCTAAAAGAACCTTTGCGATCCTCTCCTCTACCTTACCACCAGCTATGCTCTTTAAAGTTTCATATGTTTTCAACAGCGTTGCGGTAGCCTCACAGGTCATCTTAATAGCAATGGCGGGATGTTTTATGGCTAAGTTTATGAAATCTTTGTTTGATATGTAAAGGGCTTTTGATTCTGTTATAGCTTTGGCTGTGTAAGTATTTTTGGGTGTTTTCTTCCCCCATTCTATCCAACCAAATATGTCGCCTGGATAGACAAGTCGAACTATTACTATCCTAGCATCGTGGGTTTCCTTTAAAAGCTTTATTAACCCCTCAAGAAGTATGTATATACCAGGTTCTGCTTCCTCTTCAAAAAATAGATACTCACCTTTTCTAAAACTCTTTTCCTGCATATACTGAAGAGCCTGTTTCAGTTCATTCTCAGAAAGGTCCTCGAAAAGATGCAAGTTTTTTAGATCCTTAATCTTCCCTTCTCCAGAAAAAGTTTTTGCCATCCTTTTCCTCCTATCATTACTGTGGGTTCAAAGATAACATAATCTGTGTGAAAGGGCACTTTGTTAATACCACCAAAGGTATGATTGTCTCCTATGGCTACATGCACCGTGCCCAATATCTTCTCGCATTCTAAGACGTTATCTACCCTTTTTGCCTTAGGGTTTGTTCCCACTCCCAGCTCCGCAATAGTCCTTGCCCTTTCGTGTTCTTTGAATACCTTTTCCAAATATTTAACGTATGGGTCAAAGCCTTCTATCTCTTCCACCGCACCATCTTTGAACTTGAAGGTTATGGGACTGTCTAAACGCCTGTCTGGTCCGTAAAGAATAGTCATCTTACCATAAGCTGAGTCTTCTACAGGTGCTATAAAGGACTCTCCTGCAGGCAAGTTACCATAATCTCCAGGTCTATGAAACAGACCTGTATCTGCTATGGCTTGCCTTCCCTTTATAGAAAACTCCAGCTGAGTTCCATCTGCCTTTATCTCCACCCATTCTCCTTCTGTTAGAATTTCAGCTATCTGATTACTAACCCTACCCACCTCTTCCCAATCCACATCCATAGGACCGTAAAACATCTCTGGCTCAAAAAGGGGCATGGATGCGTACCTCACTCCAAAGTACCTTGTAAGAACTTTTCTATAAAATGTATGCGTCGTGGAATAGTAAGGAAAGGCTATAATCACGTGGGGTAAATCTTGGGCATGTTTTTTGAGTATGCTTAAAACATCCTCCTCTGAATAACTTTCCTTGTTTATTACTCTTCTAAACAGACCACTCCTTTTTAGCTCCTCTATGGGAGACTCACCGAAGGTTTCTATCCATACTTCCTCAGGGGGTTCTTTGCCGTGTTGCCCCAGAGAAGAGTATTGTATTTTCTTCACTCTCTTAGACATTAATTTACCAACTTGGTAAAACTCTTCCAAAAGGTCAGCAAGATAGGGTTTGGTATCATCGGTAATCAAAAGCAGAGTCTCGTCCTCTCTCAAATTCATGTTGATGCGATAGAGTTTTTCTATGTGAGCTTCAAACATCATATAAAAATTTAATACGAAAAATGCTAGGATAATCTAAATTTAAGGAAGTGGTAACCTTAATGTGCCTAAGATGTACTTTAGGTCATTATCCGTAAATAAAACTCCCACTCCTGCCATTCCGCCCCTTAACTTCTCATTAAGAAGGTCATCACCACCCACCCTTATATACAAAGGACCCTTTACATTGTATTGCAATCCAACCTGGAGGTTTGGCTTTAGCTTTTTGTTATTTTCTTTCCTTCCAAAATCCCAAAAATCGGAAAAGAGCATGATCTTTTCATTCCAGATCAGGTCAAAGCCTATACCGCCTTCAGACTCTTTCAACCCAGCTCTAAATACTGTCTCTTTACCAAAAACGGGGAATATCCTCGCATATTGAAGCGTAAATTGGGGAGTAAATTCTTTTTTTGTTATTGTGCCCGCATTACTTGTTTCCTCATAGGTTATTCTACCCTTTGAATTACCAACTATCTCCGCCAAGTAGTATTTTTGATTGTCTGGTTGCACTTTTATACTAAGTATTCCTTTGCCTTCGTTGTCTTTGTAAATCTCTCCTCTAAAACCTATGTAAAAGTTGGTCCTTCTAGCCACTTCTCCGGCCTGGGAGAAGACTCTTGTGGCGGAGGCTATATTTTTGTATAGTTCCTCATCTTTGACCAACTTTCCAATGGTGCCCTCCCCTTTTTCAATTCTAGAAAGAATGAGGTTCAGATTTTCAGTGGCCTCTGCAAGGTTTTTAGATAAGGATCGCAAATCTTCTCTGTTTTCGGAAACCACCAAGTTAAGATTCTTTGAAAGTTCGTTTAGATTTTTGACTAACTCGGGAAGAGTAGTTTTGGTATCCTCTGAAATCTCCCTCAGATTTTTTACTATTTGCTTTATATCTTGTCTGTTTTCGGAGGCGATGCTTTCTAAGGTTATTGCAAGCCTATCTATGTTTTCTATTGTTTGAGGGAGTGTTCTGCTAAGGTTATCAGAAAGAACTTTTATTGAGTATATGGCAACTCTGAGATTATCCCTGTTCTCTGCAGTAATCTGGTTAAGGTTGTAAGTAAGTATTCTTAGATTTTCCATAATTTGCTTAATATCTTCTCTGTTTTCCGCGAGAATAAGTTGGAAGTTCTGTGCAAGAAGCTTAACTGCTTCTGATGCCATAGTCAACTCCTTTATCAATTTATCCGTATCTGCATAGCCTAAGGTTTGACTTATAACTCCGCCTTCCTTTAAGACACCAGCTTGGGAACTACCCGGATGTATAGAAAGGTACTTATCGCCCATAAGTCCAAGTGTGCCGATCTCAGCAGATGCATCTTTATAGAGGACAACATCCTTAGCTACTTCAAAGACCACCTTGACCCTTTCGCCTTCCAAACTTATGCTCTTAACTTTACCGCTCTTTATACCAGCCACTCTAACTTCCGCACCAACCGACAGTCCAGCCACATCTTTGAAATAAACCACGTACTCTTTGGTAGGTGGTCTAAAAAGAGGAATATCTCCAAAGGTTATTATCAGAAAGGCAAAAGCCAAAGCTACAGCTAATACAAAAGCACCAAGTTTTGCCTCTACGGATAACCTCATAGGTATAGTATAAATAATAATTGCTTTTTGCAAATTGTTTGCTTAAACTTTTCATAACTATGGGCGAAAAGGTTTATGCTTACGATACTACTTTGAGAGATGGCTCCCAAGCAGAAGGAGTGAATTTTTCTATAGAGGATAAACTGAGGATAATTTCTAAGCTGGATGAGTTCGGTGTGGATTACATAGAATGTGGCTGGCCTGGATCAAATCCTAAGGATACGCTTCTTTTTGAAAAGCTCAAAAAAGTGAAGTTAAACAGGTCAAAGATTGTGGCCTTTGGTGCCACCAGAAGGCCCGGAAAAAGGGTGGAAGAGGATCCGCAGGTGGAAAATCTAATAAAGTCTTCCGCTCAAACCATTACTATCTTTGGTAAGAGTTGGGATTTTCACGTTTTAGAGGCTCTCAAAACAAGTTTAGAAGAAAACCTTGATATGATAGCCCAGACGGTGGAGTATCTTAAAAGGCATGTGCCAGAGGTGATTTTTGATGCAGAACACTTCTTTGACGGATACAAAAGAAACCCAAATTATGCTTTAGAAGTCCTTAGGCATGCCCTTCAGGGGGGTGCAGACTGGATCGTGCTGTGCGACACAAACGGTGGATGCTTGCCTCATGAGATATACGAGATAACAAAAAAGGTTAGAGAAGTCTTTCCAGAGGCAAAGATTGGTATTCATGTGCATAACGATTCGGACTGTGCGGTGTCAAACTCTATTATGGCAGTTTTAGCTGGAGCCAGACAGGTGCATGGCACTATAAACGGTATAGGGGAAAGGACTGGAAACGCAAATCTCTGCTCTGTGATTGCAAACCTACAGCTAAAGCTTGGCTTTTCTGTTGTTCCAGAAGAAAACCTGAGAAAACTTACCGAATTGGCCCACTTTGTAGCGGAAATTTCCAATATACCCGTGCCGAGAAACATGCCCTACGTGGGAGATAGTGCCTTTGCTCACAAAGCAGGAGTGCACGCCTCTGCAGTGTTGAAAGAAAGTAGAACTTACGAACACATAGACCCTTCCTTGGTAGGAAACAGAAGAAAGATAACTGTTTCTGACCTATCTGGAAAGAGCAACGTAGTGTATAAGCTAAGAGAAATGGGTATTGAGGTAGATGAAAGGTCCCCTGAGGTTTTGAGGCTTGTAGAGAAAATAAAAGAGTTGGAGAAAGAAGGTTATCACTTTGAGGCTGCAGAAGCTTCTTTTGAGCTACTCTGTAAAAGACACTTTGGTTTGGTTCGGAACTACTTTGACTTGGACGCATACAGAGTCCTAATAGCTAAAAGGAGCACGGATGAGTTACCAGTTTCAGAGGCTACAGTGAGGTTGGTTGTTGAAGGGGTCAAAGAGCACACCGCTTCTTTAGGAAACGGCCCAGTTAGCGCTTTGGACAAAGCCCTTAGAAAAGCCCTGGAAGAATTCTATCCAAACTTACAAGAAGTTCAGCTCATAGACTATAAGGTTAGGATTGTGAATGAATCTGAAGGAACATCCGCAAAGGTCCGAGTGCTTATAGAATCAACGGACGGAAAAAGGAAGTGGGGAACGGTGGGCGTCTCAGAAAACATAATAGAGGCATCCTGGATAGCCCTCACAGACAGCCTTGTGTATAAGCTGATGAAGGATGAGGAGGAAATACAGTGAAGTGGCTGATTCTTAAAAGGTCTAAAATTAAAGTTTTTGGTAAAAGTGGGAAAACGCTACCTAAGGGTTTTCAGGAAGAGCACACCGCCTTTCTCCATAATCTTTTAACAAACGACATAAAGGGTATGAAGCCTTACACTTTGACCTACAACCTTTGGCTAAAGCAAAATGGCTTTCCCATTGAAGATTTTTTTGTGTATAAAATGGAAGACCACTACATTTTGGATACGGGAGGGGATAGTGCCAAAATAATTGCTGAGTTTGAAAGATTAAAGCTTTCTCTGAAGGTCTATTTTCAGGACCTTACCGAGAGTTATAGACACCTTTTCGTCTTTGAAGAAGGCAGTAAAGAGTGGATAGAGAAAACCTTTGGACAAGTTCCACAGGAAGGAAGTTTTTTTGAAAAGGACGGTATTTTTGTAGCTAACAATACCATAAGGATTAGACAAGAGGGATTTGACGTCTTTGGAAAAATAGATTATCTTTTGGAACTTTTGCCAAAAAGTGAAATGATCTCAGAAGAGGAGTTTGAAGACTTAAGGATAGAAAGATCTATACCAAAGATAAGCAAAGAGTTAAAAGATGGTTTTTCTCCTTTGGAAGCAGGTCTTTTACAAACCGCCATAAGCCTGACAAAGGGCTGTTATGTAGGTCAAGAAGTCATAGCCAGGATACACTACAAGGGAAGACTGCCAAGAACTTTAGCCCTATTCCAAGTTCAAAACGTAAAGGAGGGGGAAAAGATTTTAGAGGGAGATAAGGACATAGGTATTATCACATCGGTATCCAGAAAGGGTTTAGCTTTGGGATACGTGTTATATGCCAAGGCGGAGAAGGGTAAAGAATACACAACGGAAAACGGACGGGCAGTTTTGCTTGAAACCTTAACTCAGGAAAAGCCTTAGCCAGGCTTTGAAGAATAGACTTTTGTAGGTATATTCTCCAGTGAGAAGTTTGTAATAAGCTCTGAGTGCTTCTTTTTTGCTCCATTTGTAAGCCCATTTCTGAAATCGGTAAGCTATCCTTGCAATCCTTCCAGCGTAGATTAGATCCTTTAGCATAGGCTTGCACAGTCTTTTGTATTCCAAGGCAGGGTCGGAGGGATTGGCAAGAATTGCCCTTGTGGCTAAGGTTGCTCCGTAAACAGCATAGTAAATTCCTTCCCCTAACAACGGATCTACACAATTGGAAGCATCTCCTACCAAAAGGATCCTTTCACTACCACTGTGAAAGTCCCCTTCTTTTTCCAAATAGGGTATGTGCCAGCCGTGTATCTTTGGGTTTTCTTTCAAACCCAATCTTTTTGTGTAATTTCTTAATATCTCCAAAAGATCATCCTTGCCGGCAGAGGCAATTCCCACGCTGTTTGGGAAAACCCACGCATAACCCCTTTCCACAAGCCCTATGTCTATTCTCACTTCCTGATCCAAACCCGTCTCAGAAAAAAACTCCAAAGATCTAAAAAATTTATCTTTCTTATAACCAAGAGCTTTTGCAACCTTTGAATAAAACCCATCCGCCCCTATTAAAAATTCTGCTTTTGCCTTTCCCCTACTTGTTAAAACCTCTATCCTTTTACCTTTGTTAAGTCCCAAAAACTCACATTCATCCCAAACTTCAGCACCAGCCTCCAAAGCTTTTTTTACCAAAAAGTAGTCAAACTCGGACCTATCCACTATGTAAGCTAAGGTGCTGGAGTGAGGCAAAGTAAAGAATTCTCTACCTTCATAACCAAGAGTCCCCACCTTTATAGTGTGCTTTATAAGATGGGTCCAACCTGTAGGCAAGAGTTTTTCTATCCTTGCAGAAAGACATCCTGCGCACAGTTTAAATCTTGGAAGTGTACTTTTCTCTATAAGCAAAACCTTTAGCCCGCTTTTTGAAAGCTCGTAGGCGCTCATGGCCCCTGCGGGACCGCCACCTACTACAACTGCATCAAACTTCATTTTTCTTCCACGAACAGAGAGAATATTTCAAGATTGAACCTTTTTCTTAATTCCCCTTTTATCATGAAACTAAGTGCTGTTTTGTCCTGTTTAAACTGTGCGTACTTTTTAAGTATTTCTTTTTTCTCTTCCTCCGGCAGATTATCCCAAAGGTGTTTGTAAAGCTTTTTTTCCAAATCCATCAATATCTCCTCCGCTTCTATTTTATTGTTTGGTTTAACCTGTGGCACTGGAATAAACTGCCCTATCTTTTCTAACTTTTTTTCAAACTTTCTTTGCCAATCTTCTACTTCTGTTTTTGAAAAGCTTCTTTTTCTCACCTGCTGGATGTGTTTTAAAGCGAGAAATGCTGGTGTTTTCCGCCTTCTCTCGGGAGGAATGCTCGCGTAAAATCTTTTTATCCCTTCTTTTACCACATTCAGAGGATACTGATCCTGCTCCAGCCTCCTTAGGAACCACCTTTCCCTGGGTGACAGAAAAATTTCTCCTTTAAGCTTGAGTATTAACTCTACTATCTCTGAGTAAGACACTTTGCACTCTCCTTAAAAACTCTTCATGGCTAATAGAAGTCCTAAAGCCCTGGGGCGTAAAGTGAGTCTGCTTTCCTTCAAAAAGCTTTAAGATTCTGCCTTTTGGTGGCAGGTTTGGTATTTTAAAAACTTTAGCCAAGGCGGATAAAGTGTAAAACCCTACCGAGTTTATGTAGCCTTCCTCGTTTATAGCCTTTAGTATTTTGATAGTTTCCTGAGAAAGCTCCACACTTCCCCTAAGCGACCAAACCTTTTGTAAAAATTCTCTGTCCCAGAGTTCACCTATCCACAAAGGACCAGCTATCAAAAGTCTATTGCCGCAGAAGGGACAGGAACTTTTTATGTTCTCAAGGGACACACTTTCTCTATAAAGACACTTATCGCAGTAAAGGAGATAGCCGATGTTTTTAATTACCTGGTCTGTCCTTTTGGCTCCAATATCTTTCATTAAGAACACCTTAAAGTGGTGCTTGTAAGAGTAGGAAAAAATTGGTCTGAAAGCATAATCGTGCTTTGCTCCCTCTTCCACTACCTTTTTTATTAGTATCCTTATGCCTACCTCGTGGTAAAACTCACACTCCAAAAGGGGCTTGCTAGCATACCTTCTTATGCAGGTGCTTGGATAAGTCCCAGAAAGCACGGACGTATCCGTAGCAGTAACAGAGAGTATCCCTCCTCTCTTTACCGGAAAGACGGCAGAGTCTAAGAAAGGAATGGGAGAACCGTACGGATCTACATCTACATAGTCGCAGTTTCTAAGGCGCCTCATAAGCAGGCTAGCATCCTCTGAGTGTATCTCAACCTTGCTTTGGTCTATTTGGTTTAGCCTTAAGTTCTCCTTAAAGTTTTCTACAGCCCTTTGATTTATATCGTTGTATATAGCTTTAGATACCTTGGGCACTTCTAAGAGAAATCTCAGAACCCTTACTCCACTGGCACCCATAGGATCGCATACTACCAGATTTTCTCCTTCCATCGCACTTACTATCAGAAGACTGATGTCCCTGTTTACTACCATGGCTGGGTTATAGAACACGGGCATGTCTGAAGAGATTATTTCTGGAATTTCAACATTTAGTAGAACATTTCCTTCCCTTATCATACTAACCTGTAGCTTTTAACCGTATCCACAAGAAGTCTTACCTTACTGAGCTCCATATCGGGGGAAAGCCCATGACCTAAGTTAAATACGTATTTTGTCCTTCTTGGAATTTTTTCCAAAAGCTCCACAACCTTTCTCTGTAATACTTCCTCCTCGCAGTATAGCACCGATGGATCAAGATTGCCCTGAAAGGCTCTTGCGTCCCTCTCCATCCATCCAAGCATATCCACAGTCCAATCCACTGAGAAAGCAGAAACTGGAAGGTCCTTTAAAACCTCCAAATACTCTCCCGATCCTCTGTAAAAGTATATCACCGGAACATTTAGCTCTTGCTTTAGCCTGTGGAAAAAGTCCTTCAAAAGAAGGGCATAGTCCTTAAGGTTTTCGTAAGACATGTGCATAAGCCAACTGTCAAAGACCTGCACCAAGTCCGCACCAGCTCCCACCTGCCCCTTAAGGTATTCCACCAAGTTATCAGAGAGCAAGCGTAGGAATTTACGATATTCCTCTTCCCTCTGCCACATAAATAGCTTTGCCTTTTTGAAGTCTGTATTGCCTTTACCTTCCACCGCATAGGCAAACAGAGTCCAAGGAGCACCACAAAAACCTATTACCGGCACTTCCTTTTGTGTGGCTTTCACACCTTTTACTATCTCATTGACGAACTCCGTATCTTTGCTTGTTATCCTTTTAAGCCCATCCACCCTTTGGTCCCACTCCAGCTTTGGACCTTCCCCCTCTTCAAACCTTACCTTTATACCCATAGGCTCCAAAGGCACCAAAATGTCGGAAAATATTATTACTGCATCAACTCCAAGAAGTTCTAAGGGAAGTAAGGATACCTTTACCGCAAGATCTACGTTTTTGCAAAAACTTAGAAAGTCCTTTTCCTTTTCCCTCAGCTGACGGTATTGGGGCATATATCTGCCCGCTTGACGCATAAGCCAAACAGGAAACCTCTCTATCTTTTCACCCTCAAGACTCTTTAAAAGAAGCATGCTTTCTATTTTAAGACTCTTATCGCTATTATTCTGCGGTGCAAGTTTTTCAGTGCGTCCCTTTCAAGAAGGTTTTTGACCACAGCCTTTGGATAGATTTTCTGACCATCGTCTTTTTTTATGGAATAAACTGCGTGGTAGATAACCACGTCTTCTCCTTCAAAACCCCCAAAGATCATTACGTGTCCCTTCATGTAAAGTAGGGTTCTGTAGGGTGGTAGTTCTTTTAATAGCTGTTTAAATTCTTCATAACTTTTGAAATCTACTTTGACCTCGTCCCCTACAAGAGCTTGCTGATAAGAATTTCTCGGCATTTCAATCCCAAACACTCCAAAGAAGGCTCTAACCAAGGCAGAACAGTCATAGTAGCCACCCCACTGGTAGGGAAGTCCGAGAAGGCTTTCCAAAAGATACTTTGCTCTATCTTCAGAGAAATTCCAAAAGCCTTCAATTAAGCCATCTTTGCTCACTCGCCGAATTTCTCCTTTCGGTGTAAGCACTAAGTATTCTTCTTTTTTGCTTCCCACGTAGGGAATTTTTGCTCCCATACTGTAGGTTAAATCTTCCACCCTAAGCTCGGGTTTTATAACTACCAAAAAGGGTAGTTCAAAGAGTTTAAGAAATCTTTCCCTACTGATGAGCTCTACGTCTTTTTTTCTAACCCAGCCTCGCAAAAAGGTGCTCTGAATGAAAAACCACTCTCCATCTTTTGATTGATACATTACCACCAATGGGGTAAAAGGATCTAAAGCACTGTACTGATTGTAGTCTATCTCAGGATTTCCTTTATGAACTACTGCCTCTGTGGGTAGAAGCTTTAAATCTGTTCTTCTTAGTGTGAGTCCGTATGCCACATCAACCTTTTCGGGTATTTCCTCCACGTTAGCATTTTTATACAGTTTTTCCAAGAGCTTATCCTTAAGGGGGACCTCATTCAGATAGAGTTTTCCGTTTGGATAGGCATCTTCCAATATCCAAGCCTTTAGTTTTTCCCTTTCAATATGGGTGGGAAAGCTTCTCAAGTCCGCCATCTGTGGAATTAACTCAAGTGCCTGTTTTGTTGTGGTTTCTCTTTCTAAAGAAAATACAAAACTTATCAGCAGAAGAAGCGCAATAAACGTCATACTCTCCTTTCAAACCTTAGCCTTTTTGGAAGGTCTTCTAACCAACCAAGGGCTATGCTAAAGTTTTTCTCTACATACCTTTTAATCTTGGGAAGTTCCTTCTGAAGCTCTTCCAGATCATCCTTTTAAAGCTTGGGAAGCTCATCCAAAATTTTCTGAAGCTCAGACAATGCTTTTTCAGGATTGAAGGGGTCAGCAAGTAGTTCTTCAAGCCTTCTTAGCCTTTCTCTCATAGCCGAGCATTACCATAAACGCTACTGAGCTGATAACCATAAAAATTGAAACGAGTTGATTCCAAGTAAGCCCTATGGGCTGTATGGGTGGAGTGACGCCTCTGTAGAATTCTAAGAAAAACCTCAGAGCTCCATAAAGTAGCATGTATAGGGCAAATACAAAACCGTCAAAGGGTTTTCGCCTGTAAAAAAATAGCAGTATGAAAAAAATAGCAAGCAGTCCTAAAAACTCCATAAGCTGAGTGGGATAAAGGGGAATGTAAGGCGGTGCAACCGCCCCCTCTGGAAAGACCACATAAAAAAAGGGAAACTTATCCGAAAAGTGTATGCCCGGATTTATGTCTTCTGCCAAAAAGGGTTTGCCATAACAACAACCCGCAGAGGTGCAGCCAAGCCTTCCTATGCTGTGAGCTATTGCTACCGCTATCACGCTTAGGTCTGCTGTCTTCCAAATTGGAAACCTGTATCTGTATATACCTATTAAAGCACCTACAATACCACCAATTAAACCACCAAAGAAAGTAAGACCTCCATGCCATATGGCAAATACATCGGTTATGCTCTTTATTTGCTCTGGATGCTCCACGATGTAAGTTATCCTTGAAACCACTATGCCAAAGATTAAGGCTAGAAGCATAGTATTTTCTATGTGGTTTGTATTCAGCCCTTCCCTTTTTCCTAATCTCAAAAGCAGAAAGTAAGCCAAAAATACTCCTGTTGCTACCAAAACGCCATAAGTGTATATCTTTATCCCAAAGACTTCAAACAAAACGGGAAACACTAAAAACTCACCTCCTCTATGTTTATTGTAAAGCTAAAGTCTTCAACGCTTACCTTCACCCTTTTGTAATAGCCATCCTTAGTTCTAAAACTGTAGTCCAAAGTGATCAGTCTTTCCTTTCTCTTGTCTAGTATTTCTACTTTGCTCAGTTGTGCATCTTTAAAGTAGTGCCTTATCAGATAATCCCCCACTTCTCTACTTAGGATTATTCCTTCAGAAGAGCAGGAAATCTTCTCCTCACCAGTCAATAGCGCACCAAAGATTATTCCGTCTGGTCCGAAGGGTAGATCTAAGCATACACCATTGGCACAAAGGCCCTTTTTGTCAAAAGACAGGCCGGGGATTTTGGGACCTTGAATGGTGTATTTGCTGTTGTCCTTTTCCAGTTTCAGAGGAATCTTCACTGCTCCGTAGGATACGTATATAAAGCTTGTGTATTTTTGCGGGGCTTTGTCTTCTGAGTAGTTAAACGCAACGGTGGGGTCCATCCGGCAAAGCACTGGAGCGCAAGAGAGTACAAAGCACAGGGCTATGGCTAAGTAGATCTTCATGGCAATTCTCTTCTGATGCGCACCGCTTCGTAGTGTGCAAGTAGCCCTTCTGCTTTGGCTATATGTTGGGCATGATCTGCCAATCTCTCAAACCCTTCTTTGGAAACGTACATAACCGAGCTTCTTTTGACAAAGTCATACACACCAAGGGGAGAGAAAAACCTTGCGGTGCGCCCTGTCGGAAGTGTGTGGTTTGGTCCTAAAAGATAGTCTCCTAAGGGTTCTGTGCTGTAGGCACCTAAAAACACAGCTCCTGCGTGTTTTATCTTAGGCAAAAGAGAGAAGGGATCTTTTACCATAAGCTCCAAATGCTCGGGTGCTATGTAGTTTGCCACTTCACAGGCTTGATCAAGGTTCTCCACTAGAAACACCGTCCCAAATCTTCCTATGGACTTTTGGGCTATGTCCTTTCTCGGAAAGTCCTCCATAATCTCCTTTAGTTTTTCTACAACCTGCATGGCGTGCTTTTCGTCTGTTGTAATCAAGAATGCTCCAGATAGTTCGTCGTGCTCCGCCTGAGACAACAAATCCCAAGCTATCCACTTAGGATCTACCGTCCCATCGGAGATCACGAGCACCTCAGAAGGACCTGCGATCATGTCTATATCCACCACTCCAAAGAGTAGCTTTTTGGCTAAGGTAACGTATATATTGCCCGGACCAACAATCTTATCAACCTTTGGCAGACTTTCAGTCCCATAAGCAAGGGCTGCTATAGCTTGCGCCCCTCCTACTCTAAAGACTCTGCTTACGCCGGCTATAAACCCTGCAGCTAAGGTGTATTTGTTAGGCTTGGGAGATACCATAATGATCTCCTTCACTCCAGCTACTACCGCAGGCACAGAGTTCATAAGAACGGTAGATGGATAGACTGCCTTTCCCCCCGGCACATATATACCCACTTTTTCCAGAGGGATAACCCTAATTCCAAGAAGTATGCCTTCCTCTTCTGTTATAAAGGAGTTTTCTAACTGCTTTTCGTGAAACCTCTTTATCCTCCCATGGGCGATCTCCAAAGCCTGTCTAACTTCAGGCTCAATCTCTTCGTAAGCTTTTTCAAGCTCTTCGTATGGCACTTCCAAGTCTTCTTCTTTTATCTCTTCCCCGTCAAACTTTTTGGTGAATTCCAAGAGTGCTTTGTTGCCTTCCTCTTTAACCCTATTTATTATCTCTTTTACAACTGGCTCGTATTCTTCCGTTATAATTTCTCCACGGGACATTACAAACTTGAGCCTGCTGTTGAACTCCCAAGCGGTATTCCTAAGGTCCTCTATGTGCATAGCAATATCATAATAGATTTTTTTCAATTACAATTATAATAGTAGCTCATCCACAATCTTAGGAGGTGGAGCGTTGAAAAACATAGTGATTACACCCATGACCTTTGAACCTGTCTATGCTCAACCTGCAGAAATAGTGGAAAGGAAAGGGATAGGTCATCCAGACACTGTATGCGACTACTTGGCAGAAAACCTATCTAAGGAACTCTGCAAATGGTATTTAGAAAACTTTGGCGCAATTATGCATCACAATGTGGACAAGGCTTTGTTAGTTGGAGGAGTGGCAAACGTGCGCTTTGGCGGAGGGGAAATAGTAGAGCCTATTGAAATACACTTAGTAGGTAGAGCCATTCTGGAAAAAGATGGGAAAAAGCTTGATAATGTAGATGAGTTTGTGATAAACACTGCAAAGGAGTGGATAAAAAAGCATCTGAGGAATATTGATGCGGAGAAGCATGTAAGAATCTACCCGAAAATAAGGCCCGGTAGCAAGGATTTAGTGGAGCTTTTTGAGAGGTTTCAGAGAAAAGGAGAAATTCCCTTAGCAAACGATACCTCCTTCGGTGTGGGTTTTGCACCTTTAGATACCTTAGAAAGGGCAGTTTATGAAACTGAGACCTTTCTAAACTCTGAGCACATAAAGAACTCCTATCCAGAGATAGGAGAGGATATAAAGGTTATGGGGGTCAGAATAGGAGAAAGAATAAGGCTTACAGTGGCACTCGCTTTTGTAAGTAAATACATAAAAAACATTGATGAATACTTTCAGAAGAAGGAAGAAATAATGCAAAAAACTAAAGAGCACGTTCAGGACGTCATAGGTAAGGAGGTAGAGCTATTTATAAACACTGCAGACAGCAGGGAAAATGAGAGTGTCTATATAACAGTAACGGGGACTTCTGCAGAGCACGGAGATGACGGGCAGGTGGGTAGGGGAAACAGGGTCAATGGATTGATTACCCCATACAGACCTATGAGTTTGGAAGCGGCAGCGGGCAAAAACCCCATATCCCACATAGGCAAAATTTACAACACGGTGGCAAACAAAATAAGCAGAAGGGTTGTTGAGGAAATTGAAGAGGTAGAAGAAGCGTACTGCTATATAGTTTCCCAAATAGGAAAGCCAATAAACGAGCCTCAGGTTTTGGACGTAAAGGTAAGGACAAAAAGGGACTTAAAGAGTATAGAAGATTTGGCAAAGCGTATAGCTCAAGAGGAGCTGGACCTGATGCCAGAAGTTTGGAGAGGCTTTGTAGAAGGTAAGTATCCCGTAGCTTAGAGCTTACTTTTGCACTTTAGGCAGAAGTTTTTACTCTTTTGGTCTACTTCAAAGACCGAGTTGGAGAAGTTCATCACACACCCGGGGGTTTTACAGTGCAAAAGACCAAAGGTGTGTCCCAGCTCGTGGTTTATCTCCTTAAACACCCTTTCAAAGAAAACCCTTTCGTCCTTGTGAAAAAGCCTGTATGTGCTAACAAGGGCGCACCTTCCATCTAACTCACCAATGCCAAAGACAAAGTTTAAGTTATCTTCGTAGATATCAACGTCCGTAATACCTACAAGCTTTAGCATGTTTGGCAGCTCAACTACCTTCATGCGGTTTAGGATTTTGCTTGCGATGAACTGCCCCCTGTTTGGATCGTAAGCATCACGATAATATACAGGCACGTCCGATATTCTTACGTCAAAACTAAACACTTCCTTTATGTTCTTTGCACTGGCAAGCAAGAGCCTTTTCTGAACATTCCCTGTGGCTACAATGTAGATGAACATGTGCAAGGTGTTAAATATAAGCTCTCAAATAATTAGCTTATAAGCTTTACTTATCGTTTATATAAGATAACCTTATAAAAGTATAAGAAGGTTGAAATTGAAAATGGGAGCAAATTCTTAAACTTTTTAATAGGAGGTTTCCCATGGAGATAGGTGGAAGTTTTTACGATAGGAAAGCATACAGCACCTGTTATATGTGTGCCTGCAGGTGTGGGATAGAGGTATACGTCAGAAACAACAAAGTTACTTACATAAAGGGGAACGATGTGCATCCCACTAACAAGGGTGTTCTGTGTGCCAAAGGTTCTTCTGGCATTATGAAAGAATACAGCCCTGCAAGGCTCAGAAAGCCTCTGCTTAGGGTAGGTCCAAGGGGTTCTGGACAGTTCAAGGAAATAGAGTGGGAAGAGGCACTGCAAATAGCAACGCAGTGGTTAGAGGAAGCTCGTAAAAAGGGACCATACAAAATAGCCTTCTTTACCGGAAGGGATCAAATGCAACAGATAAACAGCTGGTTTGCAAGCCAGTTGGGGACTGTCAATTGGGCAGCTCACGGTGGATTTTGCTCTGTAAATATCGCCGCCGCAGGTCTTTACTCCATAGGTGGTTCCTTTTGGGAATTTGGAGAAGCAGACTTTGAAAACACTAAATACTTTATGCTGGTGGGTGTGGCAGAAGACCACTCTTCCAATCCGTTTAAGCTCGGCATTCAGGAAATGAAGCGCAAAGGCGGAAAGTTTGTGGTGGTAAATCCGGTTAGATGGGGCTACGGTGCGGTGGCAGACGAGTGGGTGCCAATAAAACCTGGAACAGACGGAGCCTTTTTCCTTGGTTTAATGCACGTGCTGTTTAAGTATAACTTGGTGAATTGGGAGTTTCTTAAAGAATACACCAACGCAAGCTGGCTTGTAATTCAAGCACCAGGAACCTCAAAGGATGGACTCTTTTACAGAAACCAAGAAGGAAAGCCAATGGTCTTTGACAAGAAAAGTCAGAGCTTTAAGCCAGCAGACAGGATAATGCCAGAGGATTTGGATCCTGCTTTTATAGGAGAGTTCAAAACACCAGAGGGCTACACAGTAAGACCAGCCTTTGACATATTTGCGGAAAGGCTCGTAAAAGATTATTCGCCAGAAAAGGTAGAAAAGATAACAGGCATTTCTGCAAAGGACATAGAGCGAATAGCCAAAGAGATGGGCACCATAGCGTTGTATCATCCTATAGAGCTTCCCATCGAATGGACCGACGTTTGGGGAAGAAAGCACAAAAAGGTTGTTGGAAGGCCCGTATCCTTCCATATTATGAGGGGTATAGCTTCCCACACCAACGGCTTTCAAACCGCAAGGACTGTATTCCTTCTGATGATGATGTTGGGTGTGGTGGATGTGCCCGGAGGATTTCTCAATAAACCTCCCTATCCAAAACACATAGAAGATCTTCCCAAACCTTACAAAATCACAAAGCCAGACGAGATAAAATACGGAGAAATTTACCCTGGACCTCACCTTGGTTATGTTCAAAACCCAGATGACCTTTTGGTGGATGAGAAAGGAAACCCAGTAAGAATAGACTGGGCTTACAGCTGGTGGTTCCCAATGACAGCTCACGGATTAATTCATAACGTGATCCCTGCAGCCTATCAGCAAAACCCTTACGGAATAGAAGTTTTGATGATCTACATGGCAAACATGGCTTGGAACTCATCCCAGAACATTCCATACATCATAGAAGCACTGACTGCCACGGACCCTGCGGGCAACTACATAATACCAAAGATCATTACCATAGACGCCTTCTACAGCGAACAAGTGGCCTATTCGGATTTAGTCTTGCCAGATGCCACATACCTTGAACAATGGTTTGCCTTATCTTTGCTTGATAGACCACCCTCTGCGGTAGATGGTCCAGTAGATGCACTCAGACATCCCATCGTGGATCCTAAGCAAAACGGCTACGATGTAATGGGTTGGGGAGATGTAATGGTAGAACTTGGCTCAAGGCTGAAACTTCCCGGCTTTGTAAATCCAGACGGTTCAAGAAAATACAAGGACTTTAAGGATTTTCTTATAAACTGGCAGATAAGACCGGGTGTGGGTGCCCTTGCGGGATGGAGGGGTAAAAACGGAGACAGACACTTTGTGGGAGAGCCAAATCCAAAACAGCTGGAGATGTATATTAAAAACAAAGGGTTTTTCTACTACAAGCTTGCGGACAATATGCGCTATTACAGACACGTAAATAAGGACTACCAGGAATGGGCAGTTGGCGCAGGATTTTTGAAGAAAGTTGCACCTATTGTGTTTAACTTCTACTTAGAAGCGCTCCAAACCTTTAGACTTGCAGGTCAGGGACTTTGGGAAGGCAAAAATCAACCACCAAATGATCCGATCCTTAGAGAGAGACTTATCAAATACTTTGACCCCCTTCCTTTCTGGTATCCCCCGTTTGAAGAAGAGGTTTCTGGAAAGGACTATCCACTTTACGCCTTTACCCAAAGGCCCCAATGGATGTATCATTCTTGGGATTCTCAAAACGCATGGCTAAGGCAAATCTCCACAAGGAACTACCTCTACATAAATCCAAAAACAGCCCAAAAGTTAGGCATAAATCACTTAGACTGGGTTTGGGTTGAGTCAAGGATAGGAAAGGTTAAGTGTCAGGCGTTCCTAACAAACACCACAGAACCCAATTCAGTTTGGACTTGGAACGCCATAGGCAAAATGAAAGGCGCTTGGGGTTTAAAGCCCGAAGCAGAGGAAGGACATCAGGGCTTTCTGCTGAACCATGTGATACCTCACAGCATCAACATTGGAGGAAGGGAGGTCTTCTACGGAGATCCCATCACAGGACACTTGGCATGGTTTGATACAAAGGTAAAGGTCTATAAAGCAGAAGATCAAACGCCAGAAACCTATCCACAGTTTGAGATAGAGCCATTAGATTATATAAAGGAAAGATGGGTAGATGTTCTAAGGTATAAGCCATGATAGGAACAAAGAAAACAGTAAAAGACTACATGGAGCTTCCTGAAGGGGCCCATTACCAACTAATTGAGGGAGAACTTGTTATGAGCCCTGCACCAGGATATAGTCATCAAAAGGTTTCAATAGCTCTTGCCTCCATCCTCTACGGTTTTATAAAGAAAATTTCAAAGGGAGAGGTGCTCGCTTCTCCCATAGATGTATATCTTGACGAGGAGAATGCTTTTCAGCCAGATTTAGTGGTTGTTTTAAAAGACAGCAAAGCAAGGATAGAAGAAAGGGGCATATT
>Ga0209821_100041_pt1 | contig 25621 bp, 34 predicted proteins | sample SSWtaG_3_FD_184118 | JGI IMG/M metagenome (GOLD analysis project Ga0209821, IMG submission 184118) | Hot spring microbial communities from Sandy's Spring West, USA to study Microbial Dark Matter (Phase II) - SSWTFFsm_matched (SPAdes)... | ecosystem: Environmental > Aquatic > Thermal springs > Hot... | reverse complement strand
ATTAAGTTTTTGCTCTACAAGTTTTTAGAAGTCCCACATAAGCAAGAATAAAGACCACTTGTGCTATAATCTTTACACTCTTTTATGGGGGTTTGATATGGCAATACTGGTGGGGAAGGATACTAAGGTTGTGGTCCAAGGCATTACTGGAAAGGAAGGGTCCTTTCATGCTTTGCAGTGTAAAGCCTATGGCACGCAGGTGGTGGCTGGAGTTACTCCCGGAAAGGGTGGGCAAACTGTAGAGGATATCCCAGTTTTCAACACTGTAGAAGAAGCGGTCAGAGAAAGGGGAGCTAACTGTTCCCTTATATTCGTCCCACCTGCCTTTGCGGCAGATGCCATAGTGGAAGCCTTAGATGCGGGCATAGAGCTTGTAGTTTGCATCACAGAAGGTATTCCAGTAAGGGATATGCTGAAGGTAAAACACTACATGATTAAAAACTATCCCAACGCAAAGCTCATAGGTCCCAACTGTCCCGGAGTTATCACCCCCGGAGAGGCAAAGGTAGGCATAATGCCAGGGCATATTTTCAAGAGGGGAAACATTGGAATTGTTTCCAGAAGTGGCACCCTAACTTATGAAGCATCCTATCAGCTTACGCGCTACGGCCTTGGACAATCTACCGCGGTAGGCATAGGTGGAGACCCAGTGCATGGACTATCCCACAAAGACGTTATAGCTATGTTCAATCAGGATCCAGAAACTCAAGCCATACTTATGATTGGAGAGATCGGAGGAACTGCAGAGGAGGAAGCGGCAGAATACATAAAAGAAAACGTCAAAAAACCCGTCTTTGCATACATAGCAGGTATAACCGCTCCTCCTGGTAGAAGGATGGGGCACGCTGGAGCAATAATAACAGGAGGAAAGGGAACAGCTCAGGCAAAGATGGCTGCATTAAAAGACGCTGGGGTATATGTTATAGAAAACCCAGCGTTTATAGGTAAAACAGTGGCAGAAACACTCGGAGTTATATGAAAGACATATTTATTTTCTAAATGTGATATAATTTATGCAATCCAAAACTTTTAGGAGGTTAAAGTATGGCTTTGAAGACTAAAGTAGACCCGGATACCTGCACATCCTGTGAGCTTTGCTACGATAGAGTGCCAGAAGTATACAAAAACAGAGGGGATGGAATTGCAGAAGTGGTATCACCTGGTCCGGATGGTTGGATGGTTGTGCCTTCAGAGCTCGAGCAGGAGGTAAAAGAGGTTACGGACGAATGCCCCAGTGGGTCCATAATTACAGAGGAAGCATAAAGATTGACATAGATACCTGCACTGCCTGCAGGCTTTGCTACGAAGAATTACCAGAGATATTCTCAGACAGAGGAGACGGCATTCCTATAGTGTATGCAAAGGTTGTAACTGAAAGTCTTATAGAAAGAGTCTTTCAGATAGCGCAGGACTGTCCAAGCGGTTCCATAATCCTTGAGTGATAAACTGATATTCGTAGGCACTGCGGGCGGGAGGGCAAGCGTTTTCAGACGCATCCGGCGCTCTGGTGGCTTTCTTTTAAGACTTTCTGACCTCTGGATCCACACAGACCCTGGCCCTGGAGCCTTTGTCTATCTTCACGATATGGGATTTGACCCAAGGAATTTAAACTGCGTAGTTTTATCCCACATACACTTGGACCACTCTTCGGATATCAATTCAGTTATTGAAGCTGCCACCGATGGAGGAAAGAAAAGGGATTTAGTCCTCTTTGCTCCGCTTTCTGCCCTTGAAGGAGAAAACAGAGTAGTCCTTCCCTTTGTCAGAAGGGAGAGGACTGCAAGGGAATTTATTTTAGAAGAAGGGAAAGAATACGAATACAAAGGCTTGAGCATAAAGGCTGTTATGAAACACAAACACCACCACACAGAAACCTACGCCATTTTATACAACAGGAGGATTTTATACGTTTCCTGCGCACTTTACGAGGACAGAATGCTTGAAGTCTATCCAAAAGGTCTGGACCTTATCATAATAAACACCACCCTTTACGAGAAGAAAAAATACATAGAGCATCTTACCGTTCAGGATGCTAAAAAAATCCTTTCCCATCTAAAGCCCAAACTTGCCATACTTACCCACTTTGGCTACGAAGTGCTCTCAAGCCACAGCTTAGAAGACATAGCGGTAGAAGTAAGAAGGGAAACAGGCGTGGAAACAATATGCGCTTACGATGGGATGGAGGTGGAGCTTTGATAGAGAAGTTTTTCCCAGAGCTTAAGGCTTGGGCAGAAAGCTTTGTTTTGTCTCATGGCTATACCGCTTTATTCGTTCTTTCCTTTACCGAGTCTATAATCCAACCAGTACCACCTTATCCCTTTGTGGCAGCTGCACCCTTTTTTAAGCTAAACCCCTACACAGCCGGTTTTGTTGCCTTTGTAGGAAATATATTAGGTGCGGTGGTTGCTTTCTTTTTAGCCAAGCTTTTGGGAGAGAGCTTTGTAAAAAGACTTTTTAAAGAGAGGCTTTACACAAAAGGAGAGGCGCTTTTTAACAGGTATGGATTTTTTGCAGTCCTTTTGGGAGAGCCTTATAAGTTGGTGTGCTGGCTGGCTGGGATTTTTAACATGCCCTTTTTGACTTTTATATTAGCCAGCATTTTGGCACGTGCTATAAGGATCGGAGTTTTTGTGTTCTTTGGAGATGTGCTTGGTAGGTTTTTACAGTAAATTGGGTGCGGGAGGACTCGAACCCCCAACCGGGCGGTTATGAGCCGCCCGCTCTGCCATTGAGCTACGCACCCTTTACCTTTTATATTATACATCAAATTCAAACCTTTCAATAACTTTTTTTATCTCCAAAGACACGCCCTTCAGAATCCTTAAGCCAAATCCTTCAATTTCAACCGGTAAGCAGTCTATCAAGGCATTAACTATAAAAGCACCCTCAAAATCTTTTAACCTTTCAACCTTTATGCGCTCCTCCTTAACATCCATAAATTCCTTCAAAATCCTCAAGGTAGTGCCTTCAAGTATTCCACTTTCCTTGGCTGGCGTGTAAAGAGTGTTTCCCTTAAGGAACAAAAGGTTAGCAGAAGAAGTTTCGCATACCTCATCCCTTTCATTTACTATGATCCCATCGTAGAAACCCTCTTGCAAAGCTTGTCTTTTTACCATTACGTTAAATAGATAGTTTGTGGTCTTGTGCCTACAAATGGGTTCTGTAGAGTGTCTTCTGTAGGATGAAAGTGTGAGTTTTATAGTCCCTTGAATGGGTTTGAGCTTTTTGAGTATGATCATCTTCCCATAATCGTTAGCCTTTCCGCCGTAGTAGTCCTCTCCCTTGGCTATCAGACAAAACTTAAGGTAAGATTGATCCTTTACTTCTACCATGCAGTCTTCTTTAAACTCTTCGTAACTTGGACAGGGTATGCCAAAAAATTCTGCTGACCCTTTTAGCCTTTCGTAGTGTAGTCTAAGCCTTTTTTCCGATATGGGCAGTTTCATGGTTTCAAAAAGCCCCTCTCCGTAAAGCAAGGTGCGATTTATCATTCCCACTCCCTTTCTTCAAAGGCTCTTTGTAAGCTTTCTGGAATCTCTACATCAATACCGAACAAGAGCTTAGTTTGAAGAGCGTTTAGCACAGCTTTGGCTTTTGCAGTGTTGTTAAAAAATATGTAAGTCTCCCTATCTCCCAACTCTTTTATTTTACTTCTAATCTTTATCAGCTCTTCCAAAGAGTAAAGATAGTCGTACAGGTGCTCTGGGTCTTTCCCGTGAAGTCTGACGTAGTTTATTGCTCCAACTCCCACCCAAGGTCCCACCAAAAACCTCTTATCCTTCGGCGCATCACTATTCACTAAGGAAAAACCATTTTCTTCCAAAAACTGGTAAAAGTCAGCCCTCCTAAAGCTTTTGTTTCTTACCTCCACCACCTTGTCTATGCCTTTAAACTCCTTAGATATCTTCCTTAAATACTCAAGGCTTTCTGCAGAGTATCCAAAGTTGTGTGGAAATTGGAAGAGGATGGCTATGAGCCTCTCTTCTTCAATCATGGGCTCTATGGAATAGATAAATCTTTTTACATCCTCCGAGAAGAAGCTCCTTCTGTGTGTGAAAACTTGATGGGCTTTTACAGAAAACTTAAGCTTACTGGTCCTTTCCAATAAACTTTTTACACTACTTCTGTCTGGAAACCTATAAAAAGAAGAGTTAAGCTCTAATACGTTAAAAAACCTTTCGTAGTACTTTATCCACTCCTGTCTTTTTAAATTGTGGGGGTAGAAAACCCCCACCCAGTCTCTGTAGTAAAAACCACTACATCCTACATAAACCTTCAAGGTGTAAATTTAGACTTAAAGTCCTTGAGCGCTTCATCTATCTTTTTCTTTAGATCTTCGTCAAGAGCTTTCTTTTCTTTTATTTCCTTTAGGATGTCGGGTCTTTGTTTATCAAGGTATGTGTATAGCTGTTTTTCAAACTTTCTGACCGCTTCCACAGGTAGGTCATCCAAGTATCCGTTGGTCCCCGCATATATGGCCACTATCTGCTTTTCCACAGGTATGGGATTGTATGGCTCTTGCTTTAAAAGCTCTACAAGTCTCAATCCTCTGTTGATGGTCTGCTGAGTTGCTTTGTCAAGTTCAGAGGCAAACTGAACGAACGCTTCCAGCTCTCTGAACTGAGCCAGATCCAACCTAAGAGTTCCAGCCACTTGTTTCATAGCCTTTATCTGTGCCGCACCACCTACACGAGAAACTGAAAGACCCACGTTTATGGCAGGTCTTACACCTTTGTTAAACAGGTCAGGCTCCAAGTATATCTGCCCGTCTGTGATGGATATAACGTTTGTGGGAATGTATGCGGCCACGTCCCCAGCCTTTGTTTCTATTATGGGCAGTGCGGTTAAGGATCCAGCTCCGAGCTCGTCGTTGAGCTTGGCAGCCCTTTCCAAAAGCCTTGAGTGAAGGTAGAAAACGTCCCCTGGGTATGCCTCCCTTCCCGGTGGTCTTCTCATAAGCAAAGATAGCTGTCTGTAAGCTTCTGCGTGCTTTGAAAGGTCATCGTAAATTATAAGTGCATGCTTTCCGTTGTCCCTGAAGTATTCCCCTATGGTGCATCCTACAAAGGGAGCCAAGTATTGCAAGGATGCAGGATCTGTGGCAGAAGCGACCACTACGCATGTGTATTCCATCGCTCCACTTCTTTCAAGCAGTTCTATAATCCGGGCAGTGGTTGACCTCTTTTGTCCTATGGCTACGTATATGCAGTAAACATCCGTGTCTTTTTGGTTAAGTATGGTGTCTATGCATATTGTAGTTTTACCAGTAGAGCGGTCTCCTATAATAAGCTCCCTTTGGCCCCTTCCTATGGGAATCATTGAATCTATTGCTTTAATACCCGTTTGCAGTGGCTCATGGACAGATTTACGCTTTACCACACCAGGAGCTATCTTTTCTACAGGAGACCTGTATTCATACTGCACTGGGCCCTTTCCGTCTAGGGGATTTCCAAGGGGGTCTATAACCCTACCAATAAGACCTTCGCCCACGGGAGCATCGAGAATTCTACCCGTCCTTCTGACCAGAGAGCCTTCCTTTATACCACTTTCACTGCCAAGCACAATCAAACCTACGTTGTCCTCTTCTAAGTTGAAAGCCAAACCCAGCGTGCCACCTTCAAACTCAACCACCTCGTTTGCCATTACGTTGTCCAATCCGTAAGCTCTTGCCACGCCATCACCAACGTAATAAACAACTCCCACCTCTTCCATCTTCACAGATTCTTCCAAACCCTTCAACTGCTCTTTTAACATCTGCAGTGCTTCTTCATAGCTTATGGTTGCCATAATATTACCTCCTAATAACTTTTGGGATTAATATTATACTATTCCTTACTAGGAGGGAGAAAATGATTGTGGATTTGGAAAAGAAGCTCATAAGGCTAAAAGTTGTGTATTATAGGCCTGCAATGTCTGGTAAAACTACTAACTTAGAGAGCATTTCCAAATTGGAAGGTTTACAGCTTACAAAAATAGATACAAAGGGTGAAAAAACCTTAGTCTTTGATTTTTCAACTAAGAAAGTGCCAGTTAGCAACATGACTGCTTCTTTTGCCCTTTATACAGTGCCCGGTCAAGAAATATACAAAGACATAAGGCTAACGGTTTTGAAGGGTGAGGATTTACCCAAGATAGGCAAAAGATACGAGGAAGTCCCTGTGGTAATCCAGTACAACAAGATGGACCTGGAAAACGTGCTTCCCTTTGAGGTCTTGGAGAAGGAAATAAATAAGGATAGACTGACATCGGTATGTGCTAGCGCTATTAAAGGGGAGGGGGTTAAAGAGACCTTTAATATGATAGAAAGTCTCTTGCTATCACGTCTGGAGCGGATACTGGGATGATATCGGGCTATTTTACTTCTCAACAGGACTTTGTGGATTTGGTTAATGGGTATCTTTCCAACAAAGAAGGCATACTCGAAATTTATTTGGAGGGTAAATCTATAGAACTGTACATTGAGAAAGGCTATATAAAGGGTTTTTATGTAGAAACAGAAGGGTTGACCGTTGCCGAGATTAACACATCCTCTCTACTGCTTTATAACCTTTTTAGTATGTTAGATAATCCAAGTGCTCTTTTCACCTTTAAAACAGGCATAGATAAAGATAGTTTTTTCAAGCTTCATGAGCCCATATCTGCCGAAGAGTTAATCTTACAGCTTCAGCTTGCTTACCAAGAGTTTAAGTCCATTCTAAGCTTTATCATAACACCATTTGCCAGTTTTAGAGTACTAAGACCCTTTGAAGGAATGCATCATTATAATGGGAAGACTTTTGCCTTTGTTATTCTGACGTCCAAACAGAACCTAGTTCCCGAAATGAGAAAAATACGAGAACTTTTCCAATCTGGGTTTTTGGATATAGGACAGTTTTTAGCCCCAGAGGCTAGCAAAAAAAACTATGAAATAGACTACATAGTTAGGAATGTGGATGTAAGAAACGTAAACACATTCTCCCTATTTGAAAGCCTTAAACTAAGTAAATTTACCGGTTTGGTTAGTATAAACGGACCTAACAGTAGTTACAATGCTTATTTCAAAAGAGGCAATTTTGCAGCGCTTTATCCATATAGCTGTGATCTTTTTGACTTTCTTCTTAGTCCTGAAAATGGCTATACAATGAGCATAATCAGCATGCCTGAAAATCTTTTAGAAAAGTTCATGCTACGACATTCAACAAATAAACTAGTAAACAACCTTTTCGACGATTTTGTAGAATTGGGGAAGCTCTTCATAGGGATTGTAAAGAGAGGATTCAGTGGTTTGCTGACACTCCGAAAGGGAAATGAAAGAATTTATTTTTTATATGAAAATGGGACCTTGTTAGCCTCGCTGCTGGATAGAGATGAGATAAAGGTATCAAAAATGGAACCCTATAAGGATAATTTCTTATTGGAGCTTATTCCCTTTGAGAATATGGAAAACTTCTGGGAAGTATTACATCTTCTCTTTATAAATACGGTGTATGGCATAATTATAAGGCATAGCAGCCAAACAACTCAAAGCATACTCCACTATCTGGTATCTTCCGACCTCCTCAAATTAGTGGAGGGAAGGATTTATTTCAGAGTTGATCCCATAGGTAGAAGGGAGGATGTTTTAGGTTTTCTGTCTTTTCTTTTGGATGTAGGCCAAAAAATTTTAGGTAGAAAGAGGTTAGAAGAGGAATTGGAAGCGTCCTTACATCCCTATAAGGAGGTTTTTAAAATATTAGATATAGAGAGATTGCACTAAGCTTTGGGATAAGAGTGCTGTTGGTTGAAAGTATAATATTATTAAACCCTTGGAGGAGAAAAGATGGATATAAAAAAGATACCCCCTGGTAAAAATCCTCCTGAAGACATATACGTGGTGGTTGAAATACCCCAGGACAGCCCCATAAAGTATGAGCTGGACAAAGAAAGCGGAGCAATCTTTGTGGATAGGTTTTTATTTACAGCCATGCATTATCCTTTTAACTACGGTTTTATACCACAGACTTTAGCCGACGATGGGGACCCAGTGGATGTGCTCGTGGTTTCAAGGTATCCGGTTGCTCCCGGGAGTGTGCTAAGGTGCAGGCCCATAGGTGCTTTGGAAATGAGGGACGAAGAGGGTGTGGATACAAAGCTTATAGCGGTTCCCCACTCAAAGATAGATCCCACCTTTGACGACGTTAAAAGCGTGGATGACCTCCCTAAGGCCCTTTTGGATAGGATAAAGCACTTTTTTGAACACTACAAAGAATTAGAGCCTGGCAAGTGGGTAAAGGTGGAGGAGTTCAAGGGCATTCAGTTTGCCATAGAAGAGATAAAGAAGGGCATAGAAAACTACCGCTCCGCCAAATAATTCTGCGGTCCCTTGTATTAAAGAAAGTTTTCCAAGATTCTTTGGACTTCCTCCGTGTATTTGTTCTGTTTATGATTTATTATGAGTGGACTTTCTACGATTAGCTTAGGTTTTAAGTTTTTCACACCTACGATACGAACCAGCTTAGCATGTCTATCTATAAAAGGATGGAAAAATTTTAGATACATGGGTCTGATGTTCAAACTCTCCATAACACCACAAGCTTCTAAAAGTCTGTAAGAGGGAAGCAAAATATTGATAAAACCTCCATCTTTGAGAATATAGGAAGCTGATTCTAAAAAATCCCCTAAGGTCCCGTCTATTTCAGTGTGATAGGGATTTGCTGATGGTTTTTCATAGAAAGGTGGATTTATAACAACACAATCTAAACTCTGACGCTCCAAAAACTGATTTATTTTCCTAACGTCACATTCCAAGACTTCTATCCTATCTTCAAGATTGTTGTTTTTTACATTCTGCTTGAGTAATTGGATCATAGTGTGGTCTTTCTCCACAGCTATAACTTTACAGTTATACTTTAGGGCTATAAGTATTGAGAGTGCCCCAAAACCTGCACCCAAATCTGCCACTAAGCTTTTTCTCTTTATACCTTTTATGCTCCAAACAAACAGGATTTCTACTACAGAAAGTCTATGAGCCTTAGGTTGGATAAACTTTACTTTACCTCTGAAAAAATCAAACTCTCTAAACCCTTCCAAACCTCTCCACTAATTCCAAAAGCATCCTTGCCCTTTCTACTTGTTTTGTTATCTCTTCTATCTCTTCCATGGTCTGTGCAGTGGCAAGTTTCTTTATCGCTTTATCAAACTCTTCCTTCTCCTTACCGGCGTCAATTTCCCCTATGGTATAAGCCTCCTCTGCTAGTATGATAACCTTTTCTGGTGTTACATCCACAAAGCCGTAAGTAACCGCTATTCCCCCTTCCACCTTCCCGTCAAAGTAAACAAGACCGGGTTTTAACAGAGTCATCAAATACATGTGCTTTTCTAAAACCCCTATTTCCCCTTCTGCAGTGGGAATGTTTACCGAATTTACCTCTTTTGAGAATGCCAAACCTTTTGGAGTAACTATCTCTACCTTTATCATAGCTTATGATTATATCACACGGGTAGCCTGTAGTTTTCTTGAGTCAATAGATCAACCCCCACCTGTAGGTTTTCCACCCACTCTATGAACCTATTTACCATTTCCTTGCCTTTAAAGATCGCTCCGTGCTGGGGCACAATCATCTCTATGTCCAGCTGTCTAACCATGTTTGCCCAAAATCTCAGCACTTTGTTGCTTACCATATATCGCCTGTGAAAACCTTCCATGTATTTGATGTGAGAATCAAAGTCTTCTACAAAAAAGTAATCCTGTCCTAAGCTGGCACCCAGATCTCCGGAGAAAAGTATTTTGGAACAAGGATCATAAACCTGAAAGTTTCCCTCCGAGTGAAGAAAGTGAGCGGGCAAGACTAAAAGTTTACACTCTCCACCTAAGAGGATGGTAGTTCCTCTGTCGTCTATGGGTACTACCCTATCCTCCAACTGACTATCTAACACGAATTGGGGGAGAAACCTCATCCAAAGCTTAGATATGTAAGCTACCGCTTTTGTAGTCATCAACCAACCGTTTATTGAAGCCACTATATCTGGGTCTTGGTGGGATAAGAAAATGTATTTTATCTGAGTTGGCGGAATGTAGAGGGAAATATCGGATAGAAGTTTGGAGAATACCTTATAGCCTCCCGGATCCAAGAGCATTCCCTCATTTTTGTGAATTATTAACACCTGATTAGCCTGCACTGCGCTCGCAGGCGTAAGCTCTTCAAAGAACACAACCTTGTGTTCCGAGGTACTGTAGAGTGCTATCTTTGTTTCCATAGCTTTCTCCTTTTAATAGCTTTCTCCTTTTAAAAATTTTAAAAATTATAAAATATTTATTTAGGTGGTATATTATATTTAGGTGGCTTTTTCAAACAATTCACCCATGGGCATAGTCCCTGGATACTAATAAATTATTTAATGAACAATCATTCGGAGGATAGACTATGTGCAAAGAGTGTGGATGTGGTGGAGAAAATCACAAAGAAAACAAGAAGGTAGTAGAAGCTTTAACAAAAGTGCTTGATGCAAACGACAGACAGGCGCAGGAGAACAGAGAGCATTTTGAAGAGTATGGTGTTTATGCCATAAACTTGATGAGCTCGCCCGGTGCTGGTAAGACCAGCCTTATAGAGGCTACGATAGAGGCTCTGGGTGATAGTGTAAAGATAGGTGTTATAGAGGGGGACCTTGAGACAGACCTTGATGCCCAACGTGTGAGAAGTAAGGGAGCACCAGCTGTTCAGATAAACACGGGAAGTGCCTGTCATTTAGACGCCTTTATGGTTCATAACGGCATACATCAGCTTCCGCTGAAGGACCTTGACCTTGTTTTTATAGAAAACGTAGGAAACTTGGTCTGTCCCGCGTCTTACGATGTGGGTGCGCACCTGAATGTGGTCTTGCTCTCAGCCACAGAGGGTGCGGACAAGCCGGAGAAGTATCCAGTCATGTTTAGACACGCAGACCTTTTGGTGATAACAAAGATAGACTTAATTCCATACGTTGACTTCCCCATAGAAAGTGCAATAAGGTCCGCAAGGAAGATAAAACCGGGTATAGATGTCATAGCGCTGTCTTGTAAAACTAAGGAAGGCTTGGAAGACTGGCTGGACTATCTTAGATTTAAGGTTAGGATAAATAAGAGAGCTTTGAAATGAATGTTCTTTGGATACACAGACTTACGTGCTGTGGAAACACCCACTCTTTTCTAAACTACGAGCATCTGGATAAACTTTTTGGGAAAATTAGGCTTTTGCACCATCCTTCCCTTTCGTTGAACGATGAGAGAGAGGTGGTGGAAAATATATTGAATGGCAAATTGGATTTAGACGTGTTAATAGTTGAAGAGGTCTGTTGGGATCAGATTTTTTATCTTCAAGCGGTAAGCCTGTGATTAACCTTTCTGGTTGTCCAGCCCATCCCGATTGGATAGCCGCTATTTTATTGATTTAGACCAGTGGAACAGGCCGAAGGTCTTTTATTCCACTCTTGCCCATTGGGGATGCACAAGGAACGAATACTTTGAGTGGAAGGTTGAAGCGGAAAGGTTAGGCTCTAAAAAAGGGTGTCTTTTTTACTATTTTGGATGCAGAGGGCCTCTAACCTACTCTTCATGTAATAAGATCCTTTGGAACTCTGTAAGCTCCAAAACCAGAGTTGGGACGCCATGTTTTGGATGCACTGAGTTTGATTTTCCCAGAGTGGGACTCTTTGAAACAAAGCAATTTGCCAACATACCCGCAGAACTCCCCATAGGTGTTTCAAAAAGAGGCTACGTAATGCTTTCTGGAATAGCAAAGGTCTTTGCTCCAGAGAGGTTGAAAATTGAGGATTGAAAAGAGAATATTAGCAAGGGTAGAGGGGACGGCTTACTTAGAGCTTGAGTGGAAGGACGGAGTTATCTCAGATGCAAGGGTAATAGTTGCTGGTTCAAGAAGTTTGGAGAAGGCACTTGAAGGCAGGCCAGTGACAGATGCCCTCGTAATAACACCAAGGGTTTGTGGCATATGCGGTCATGCCCATCTAATGGCAAGCGTTTTGGCCATTGAAAATGCTCTTGGTAATCCTCAGATAAATTCAGAACCATATAAAGTGGTTCTATCTTTTTTTGATGCCAGACTTTCTCAGGTTGGGTGAAGAGCTCAAAGACTTTGAGCCATACAGTGGTTCAAAGTGGAAAAAGGCAATCTCCCTATGTGCTGATATAACTAAGGCTATTGCTCTATTTGCAGGCCAGTGGCCTCATTCTTCCTATGCAGTCCCGGGCGGTGTTACCTCCCAGCCAGACATCCATCAGATATACTCTGCAATGCAAATAGTATGCAATGTAAAGGAATTTTTCTTAGAGGATATGGTGGGCATGTCAGAAGAAGAATATAAAAAACTGAGAGAATCTGGACTTTGGGAGAAGATAGAGGGGGACTGTGGCATTTTTATAGAACTCGGGAAGAAGATTTCATCCTGCAAGTTATAAAAATATTCAGGTTTTAGAAAGAAGCGTATACTCACAAACACAAATTGTGCGCTACAGGGAGGCTCCCTGCGAAACGGGTCCTATAGCAAGAAAAATAGCCTTAGGAGATAAGATAGTAAATAGGCTACACAAAACCTACGGCTCAAGTTTTATTAGTAGAACACTTTCCAGAATTTTAGAAGTTTGGGACCTATTGATTGAAGTAGAAAACCATCTTAAAAAACTTCCCTCTCTTTTAAAAGAACCTTCCCGTTTGGACCTTATGGAAAAGGTAAAAAGATTAAATGGTGAAGGTGCAGCTTTTGTAGAGGCTTCAAGAGGAATGCTGATGCATAGGATAAAGGTTATTGAGGGGAAGATAGCGGATTACAGAATAGTCACCCCTTCTATGTGGAATCTGGAACCCAGATGTAGGAGATTTTTAGGAGTAGCTGAAAAAATCTATAATGGTATTGAAAAGCTTTGATGCCTGTTCTGTATGCACGGTTAGGTAGGGGATGGGTGATGAGTAGGATAAAGCTCTCCCATGGTGGCGGTGGTGAGGACAGCTGGAAGCTTATAAGGGAGATTTTTTTAAAATACTTTTCCAACCCGCATCTTAACAGATTAGAAGATTCTGCCGTTTTGGATGTGGGCAGTAAAATAGCCTTCACCACAGATGCCTTTACCGTAAAGCCAATACACTTTAAAGGTGGAAACATAGGAAAATTAGCAATAGCGGGAACTGTTAATGACCTTGCGGTTATGGGTGCAAAGCCTGTATATATCTCCGCCAGTTTTATCATAGAGGAGGGATTTTTGTTGGATGAGTTGGAGCTGATAGTAAAAAGCATGAAAGAGGAAGCGGATAAAACAGGAGTCCTGGTGGTTGCAGGGGATACAAAGGTGGTTCCGAAAGGTAGCGCAGATGGAATATTTATATCCACATCGGGCATAGGTCAGGTGCTTTTTGAAGGACTTTCCGCATCCAACGTAAAGCCGGGAGATGTCTTGATTATAACCGGTAGTATAGGAGATCACGGAGCGTGTATTCTTGCGGAGAGGGAAGGTTTTGAGATAGATGTAGAGAGTGACTGCAATAGCCTTTGGAATTTGGTGGAAGCCATACTATCCACTGGTGCGGAGGTGCATGCCATGAGGGATCCAACAAGAGGGGGGCTGTCCGCAGTGCTTCACGAGTGGGCTCAAGCTTCAAAAGTATCCTTCATCGTAGAAGAAGAGAAAATTCCCGTAAAAGAACCAGTTTTAGGTCTCTGTGAATTATTGGGATTGGAGCCCTATCACTTAGCTTCCGAAGGAAAGATTATCTTAGCGGTAAAAGAAGAAGATGCGAACAAAGTTTTGGAAGTGCTAAAAGAAAAAAACTTAGAAGGCTTTTCAGTTATAGGAAGGACTGTTTCTTCAGAAAAAAAGCCTGAGGTTCTTTTAAAAACTCCCTACGGAACTTATAGATATTTAGAACCTCCTGCGGGAGAGCTTTTACCAAGGATATGTTAGCATGCATGAGTTTTCTATAGTTCAAAGTCTTTTGGAGCTTGTGGAAAAGATCTGCGAGGAGCACAAGGCTAAGTCTGTCAGTAAAGTTGTTGTTAGCGTGGGTGTTTTGTCAGGCGTAGAACCCCATCTTCTCAAGGTTGCCTTTGACACCTTCAAAGAAAATACGATAGCCCACTCTGCAGAGCTTTTGTTGGAAATAGAAGGACTTACCCTAAGGTGCAACGAATGTGGAGCAGTTTCTGAAAAGAAAGAGTTAAACATTCTGTGTCCCAAGTGTGGATCCTTTAATACAACCATAGAAGGTGGTCAGGATCTTCTGCTAAGGAGTGTGGAGATGGAATATGAGGATGAAGATTGAAATCATAGGTGCGGTGCAGGGTGTAGGATTTAGGCCCTTTGTCTATAGGCTGGCTAAGGAAATGGGATTGAGAGGATTTATCATAAACACACCAGAAGGCGTTAGGATAGAAGTAGAGGGAGAAAAGCTTGAAGAGTTTTTATCACTTTTACAAACCCAAAAGCCACCCCTTGCTCGTATATATTCCCTTTCGGTAGAATACAGCCATGAGGTAGGTTATACGGACTTTGAGATAAGAGAAAGTAATGCGTTTGGAAAGAGAGAAGCCTTTATACTTCCAGACATAGGAACCTGTGAGCAGTGTTTGATAGAACTGTTTAATCCTAAGGATAGAAGATATCTTTATCCTTTTATTAACTGCACTCACTGCGGTCCGAGGTTCACAATCATAGAAAAACTTCCTTACGACAGAGAGAACACTACTATGAAGAGTTTTAATATGTGTGAGCTTTGTAAAAAGGAATACGAAAACCCTGAGGATAGAAGATTTCACGCCCAACCTAATGCCTGTCCTAAGTGTGGTCCTTGGGTTTCGCTTTACGACAACAAGGGATCTTTGCTTGCGGAAAGGGAGGATGCTATACTTCTGGTGCTAAAAGCTCTGAAGGAAGGGAAGGTAGTAGCGGTAAAAGGGATAGGTGGTTTTCACCTTATGTGCAATGCGACCGAAGAAGAAGCAGTAAGGACCTTAAGGGAGAGGAAAAGAAGAAAGGAAAAGCCCTTTGCGGTAATGTTCAAAGACTTAGATCAGCTCAGAACCTTTGCCAAACCTACACCACTTGAAGAAGCCATTCTTTCTTCTCCAGAAAGGCCCATAGTTTTAGTGGAGAGAGGAAGTGGAACACTTTCAGGAGCAGTAGCACCAGGCTTAAAGAAGATAGGAGCCTTTTTACCATACTCTCCACTGCACTACATAATCACAAAAAATCTTGATTTTCCCCTTGTTGCCACTTCTGGCAATTACTCAGAAGAGCCCATAGTAAAGGATAACGCTGAAGCCCTTGAAAAGCTGTCCCAACTGGCGGATCTTCTGCTCCTTCACAACAGGGATATAAGAAGGCGGTGCGATGATTCTGTAGTTAAGGTGGTAGGAGGGGTGCCTTTGCCCATAAGAAGATCCAGAGGATATGCACCGTTACCTATAAGGCTTCCCTACAAACTATCAAAAAAGGTGTTGGCGGTTGGCGGGATGCTAAAGAACACCTTTGCCATAGCCTGGGAGGACAGGGTTTTTGTCAGTCAGCACGTTGGAGACGTGGAAAACTATCAAACTCTTAAAAGCTTTGAAGAGATGATTTTAGACTTTATGGAGCTTTACGAGTTTGAGCCAGAGGTTGTGGTTTGCGACATGCATCCAAGGTATGAAACTACGCGTTGGGCTAAGGAGTTTGCAGAAGAGAAAAACATCCCCCTTTTAAAAGTTCAACACCATTACTCTCACATACTCTCCTGCATGGCAGAGAGGGGGCTAAAAGAGAGGGTTCTGGGAATAGCTTGGGATGGCACAGGCTACGGGACCGATGGCACCCTTTGGGGCGGAGAATTTTTGATCTGCGACTACAAAAACTTTGAAAGGGTCTATCATTTCAGACCTTTTAGGTTGATAGGTGGAGAAAAGGCGGTTAAAGAACCAAGAAGGGTAGCACTTTCCATCCTTCTTGAGGTGTTTGGCGAACAAGCCCTTAACCTTGAACTACCATTTGAAGAAAAAGAGCTTAACATACTGTTTATTTCTTGGAAGAAGGGAATAAATGTTCCCCTTTCAAGCTCGGTGGGAAGACTATTTGATGGTGTGTGTTCCCTCTTAGGCATACGACACTACAACAGCTACGAAGGTCAATCTGCAATGGCTTTGGAAGACCTTTACGACCCTTCTGTAAAAGACCACTATTCCTTTGAGATAGAGGGGAATACAGTAGACTGGCGTCCTCTTATTTTGGATCTTTTAAAAGACAAAAGTAAAGAAAAAGCCCCCTCAAGGTTTATAAACACTTTGGCAAAAATAGCTTTGGAAGTTGCAAAAAGAATAGAAATAAAAAGGGTGTGTCTTTCTGGAGGAGTAATGCAGAATAACCCACTTGTAAGCAGAATAGTGGAGTATCTTACAGGAGAAGGCTTTAAGGCATACACTCACCAGAAAGTCCCAGCCAACGACGGAGGTCTCAGCTTGGGACAGGTAGCCTATTCATTATTTTTGGATTAACCTTTTTAAGGCACTAAACCTTGAATCTTCCTGATGCTCTTCCAATGTTGGGATTGTGCAATCTACGCTACAGAGGGGTTTTGTAGGTATGCTAAGAATTATCTGCTCTCTTACAAGCTCAGTTATATCAAAATGCTCTTCATCTTCCAGGAAACATACGTTCAAATCCTGAGCCTTCAGGCTTATAGCCAGCTTTTCTGGCATTTTCTCTAGTCTCACATTTTCTTCGCTTTCAATCTCTCTTACAAATGGTGTTAGACATCTACTGCATTCAAGCTTAATTTCTCCTTTGATTTTCAAGTTAACCGAATAGCCACCTGTTACCTTTTCTATCTCCACCTCTACATCCACTGGCTTTTCCAGATCTCCAAGGTCTGCCGGCAAATTTAAGTCCTTTGGACTGATCGTGTAAAAGCCGGAAAACCGTTTTGAAGTTTTGAAAATTTCCTTTAGGTTTAATACGGGCATAGGATTTAAAATAAGATAACCAAGTTCTTTTTCAAGGAGGATAGAAATGAAAGTTGTATGCGTAGGAGGAGGAACAGGTTTGTCCAATCTTTTGAGGGGGCTAAAAAAGGAGGTGGGAAACCGCATAGAGGAACTCTCCGCTATAGTGACAGTAGCAGATAGTGGTGGAAGCACAGGAAGACTTAGAAAGTCTTATCACATTCCTGCCCCTGGAGATATCAGAAACTGTTTGGTAGCACTATCGGAAAGTGAAGAGATCCTTCAGAAGCTGTTTCAATACAGGTTTAAAGGTGGAGAGTTAGAGGGACACTCCTTTGGAAACCTCTTTTTGGTAGCACTAACCGACATTACAGGCAGTTTTATTTCAGCCATAAATTTGGCTTCCCAGATACTCAGAACCAAAGGGGAGATCATTCCTGCCACTACGGCAGATGTTCATCTGTGGGCAGAGTTTTCAAACGGAGAAGTGGTTGAAGGGGAGGAGAGTATAACCGAATATGGTAAGGCGAGCAAGGCTAAAATAGTTAAAGTTTGGATTGACCCACCTGACGCTAGGGCGCCCATTGACGCCATAGCAAAGGTTCAAGATGCAGATTTAATTATCTTTGGTCCAGGCAGTCTATACACCAGCATAGTCCCCAACTTGCTAATTAACGATCTGAGGCAGGCGGTAGAAAGCTCAAACGCTATAAGGATCTTTGTAGTAAATGCTATGACCCAGCCAGGGGAAACAGATGGCTACAGTGCCTACGATCATATAAAGGCTTTTTTAGAAGCTACTGGTCTTTCAAAGGTAGATATAGCTATTCTCAATACCAAGATGCCTTCCGATGGGGTTTTAAGAAGATACATAGAGCAAGGACAAGAGCCAGTCATACCAGACATAGCAAAAATAGCCAAAGCGGGTATAACTGTATATGCGGAAGATCTGATAGGAGAAAATCAAGATTTTGTAAGACACGATCCAGACAAGCTAACGGATACGATCCTAAGAGCCTATTCTCATGCACTTTCTTGAGTTTAACACTTCTTTGATTCCAGAAGAACAGGCGGAAGTTTTAGTAATAGGCAGTGGCATAGGGGGTCTTGTTTGTGCCTTAACTCTGTGGGAATTAGGACTAAAACCTGTTATCATCACCAGAGGTGTAGGTAATACCTTTTATTCTCAAGGTGGTATAGCCTGTGCAGTAAGTCCTCAAGATAGCCCTTCCCTTCACTTTTTGGACACTCAAAGAGCAGGAAGGGGTCTTTGTAATACAAAAAGCCTTTGGGTAATGGTGGAAGAAGGTCCTCAGAGGATAATAGACCTTCAAAGGTGGGGTGTGGTCTTTGATGAGGACAAAGCATTGGAAGGGGGCCATTCTGTACCAAGGGTGCTAAAAGTTAAAGATCATACGGGAAAAGCTATATACACAGCCTTATGGGAAAGGATAAAAGAAAAAGGAATAAAGGTTGTAGAAGGGGAGCTACAGGAGATATTAGGGGGACAAACTGTGGAGGGAGCCATTGTTTTGGAAGGAGAAGGGCTAAAGTTTTATAGGACGAACTTTTTGGTATTGGCTACAGGTGGTGCAAGCTCTATGTTTTTGCACTCTTCCGGACACGTTAAAGGTGATGGAATAGGCATAGCCTTCAGAAAAGGCGTGCCTATAAAAAATCCTGAATTTGTCCAGTTTCATCCAACGGTCTTGGAGAATTCTTCCTTTCTCATCTCAGAGGCGGTAAGAGGTGAGGGAGCTACTTTGATAGACAGTGAGGGTAACAGGTTTGTGGATGAACTTCTGCCAAGGGATCAAGTGGCAAGGGCGATATATTCTAAACTAAAAGAGGGAAGGAAGGTGTTCCTTGACCTTAGACCCATAGCAGAAAAAGGAGTAGATATCAAAGAAAGGTTCCCTACCATATACTCTAAGCTTGTGGAAAGCAGTTATGACCCATACAAACAGCCCATACCTGTCGTTCCTGCAGCACACTACTACATAGGTGGTTTAGAGGTTTCTACCTATGGACAGACGAGCATCTTTGGTCTTTATGCGGTGGGAGAGTGCAGTTGCACTGGGGTCCACGGCGCTAACAGGCTTGCTTCTAACTCCTTGCTTGAGGGTTTGGTCTTTGGCTACAGAACTGCTTACCAGATCTATCACGACAAAAAATACGCAAAACCAAGCAAAGCTCAATTTAAACACCTTTCCTCTGGACACGAAAAGCCCAAATACAGATTTGAAGACTTAAAGGTTTTAATGTGGAATCACTGCGGTATTGAAAGGGAAGAAGGTTCTCTAATGGAAGGTATAAAAAAGCTTTTAGATTGGCTTAAGGATTGGAAAAGTTGGGAGAGGACTCCAGAGAGTAGAAGGCTTTTTGATGTTAGCCTTGTTGCCTTTGCCACACTATTGGGCGCTCTCCAAAGAAAAGAATCAAGGGGATGTCATTACAGAAAGGACTTTCCCTACCAAAGGGACCAGTTTGAAAGGGATACTATAATAGGTTTCTTTGGTTTAAACTTATTGGGATGAGGTTAAGAAAATTGCTAAGAAAAAGCGAGCTGTTGGATGAAAGGTCAGAAGTGCAGGAACTTTTCAAGGAGTAGCAAGAGATAGACTATGAGTTTAAAACTCAAGAGATCAACAACTGCTTAGTTTTGGAAGTTAGCCTAAATCCAGAAAGCTTTGAAGCATTGATAGGTATCTTTTCAACTAAAGAAGAAGCTATGGGAGCTTTTTTAAGTCTTGCGGAGGAGCTGGGATGGGAAAAGGTGCCAGAAAGCTTTGCGTTTTACCATGCCATCTTTGACGGCAATAAGGTTATCGCAGGGATAAAAGTAGATGGTCAGATATACACTTACGACCAGCTTAATTTAGAAGCAATGATCAGACAGTTAGCAAGCAAAGACAGAATAGTGGTTTATTCCATGGATGTTTTAACTTACATAAAGGACATATACCCAGAGGTGGATAGAAAAACCTATTCCATATCCAAAGCTATAGCTCAGAAGGCGATGAACCCACCTGACTTAGACATCTTAGCCAAGCTTTACGGGAGGGAACTAAGATCCATTGAAGACTACCTTAACTTTATTGAAGAACTAACAAAAGCACCAATAAGGTTGCCAGAAGGGGAAGTTGAACTTCCAGCCTTAGACGGACCTACTCAAGCTTGCTGATTAGCTGGAATATCTGCTCTTTTTTGTTGCGATAGCTTGCCCTGTTGCAAATAAGCCTTGCGGTTGATGGACTGATCTCTTCAAAGATTACTAAATTATTCTCCTTTAAGGTCCTTCCGGTTTGCACCAAATCAACTATGGCGTCAGATAAATTAAGAAGGGGGGCAAGCTCTACAGAACCATTTAGGTGTATTACCTTAGCCTTTATGCCCTTTTCCAAAAAAAAGTTTTTTGTTATCCTTGAATACTTTGTCGCAACTCTTAAACAGGAAGAAGTCCTGTAGTAGTCGTATTTTTCTTGCCTTCCTGCCACTACCAACCTGCAAAAGCCTATACCAAGGTCAAATAGCTCATAAACATCCGGCTCTCTTTCCAAAAGCACGTCATAACCAACCACTCCCAAGTCCGCCACACCGTTTTCTACATAAACGGGCACGTCAAAGGGCTTTACCAGTAAAAACTCGTAGTCTTCAACCTGAACCTGGAGCTTTCTCCCTTCTTGAAAAGTGCTTTGGATAATCCCCCTGCTTTTCAAAAACTCAACGCTTTCTTCAAAAAGCCTTCCCTTCGGTAGAGCAATTCTGAGCATATAGAATTTTATAATAGATAATATGCGAATAATGGAATTTTTGAAAGAGAACAAACTCTCCTTGGGAGACAACTTTAGACTACTTCTTGAAAGGCTTGATATGTATGACGAAGGACTAATAAAAAGCGTGGAAAGTAAAATAGGAGAACCTGCCAAGATGTCCAAGTCAAAGGCTAACACTGTGGACCCAGAGTTTGCGGTGCAAAGCTTTGGTGCGGATACCATAAGGCTATACATACTTTTTGCTGGGCCTGTGGAAAAGGATTTTGAATGGACCGACGAGGGAGTTCAAGGAGCCTATAGATTTTTGAGAAGACTTTGGAATTACTTTCACGAAAGGCTTGATGATATAAAGAGCTTAACATATTCAAAAGAAGAGCTTGCCCATGTTCATGGAAAGGTAAAAGAAATTAGAAGGAAGGTCCATCAGACCCTAAAAAAGTATCTTCAGGACATGGAGGAGCTCTCTTTCAACACCGCTATAGCCAGCATCATGGAGCTGGTGAATGCAATTCAGAATTTCAAGCCGGAGAAAGATGAAGATTACAAAGTCTTAAGAGAAGGCTTAGAGATTATTCTTTTCATGCTGTATCCAATTACACCCCACATATGCGAGGAGCTGTGGAGCAGACTGGGATATGAAAAGTTACTTATGCACTATCCATTCCCAGAGCCAGACGAGGAAGCTCTCAAAGTGGAGGAAGTTGAAATCCCAGTCCAGATAAACGGAAAACTAAGAGGCCATATAAGGTTGCCCGTGGGAGCACAAGAGCACGTGGCAAAAGATGCGGTCATGGCAAACGAGAGGATAAAAAAACTCATAGAAGATAAGAGGATACTGAAGGTTGTTTATGTGAAAGACAAGCTTATAAATTTAGTAGTAAGCGATGGATAGCTTGCTTGGTTGGGTCCTATTCATAGTTAAATTGCTGATCCTATTGGTAATAATCAGTATACCACTCCTTCTGATCATAGTGTTCATCTCCAATTTCCTCTACAAGAAAATAGACCCTAAGTATGAAGAGATAAGAAGAAAGAAAATGAAGGAGCTAGGAGTAAAGGATGGAGAATAATCGTATATACGTCCCTGAGCGGAATTTTAGCCCGTAAAAGGGCACTTTACAAAAAAAAGTATGACAAAAATCATACTATTTACCCTTGACAGCTTTTCAGTATATGCTAATTTTTTGATAATCCGAGAAGAAGGAGGTAAGAAATGCCTATGCGAGTTGTACCTGGACCTTTTGGTTATATGCCCATCCCAGCTGCCTTTGAGGGAGTAGAGTTACCTCCACCAGGTAAGGCTTTGCTTTACGGTGAAATAGTGGATGAAGAAGTGGCTATGAGGGAAGCGGCAAAGGCTTTGCTCACACGCAGAAATCCTACCATATTCCCCGGACCCTTGGTTCTGTGGGGATGGAACGCCGGAGCTATGGAAAAGGCTAAGGCTGTGTTGGAGCTTGCAATGGAAATTCCCAATTGCAGAATTATTCCTATGCCAGACTACAGACCTAAGTATCCCAAAATAGACCCAGAGGCAGAAATAAATCCCAACCATCCAAACCTTACCATACTTCACAATAAAATAGAAGCCTGTATTTTTGTAGGAGTTCATTGTCATTACGCGAACCTTTCTCTTAGGATGATAAGAGCAGGAACTAACTGTTTTACAATAGCCTTGTGTGCAGAAATGGGTCACGAAGACGCTATGGTCTCTCTAAGGGATGTGCATGCAGAAGAGATAAGAAAGTTCAGGGATGTGCTTGTGCAAGTGAGGAAAGAGCTTGGTATTGAGTGGGAACCAAAGCTTCCTCCAGAAAATCCATCCCTCCCACCTGAAAAATACGAAACCCTCTCTGCACTAGATTATGGAGAATACTTATACCTTCTTATGCCTAAAAAAGGCGAGACTGTAGAAGAAAGCGAATAAACTTGGAGGTAAAATCATGCCAGAGCAAAGGGTTGTAGATGCAGATTATCTTCTTTTAGAAGCTCCAAGGGAGCGAAAGTTTATAACAGGTGCCCAAGCTATGGCAGAGGCGGTCAAGCGTGCCAACGTAGATATAGCCATAGCCTATCCCATTACTCCTCAGTCTGAAGTTATGCACTTGGTTGGAGATTTATGGGCTCAGGGCTATCTTAAGGACTACTACAGAGCAGAAGAGGAATACGGTGCTATGTCTGCCATAGCTGGTGCAGTGAGAGGTGGTGCAAGGGCATTTTCTGCTACCTCAGGACCTGGTCTTTTGAGAGGACTTGAAGCAATAGCCTCTTGGCCTGGGCACAGGATTCCTGCGGTGCTTGGAGTTCTCACCAGAGTAGTCAATGCTCCCCTTTCCATACAGCCAGACAACGTGGAGATCGCCTACCTTCTAAACTGCGGTATAATAGTTTTGCACGCAGAAAATCAACAAGATGTCTTTGATTTCACTTTGGCAAGCTTTGTCATATCCGAAAAGGTGGATGTTTATATACCCGTGGCAGTTTGCACCGAAGGATTCTTCGTCACTCACGCAAAGGGTTATGTGAATATGACCCCAGAAGATATGAAACTGCCCCCAAGGGACCCATATAAGGCACCCGTTCCACCCACCGACTGCGAAATACCGCCCGCAAGGATCCAAAGGGACGCACCCGTTCAGAAGTCTAACTTTATGAGCTATCTGATACACGCTGTGTGGCAACAGGAAGTTTGGGCATCCAACATAAGGGCTATGAAATACATATACAAGTATCTTGGAGGTCCCATAGAGGTGGTAAATCCTGATGCGGAGGTATTCATAGTGGCTTCCGGCTGTGCAGCAGCGCAAGGAAGGGAAGCGGTAAGATACTCACAGATGGAAGGCCTAAATGTTGGCCTTGTTAAAGTCAAATCCATAAGACCATTCCCAGAAAAAGAAATAAGGGAAGTACTTAAAAAGGCAAAGGCTGTAATAGTTCCAGAGCACAACATAGTAGGATGGTTAGCCAGAGAAATTAAGGCTGCCATTCCAGACAACGATAAGGTTATAGGTGGTCCAAGGGTTTACGGTGGTATGACCTTGCCAGTGGAACTTATTATGGAAAAAATATACTCTGCCCTTGGTATAAAGAAGGAAAAGAAAGTAGTAGTTTAAAAAACTAAAAAGGAGGTGTTATCATGGGCTTGGAATATGTAAGGATTTCTCCAGGTTTTGAAAGATATATGCCCAAGGATTATGTGGACCTGGTCAAATATGGGCAGTTTGGCAAACAGATAGATGTGCAACAGCTTGGGCAGTTTAAAGAGCTAGTAGAAGAGCATCCAATGTGCGCTGGATGTTTTATGGCTTACTTCATAAGGATCTTTTATGCATCTTTGCCTAATCCAGAGGATACCATAGTCATAGGCACCGCAGGATGTGCAAGGCTTGCCCTTTCTCAGGCAGCAGTGCCCTTTATCTACGGAAATTACGGAGACACAAACGCGGTAGCTTCTGGGCTAAAGAGAGCACTTACCATCAGGTTCCCAGACAAGCACAAAGACGTAGTAGTCATAGCTGGTGATGGGGGTCTTATAGACATAGGCTTTGGTATGACCATGCACTCTTGGTTCAGAAGGGAAAAATTCACAACCATAATGGTGGACAATGAAGTTTACGGAAACACTGGAGGTCAAGAGAGCGGAATGTCTCCAAAGGGTGTTCAGCTTAAGATGGCACCAAAGGGTAAACAGTTTGACAAAATAAACGCAGTAGAGCTGGCAAAAACTGCAGGATGCGTTTATGTAGCAAAACTTGCACCTACAAATCCCAAAAGAATAGCAAAGACCGTAAAGAGAGCCATCCTTGCCGCAAGGCACTTTGGACCAACCTTCATACACGCATACACCTCTTGCAACATAGAGTATTCCATACCCACAGAAAAGGTTCTTGAAGATGCAAGGAAGAGAGAAAAACAAGACTTTGCCTTTTACGAATGGATGACCGACGAAGTCAGAGAATTTTTTGAGGAGATAGAAAGGAAGCCTGAGGAGGTAAAGGCATGAAAAGGTATAACATCAGAATAGCAGGTGTTGGTGGGCAGGGGGTGGTCACCTCCGCCCATATTCTTGGAAATGCTATGTCCGCTGCAGGAAAGTATGCTACATTGGTTCCCTTCTTTGGGTCTGAAAAGAGGATGGCTCCGGTGGAAGCTTACGTAAGGGTTTCAGATCAGCCAATCTACGAAGTGGGAGAGGTGGTCTATCCAAACGTGATAATGATCTACCATCCCCAGGTTATAACTCACGGAAAGTCCTACACCATGCCCTTTTACTCTGGACTTAAGGAAAATGGAACTGTTATAATAAATACAGACGTGGATATAATACCTGAAGAGGATTGGAAGATCCTTGAGGAGCTCAACACTAAGGTTTACATGTTTCCAGCCACAAAAGTGGCCCTTGACATAGCGGGCACGGAGCTTGCGACGAATATGGCTATGATAGGACTCTTTTTTGGTATAACTAGGATAGTTGGTTTTGAGCACATAGAGCAAGCGGTTAGAGAAAGATTCTTAGGTAATACCTTCGTTGCCTCTGGGGGGACCACAGCCCTTGACAGTGCAATAGAGAAAAAGTTTAAGAAGAAAATGGAGCTACTTGAAAAGAATATGCAGGTCATAAGGGAGGCGTTTAGGATTGCAGAAGAAAGGGGTTGGGTGGAAGAGGAAGCTTACACACGTTAAAACTCATTGGAGGTGGCCTGAGGTATGTACTATGTGGCGGAGGTAAATGAAGCTGAATGTGCAAAGTATAACTGCAAGCAGTGTGTGCTCTTTTGCCCAGAGCCAAACACGCTTATGTATGAAAGTTCTAAGCACACCGCTTGGGTAAATTATTCCAGATGTAAAGGCTGTGCCATATGCGTTTATGTATGCTCTAACCTTCTAAAGAGAAACTGCATACAGATGGTTATGATGACTTCGGGGGA
>Ga0209821_100040_pt1 | contig 25939 bp, 29 predicted proteins | sample SSWtaG_3_FD_184118 | JGI IMG/M metagenome (GOLD analysis project Ga0209821, IMG submission 184118) | Hot spring microbial communities from Sandy's Spring West, USA to study Microbial Dark Matter (Phase II) - SSWTFFsm_matched (SPAdes)... | ecosystem: Environmental > Aquatic > Thermal springs > Hot... | reverse complement strand
TTCTTCCAAATTTGGAGTTGATAGTATTTTCTGGCGGTGTGGGTGAGAAAAATCCAAAAGTCAGAGAATCAGTATGTAAAGGATTGGAACACGTGGGTATAATCATAGACGAAGAAAAAAACAAAAGGGCTGTTTCTCCATCTTTTGTTGAAAAGGAAGTTAGCAAAGTAAAAATTTTAGTCTTAGAAACGGATGAAGAGCTTGAAATATTCCAAAAAGTGATAAAATAGAAAGTTAAACAATTATAAGGAGGTATAGAATGGCTAAAAAAGGGAGAAAAAAGGGCGGTCCGAGATACAGAAGGGTCTCTTTATCCTTACCTAAGCGATTATACTATGTTTTAAACGGCATTGCAATGGGAGACGAGAAAAAGTTGAATAGACTGATAAAGGGAATACTGGAGGATAAGCTCATGGAATCCACGGTGGCAGAGCTTGAGTTATACTTAGGAAGGGGTGAGGAGATGGAGGAAGAAGAGGAGGAAGTTCAAGAAGAGAAAAAAGAATGATCTCTAAAAGAATAAAAGAACTTTCTCCTTACAAAACGGAGACCACTCCTTGCAAAGTAAAACTATCCTCCAACGAGCTTCCTATAAGGTTTCCAGAGGATGTTAAAAGAAGGATAGGGGAGGTGGTCTCCTCCATATCCTTCAATCGCTATCCTGATCCGCAGGCCACCGAGCTAAAAGAGATAATAGCTTTTAGGTTCGGTGTATCTCCGGAAAACATAGTTTTGGGCAACGGCTCAGATGAGCTTATACAGTACCTCTCCATGTCCGTTGAGGAGTTTAACAGAGGTGTGATATATCCTATACCAACCTTTCCTATGTATGGTATATGCGCCAGCGTCTTGGGAAGGAAAAAGGTAGAAGTTCCCCTTCAGGAGGACTTTGATATAAACCTTGAGGAGTTTATTAGAAAGATAAGAGAGGAAGAGCCTGCTATAGCCTTCTTTTCTTATCCTAACAATCCCACAGGGAATAGCTTTAGCGAGGAAAAGATAAGAAAAATAAGAGAGGAGGGAGTTTTTACTGTGTTGGACGAGGCATACTATCATTTTTCAGGAAAGACCTTTCTTAAAGAGGCACTGAGCAAAGAGAATACAGTAGTTCTCAGAACCCTTTCAAAGATAGGGCTTGCGGGGCTTAGAGTAGGTGTGTTGATCGCAAAAGAGGAGATAGCAAGGGAGATAAACAAGGTAAGACTGCCTTTTAACATCACCTATCCCTCTCAGGCTATAGCCAAAGTTATGCTTGAGGAGTTTTACTTTTTGATCGAAGAGCATGTCAGTATGGTGGTTAGGGAAAGGGAGAGGGTTATGAAAGAGCTAAGCAAGCTGGAAGGCGTTAAGGTCTATCCTTCTGACGCTAACTTCTTTCTTTTTAGCACGCCTTATCCTGCAGACTTGGTCCATAAAGAGCTCATAAAAGAGGGAGTTTTGGTAAGGGATGTGTCCTACCTTCCCGGGCTAAAGGGTTGTATGAGGGTAAGCTTGGGCTTTCCTGAAGAGAACGACCTCTTTTTAGAGGCATTGGACAAGGTGCTAAAAAGTCTATGCTGATCAGAATAGCTACCTATAACGTAAATTCCATAAAGTCAAGGAAAGAGCTGGTATTTATGTGGCTTGAGAGGACTCCAATTGAAGTGCTTTGCTTTCAAGAAATAAAAACTGAAAATCACAATTTTCCTTCTTTGGACTTTGTTTCTCTTGGCTATAAGTGCTTTGTGCATGGGCAGAAGACTTACAACGGAGTAGCCATATGCTCCAAATTTGACCTAAAGGACACTTTCAAAGGTATAGATAATCCTAAATTTGACAGAGAAAGCAGAGTTATAGGCGGTAGGTTTGAGAATGTGTGGCTCATAAACGCTTACTTTCCTCATGGAGAAGAGAGAGGGAAAGAAAAGTTTTACTACAAGTTGGAGTTTTACCAAGCGTTTTATGAGTTTTTAGACAAGAACTTCAAACCTACGGATAAGATTATATTAGCTGGAGACATGAACGTAGCTTTAGAGGACATAGACGTGTATGATCCGGAGATTTTGAAAGACACCATAGGCACCATGCAGGAGGAAAGGCAGGCTCTGAGCAGGATATTAGATTGGGGCTTTGTGGATGCTTTTAGGTTTTTGTATCCAGACAAAGTTCAGTTTACCTGGTGGGACTACATAGGAGGGGCTGTTTGGAAAAACCAGGGCATGAGAATTGATTACGTGCTTATAACTAAGCCACTGCTTAAAAGCCTAAGGGATGTGTTTGTGGATACTTGGCCAAGAAGGAGAAAAGAACCCAAACCATCTGACCATGCACCTGTTATTGGAGTTTTTGAGCTGTGAGGGGTGTAATCTTTGCCATACTCGCCAGCTTGGTATGGGGCTTAGCTCCAGTCTTTTTCAAAATAGGTCTAAGGTCAGAGGTGAATAATCTCTTAGCTTTGATGGTGCATAACCTTTCTGCCTTTCTCCTGGCTTTTGTCCTGTACGTGCTGATTGATGGTTCCTTTCGCATAGGTCTTAGGGAGCTAACCTTTTTGGCTATGGGTGGGATCCTATCTGGCTTTTTAGGTCTTTTTTTCTTTTTTGAAGCGGTAAGACACGGTAATGTTTCCATAGTATCTCCCATAGCATCCACTTCACCTTTGTGGGGCGTTCTTTTTGCCTTCTTGATATTGGGAGAAGGGATAAGCTTTCAAAAACTACTTGGAGCCATACTTATCGTGTCTGGCATAGTTTTGCTAACTCTCTCAAGATCATGAAAAACCTTCCGTTAGCCTTACTGGCTGGAGTTTTTCTTTACCTTCCCTTTTCCAAACTAAACCTGTGGTTCTTGATCTTCCCAGCTATCTTTCTGTTTTTCAAAAACCGATCTGTGCTCTTTTGGACCATCGGAGGCTACGCCTTTGTTTTTTTATCCCTCAGATGTGCCAACATATCCAGCATAGAATTTGGAGGTTTAAACCCTGCTTTGTCTTATTCCATATTCTCTGTTTTTGCCTTTGTCTTTGCCATACTTCAGTTTTCTATACCAGCTTTTGTTTCTAAGGTTTTTCTTAAGAACCATCCGCTTGCCCATGGGCTTATATACACTGTTGTTGAGTGGATAAGGTCCCACTTTCCCTTTGGGGGCTTTCCGTGGCTACTTTTAGGGGAAGTGATCTCCCAAGTGCCGATCTTTAAGTACTCACTGTACTTTATTAGTATCCCCACTTACACCTTTCTTTGCTGGCTTTTTGTCCATTTGATACTTCAAAAAAGGTTCCTTTTAGCTTCTTTGAAGGTAGCCTTACTGCTCCTTTTGAGCCTTATATCTTACAGGATAGAACCAAATACCTTGGAGGGGGTGAGGTTAGCTCTTGTTCAAACTGCAGTGCCCCAAGAAGATAAGCTAAGCAGAGAAGCCTTTAGCAAACACTCGGAGCAGATAATAAAAATGATAGAAAAGTCTATAGAAAAAAAACCAGACCTGATAATCCTTCCAGAGTCTGCCTTTCATTTTTTCTTTTCCGAAGAGGAAACAGAAACTCTATACAGGCTTAGCCTTCAGGCTCCCATACTGGTAGGTCTGATAGACATAAGAGAAAACCTAAGACCTTACAACTCTGCTTATCTTTTCGCTGAAGGAAAACTGGTTGATTACTACGACAAGGTAAAACTGATGCCCATAGGGGAATTTATACCAAAGCCCTTTGAATTCTTAAAGGACATTTTCCAATCCATAGGGGGTATTGATTACAACCCAGGGCAAAGGGTAAAAATTATAAAGTATAAAGAGTTCAACATTGCAGTTCCAATATGTTTTGAAATAGCCCACTACAGCTTTATGGAAAAATTGGCCAAGGATGCTAACATAATCGTGGTGATTACAAACGACGGATGGTTCAAGGATAGCGACTGCACCTTTCAGCATTTTAGGTATGCCCAGTGGGCAGCTTTAAGGTTTAAAAAGTTCGTAGTGTGGGTAAATAACTCGGGAGATACTGCGGTTATTGATCCCTACGGAAGAGTGGTTGAAAGGCTGGGATACATGGAAAGGAGAGTACTTTTTACCACCCTAAAACTTCGGTAGGCTTATAATCTAAATTAACCATGTATGTGCCTTTTGCGAGGAAGTATAGACCAAAGAAGTTTTCTGAATTGGTGGGACAGGATGTTGCCAGCAAAGTTTTACTGAATGCTGTAAGGCTCAACAAAGTGGCCCACGCTTACATTTTTGCCGGTCCAAGAGGAACCGGGAAAACCACCACCGCAAGGATTTTAACAAGGGCTATAAACTGTCTTAAACCAGTAGATGGAGAGCCTTGTGGAGAGTGTGAAAATTGCGTAGCCATAGAAAGAGGAGCTTTTCCAGATCTTATAGAGATTGACGCCGCCTCCAACAGAGGAATAGACGATATAAGGAACCTTAGAGATGCGGTTTCTTATACTCCCATAAAAGGCAAGTATAAGGTGTATATACTGGACGAGGCCCATATGCTAACTAAAGAGGCTTTCAACGCTCTTTTAAAAACCCTTGAAGAACCCCCACCAAGAACTCTGTTTATTCTTTGCACCACAGAATACGAAAAAATAATTCCCACTATCCTTTCCCGTTGCCAGCGCATAATCTTCAGCAAGCTAAAGGAAGAGGACATAGTTAATTATCTAAAGTTTATATGCGAGAAGGAAAATCTACAATGTGAAGAGAGGGCCCTTTTTACAATAGCTCGCGTAAGCGACGGGGGGATGAGAGATGCAGTATCCTTGCTTGATCAAGCTGCCACCTTTGGGGAGGGAAAGGTAAATGAACAAATCATTGAAGAATTCTTGGGCATTCTCTCCCAGGAAAAGGTTAGAGAATTTATAAAACTCCTGCTTTCTGGAGATACAGACAATGCGTTAGGATTTTTGAGAGACATAAGGGACAAGGGCTATAACCTGTCCATATTCTGGGACTCTGTAGAAGAGGAGGTTAGAGATCTAATACTCTATAAAAGTTTGAAAGAGCCAGAAAAGGTGATGCAAGTGGAACCTTTTCACAGAGAAACACCTATCAGCTTAAACGCTCTGTTGTATCTGGAAAAATTAATAAACACAGCACGGATAGAATCCAGAACGATGGACCTTTTCAGAGCATGCGAGATAGCAATCATAAGAAGTTCAATAATAAAAAATATTCTACCCATAGAAGAGCTTATCAGAGTACTAAGAGAGGGGGAAAAGATTGCAGATAAGCCTCAGGAAGTGCAAATAGCTCAGGAAACACAAACAGAAAGTCAAAAGGAAACTCTTTGGCAAATACTTCAAAACAACTTAAAAAAGATAGATTTTGAAATGCTAAGAAGATTGCCTTGGGAAGAGAAGGAAGGAAAGATATTCATAAAAGTGGGTAAAAAAGAGATTAAAAGCTTGGAGATTGATAAGTTGAAGGCTAAATTTCCTTTCCTTGAGTTTTTAGTAGAAGAGGAGGAGAAAAAGGAAGAGCTGCCTGAAAGTGTAAAAACCATAAAGACCCTTTTCAATGCCAAGATAATCAGCTATGAAAGAGATAAAGGCAAGGATAATCCTTCTTAGGGTCCCTGTATCAAAAATAGGTCTATTCACGGCGTTGATGGACGGCTCTGGCAGGAATGCTATAGTTAGGACAAGGGAGAAAAAGGGGGATCATGTTTATCTTATTGCCACTCCTCACACTTATGAGAGAACCTTAGAAGTTTTGGAGAACATAAAAAAACATCTGCCGGAGCTGGAAGTTTTGGGGGAGGTAGAAAGTGAAGAGCTGGACATTGGATAGATCTTACAGGTTCATATTTTTGATGGGTCTGGTTAGCCTATTTTCCGACTTTACCTACGAAGGTGGAAGAAGTATCCTTGGTCCATACTTAGCCGTGCTTTCTGCCTCTCCCCTTTTGATAGGATTCTTTTCAGGGTTTGCAGAATTTACCGGATATGTTATGCGATTAGTTTCTGGTTATCTCTCGGATATCTTGGGAAAACCTTGGCTGTTCATCTATATTGGATATACGCTCAACCTCCTCTCCGTACCTGCCATGGCCTTGGCTCCAAGCTGGCACTACGTAGGAGCTTTGATGGTTTTAGAAAGGATTGGAAAAGCGCTTAGAACACCATCAAGGGATGCGGTGCTTTCTCAAGCCACAGGAAGGGTAGGACACGGAAAGGGCTTTGGGTTGCACGAGTTCATAGACCAGTTGGGCGCGCTGACGGGTCCCCTATTTGTAGCGAGCATCTTATACCTAACAGACAGCTACAGGCTTGCCTTTATAAGCCTTAGCACAACTGCTTTGTTGGCACTTATTACGCTGGCGCTTTCAAAAAGATATCACGTAGGGGAAGAGAGTATCAGAAATTTAGCTGATGTTGAAGAGGATTTTAAACCAGGATTTATCCAATACCTTCTCTTCTCTTTCCTCTTAGGGGTTTCCTTTGTTCCTTTTAGCTTAGTTGCTTACCACGCAAAAATTGAACTGGAATTTCAGGACTGGGAAATTCCGCTCATGTTTGGTTTGGCTATGTTGGTAGACGGTGTGTTTGCCCTTCTTTTTGGCTACCTCTTTGACCGACTTGGCTTTAAGGCTCTGACCTTAGGTGTGCTCTTTACACTCACCTATCCTTACTTTGTGTTTTCAGAAAGCAGGGGACTTTTTATACTTGGCATCCTACTCTGGGGTGCCCAACTGGGTATGCAGGAATCCATCGTGCGGTCCGCTGTAGCTAAACTCTCTCCCCTGTCAAGCAGAGGAAAGGCTTATGGACTCTTTCACTTCTTTTTCGGTATTTCTGTTTTCCTTGGTGGCACACTTTTTGGCTATTTTTACCAGACCAAGCCTGAGCTTTTAATACTTTTTTCCATAACAGCCCAGCTTTTTTCTCTTGTGTTTTTGATAAGAGTTCAACCTACCAAAAGGTAATAAACAACCGCCTTTCGCACGTATAACCCATTCTGAACTTGCTTTAAAACTAGAGATTTATCACCGTAAACTAGCTCCCCATCAATGTCCACATAAACATTTACAGGTCCAGGATGCATAAAGTATCCCTTAAGCTTTCTGTATCTTTCCTTAGTTAAACCGAACTGTAAAAAGTAAGCTTCCTTTGAGCTTATGTAATTTTCTTTAAATCGCTCTTCCTGTAATCTCAGATAAACCACTAAATCCGCCCATTCTATACCCTCATCCACAGAGTCAAAAACCCTTACCTCCCCAAAGGGTGAAAGATCGGAAGGAATAAGTGTGGCAGGCCCACAAACGCCCAATTGAGCTCCAAACATTCTAAAAAGCTCTCCAGAGGACCTAAATACCCTACTGTGAAGTATATCTCCTACAAAGAGGATTTTTAAGTTCTCCAGAGAAGGATAGTGTTCCATAGCGGTAAATAAGTCTATAAGACCTTGCGTTGGATGTTGGTGTGTTCCGTCTCCAGCGTTTATAAGACTTATATTTTCAACAAGATAGGACTCATAAGGATATAGCACAAAGGGAACTCTGAATACCACAAGCCTAAAACCCAAAGCGGAAAAGTTTTTTATAGTATCCCCAAAGCTTTCGCCTTTTTCCATTGAAGATTCTCCCCTTCCAATGTAGTAGGTTTCCATGCCTAAATTCCTAAGGGCTATCTCAAAAGAAAGTCTGGTGCGAGTTGAGCTCTCTAAGAACAACAAAGCGGACCTTCCGTCCAATTTCTCTTTTCTGCCTCTTTTGAATTCGTTGAAAAGACTCTGAAGATACTTTATTTCTTCTACCCTCAGATCTTTGACTGTTATTAGGTGTTTCACTTGCATTTTCCTTTAAGACTTTTTATATTTTAAAGCATAGCTAAGCGTAGTATGGAAAAAGTAGAAGAGATACTGGACTTGGGCAGTTTTGACGAGAAGTTCTATGCTATAGTAGGAAGGGGGGACGAAAACCTAAAACTTTTCTCTCAACTTTTTGGAGTAAAGGTCTTAGCCAGAGGCACGGAGATTTTAGTGAGGGGAGAAGGGGAAAAGGTTATTAAATTCAGCAACTTTATAAGAGAAATCATGAAAGAGTTTGCTAAAGGTCCTCTCAGCAGTGCAGAGGTAAGGGATAGAGCAAAAGCCTTTGTAAAAGGCTCTTCAGAGAGCATAACTACGGATTCAGAAGAGGTTATACTCGTTACCCACAGGAAAAAAGCTATAGTCCCAAAGACAGAAAATCAAAAAAGGTATGTTAAAGCCATCAGAGAAAATGACGTAGTCTTTGGAATAGGTCCAGCAGGCACTGGAAAGACCTATCTGGCAATGGCAATGGCGTTGGCGCACCTGAAGGAGAACAAAGTAAATAAGATAATACTAACCAGACCAGCAGTAGAGGCAGGGGAGAAGTTAGGTTATCTGCCTGGCACCATAGCGGAAAAGGTAGATCCTTACCTGAGACCTTTGTATGACGCCCTATACGATATGGTGGACTACGACAAAGCTGTATACATGCTGGAGAGAAACATCATAGAGATTGCTCCCTTAGCTTTTATGAGAGGGCGAACCCTCAACGATGCCTTTATTATCTTGGATGAGGCCCAAAACTCCACAAGAGACCAGATGAAGATGTTTTTGACCCGAATTGGATTCGGTTCAAAGGTGGTGATTACTGGAGATATAACCCAGATAGACCTACCAAAAAAAGAAGAATCTGGATTGATTGAAGCTGTGAAGGTGCTTCAAAACATTGAGGGAATTAATTTTGTAAAGTTCGGTCAGGAGGACGTGGTAAGACACCCAGTGGTTGCAAGGATAATAAGGGCTTACGAAGATTATGAAAAAAAACAGAGTGTTGGTAAAGAAAAAAGTAAGAGGTCTAAAAGCCAATTATCTGAGTAGCTTAGCCCACAAAATACTGGATGCAGTAGGTTTAGAAAGGACAGAGCTTAGCATACTTATAACTTCGGACGAAGAGATAAAAGAGTTAAACAAGCTATACAGGAATAAGGATAGGCCCACAGATGTGCTATCCTTCCCTATGGGAGAAGAGATAGGAGGATGGAAGCTGTTAGGTGATGTGGTTATATCCATTGATACCGCAAGGGCCCAAGCCAAAGAACTGGGCATAAGCCTTGAGGAAGAAGTAAAAAGGCTTTTAATACACGGTATCGTTCATTTGCTTGGATATGACCACGAGCTAGGCGAGGAAGAGGAGAGAAGATTTAAGGATATGGAAGAGTATATTCAATCAAAAATAGAGCCACCTGTCAGTAGATGACCGAGAAGTCCTGTCATGTTCAAGTAAACTCTATCAAACTCTAAGATCCAAAAGTCTCCTTCTTTTTTTAAACTCCGCTCAATGACCTGTATATGGGAGGAGGCGTGTTTTATGTTTTCAATAAAAAGAAGGGCATTTTCCCTGGTCTTAAACCTACACCTAAAGGTTCTGTAAACTTTATTTTCCCTCTTGTATAGCTCAACAGCCTTTAAAAGGCCTTCTAAGAAGGCTTTACCCACACTCAAAAAAAGCTCTTGATCTGCACTTATGTCTTCCTCCTCCATAAATAGAGCTAGTCTGAGTAGCCTGTTGGTAAAGTAATCTGGAGGTAAGCCCAGAAGGTTAATAGATGTTATCTCTATGTCTTTCAGGCTTGAATATAAGGTTACATACTTTACCCTTTTGTTCCTTTCGGAATCCTCCTTAAAAACCACACCTTCTCTTCCCTCATCATTTAAACGTTTTAGCAGTTTTTTAATATCTTCCACATCATCCGGTGTAAATCGTCCAAATCTTTCAACAGATGGAAGTTTGTATTTTTCTATAAGCCTCTCTTTCTCCAAGTAAGGGAGAAACTCCCTAGAGTTCTTTTTCATTATGTCAAACACGAAAATTTTTATATCTTCTGTAATGTAAGGTGGATGTTCATCCACATATGGGTTTTCCGGACCAGCTACTTCTGCACACAGTATTAGGTCAGGATTGTCTTCAAAAAACTTTGGGTTTATAAATTCCAATACCCTCTCTGTAGTAAAAGGACATACGTACCCCCCCCTGCTAAGAGCCAAAATCTGGCCTTCCAACAAAAATATCCTTGTATTGTATCCATCTACCTTTTCTTCAACGTAAAAAGCTTGGCTAAACTGTTCTCTAATTCCTGTAGAAAGTTGGAATATTCTACCTATATGAGGATATCCCCAAATTACGTTAGATTTGAATATGGCTGTGCCTCTGGGTATATCATGGAAATCGTCTGTAAATCTTAAATATTCCAAACCTTTGTAGTTTTCACTTTTTACTTTGTTTTTCTTCAGCGCTTCCCTGATAATTTCTGGACGCATTTGCTGTATCATTATTATAAAAAGACTTTCCTGGAACTGTTCTAAAAATCCTGCACTTTATTAAAAACCACCATAAAAGTAAAGAATAAAGCCAGAGGGCTATCATATAGCTATACACTCTCAAGTCTCTTTAACACCAGAACTAAAGAGAAAAGGCCAACAATAACTTATAATCTCATACCATGAAGGCTGTTATATTGGAAAACTTCGGGGATGAGAAAAACCTAAGATTTGTGGAGGACTTTCCAAAGCCGAACATAAAAGAAGACGAGGTATTAGTAAGGGTAAAAGCAGTAGCTCTTAACCATCTGGACATATGGGTTAGGATGGGGGCGTTGGCGGTCAAGCCTGAGCTTCCTCACATTCTTGGCTCAGACGTTAGCGGGGTGGTTGAAGAGGTTGGCAGCTTGGTTAAAAACGTGAAGGTTGGGGACGAGGTTATCGTTGCTCCAGGTCTTTCCTGTGGGCTGTGCTACGAATGCCAGTCTGGAAGGGATAATCTTTGTAAAAACTACGATATCCTCGGCCTCAAAAGTAAGGGAGGATATGCGGAGTTTGTAAAAGTCCCCGCAAGGAATGTAATACCTAAGCCAAAAAATCTTAGCTTTGAAGAGGCATGCAGTTATCCTCTTACTTTTCTCACGGTGTGGAATGCTTTGGTAAGAAAGGCAGACATAAAACCTTACAGCAGGGTTCTTATATGGGCTGGGTCTTCCGGTGTGGGGGTAGCGGGCATACAGATAGCAAAGCTCTTTGGTGCCTTTGTTATAGCTACCGCAGGCAGTGAAGAAAAGGCAAGGAAATGCTTAGAACTTGGTGCAGATGTGGTAATAGATCACTACAAAGAAGATGTGGTTAAAAAAGTAAGGGAGCTCTTTAAAGAAGGGGTGGATGTGGTAATGGATCATGTGGGGGAGAAAACCTTTTGGAAGAGTGTGGAATGTTTGAAAAGGGGTGGAAAGCTTGTATTTTTTGGTACCACAACAGGCTCCAACGCACAGATAGACATAAGGTATCTATTCGTTAGAGAGATTGAGCTTTTGGGCACCTACATGGGACCAAGGGCAGACCTTTTCAAAATCACTGTCCTCTTTGAGAGAGGGCTTTTAAAGCCTGTGGTGGACAGAGTCTTTGAACTGCACCAAGCCCAAGAAGCTCACAGATACTTGGAAAACTCTATGCACTTTGGGAAACTGGTTCTAAGAGTTTCTTAGGAATATCACCAAGCCTGCTGAGCTTTTTCTTGATTATTTCTTGGGAGTACTTCTCCAAATAATATACTATGGTCTCCACCCTTATTTTTACACTGCCTGCAGGTTTGGTCTCGTCAAGCTCTCCGAATTTGAAAAACAGAGTGCCCGAAGATTCTACGATCTTCTGCACTGGAGTAAAGGTTGGCTGGTCCATACCACACTCGTAAGAGGAAAGTCTTATAACTCCGGTTATCCAAGGGAACCTACTTGCAAACTTTGCACCCCAGATTATCTCGTTGGTGTTTGAGCTGTAAGAGGAGGTCCATACGTCCGATATGTCCAAAGATATGCCAAGCCAGTCCAAAAGCCAATCATCTATTGGAAGGTAGTTATACCAAAGAATGGGGTAACCATAAAGTTGAAACTCAGCATCTATTTCGTGTCCTATGCCTGGGTCCATGTGATAGGGCCTTGCAAGAATCAAAAGGGCTGGTCTGTTGTTTACGGCGCACCACTTCATTATCTCAAGGGACTTAGATCTCATGGATTTCTCAAACTCCTCCAAGACTTTAAAGCCTTCCCTTACCGCTTGGATAACCTCACTGTATGTCAAGCCTTCTATTGCTTCCTTCAAAGAATCGTAAAGATACTTTGGTAAAAGCTCAGGTTCAGCAAAGGGTACAAAGGGAGAAACATACTTTATACCTCTTTCCTTAAATTCGTCCCTTTCCTTTAAAAAACCTGCCTTTATGTTTTCTGGAGCCATCATCACCCTGGTGCAACACAGAGTATCTAATACATGACCTTTTAAAAAGGAAGGAAGGGAATAGATCATAGGCACAAAAAGAATGTCTATATCCTTTTGAAGAAGCTCTCCTATATGACCAGCTAAAGCTTTTACAGGAAAACAACTATCCATAGTTATCCTTCCCTTTCCGTAAGTCCTGTATTGTTCCTCTGAAGTGTCTGAGCTAAAGACTACCTTCATTCCCAAGCTTTCAAAGAATCCTACCCAAAATGGAGCAGTCCCCCAAATGTTCAAAAATTTTGGTATTCCTACCTTAATGTACCTTTTGCCTTCTTCTTGGTTTGAAGGCTTCTTTTTTAGCAATCTGGGAAAGGTTAGGAAACTCATTTTGAACCCTCCTTAGCTCCTGCTGTAATACCTTTAGCTCTTGCTCGTCCTCCACCAAGCCTTTTGGGCATGCATTGCTAACTATCAGCCTTAGCCATCCCTTTTCCAACGGAACTTTGCTCCAGCTTCTTCCCTCACCTTCTCCTACATATACATCTATGAACGTCCTTTGGCAGTTCATAGGACACCACCTGCAAACCGTATCCACAGAAGTGGTGGTTTTGTAGGTTAGATTTTCTATGACTTCAAAGCCTCTAAATCTTGTCCTTCCTTTGGCTTCCAAAGCAAGCAAAGCCACGCCAAGGGCTCCCGCCTCTCCTGGATAGGGATGGACCACCACTTCCGCCTCTGGCACCTTGGACTTTATAAAGTCCCTCTGGGCTTTTACAACTGCCAAGTTTTTGTGGGTTCCACCCTGAAGGACAAACTTTTTACCTATCTGGGCCAAGTTGTTTATGTTTCCAGCGTATATCCACACGTTCATTGGAAGGATATGGCACAGTCCCGCAAGGATTTCTTCCGCCTTCCAACCCTTCCTTTGCTGATTTACTATGTCGCTCTGTAGGAAAACTCCACATCCCATGGTAAAGCTCGGTATTGCCTTTGCAGTAAAGGCTAAGGAAGCTATTTCCTGTAGTGGGATTCCGAACCTTTCTGCTACGCCCTGCAAGAAGGCACCGTTTCCAGAGGAACACTGAGAGTTAAGCCTAAAATCCACCACAGACCCATTCCTAAGGATCAAGATTTTTACATCCACACCGCCTACGTCGCATATGCAGTCTGCATCCGGAAAGAACTTCAACGCTCCGGTGGCATGAGCTACAGTTTCCACCACCGCATAGTCCGCACCAAGCACATCCTTTAAAAGGTCCTTTCCATAACCGGTAAGCCCCAGCCCTATAACTTCCACATCCTCCCCAAAGAAATCTTTTATCTGTCTAAATATTCCCTTTGCGTCCTCTATGGGATTGCCTTTACTGAGCTGATAGCAGGAAAATACAGGTTCTCCATCTTCGGAGACACAAATTGCTTTGGCGGTAGTTGAACCAAAATCGCAACCTATTGCTATTCTTTTAACCTTCCTTGGCGTTATAACCTTGTATTGCCCCTCGTATTCTTTTAGAAATTCTTCCAGTTCTTCTTTGGAAGACACCAAACCCTTTCTTCCCTCCTTTAGCTTCTCTTCGTATTGTCCCTCTTCTATCCACCATTTGAGCTTTTCTAAACCTTGGTAGTATCCCCCTTCTTCTTCCATGGCATAAAACACGCATCCAAGGGCAGCATAGTAAAGGGAGTTGTCTGGAACTATGACCAACTGATCTACCTCTTCCTCTGAACAGTCAATAATTTTTCTTTCTTTCCAGATTCTTCTGAGATGGACCTTCCAAGCTTCCTGAAGTCCCTTGAAAAATAGGTTTGGACCTCCCAAAAGGAGCACCTTATACATGGGCGTGTTTGCCTTTGTTAGCTGTGCCAGATTTTGATAGACCACCGCTTCAAAAAGGGATGCCATTATTTCTTCTGCTGGCACTCCAGCCTTTTGTAGAGTATTCACGTCAGCTTCTGCAAATATACCGCACTTAGCACTAACCTTGTGCAGGCTGTAGCCTATGTATCCCATAGAACTGAGTTTTTCTTGTGGAATGCCGAGCTTTCTTGCAGTCTTTTCTATAAAAGTTCCCGTTCCCCCTGCACAAGCATTCTGCATAAACACCTGCTTTATCCTTTTGCCTTCCACCTCCTTGAAGAAGATAGCCTTCATATCCTCCCCGCCTATCTCGCTGACAAATCTGACGTCTGGATGTAGTTTTTCCACCGCCGTGGATACCGCAACCACCTCCTGAACAAACTTGCCACCCACCAAGGGAGTTATAAGCGTAGCACCCGAGCCCGTAAAATAGACCCTGTCCCTGCCAGCTGTCAAACCGTAATCCCTTTCAAGTCTTTGTAAAAACTCCAAAACCTTTTCGGCAGTCTTTGTGTTGTGTCTCTCGTAAGCTTTATCCAATATCTTTCCGTTATCATCTACCAAAACATACTTACAGGTAGTGCTACCTACATCTATACCGACTATCATCTTACCTTCCCCATAAGCTTTGCCACATGATAAACATAGTTGGCAGATGTGCCCACAAACCCATATCTTGGAACCCTGTAGGTAGCCCTTCTTAGCTCTGGATGTTCTGTCTCAAACTCCCTTATCTTTTCAATAGTCAAACCTGTTTTTTCTAAGACCTCTTCAAATTCCTGCTTTGCCCTTCTTTTAGCCTCTGTTAGCACCATTTGACAACGAGAGTATGCATGTACCTCCGAATCGCCCTTTACTTCTATGGGTGCATAAAGCAGGTCTGGATAGTCAGCCAAGACCTTTGCCATAGCTCCAACGGACATAGTATTGGGCAAACAACCGTAAGGAGATAGCTCGCATATCATATGAGCTTGCTTGTGTTTGAATGAATATAAAGCCTTTCCTATGAGCATGTGCCCTTCGCCACCGGTTAATCTGTAGTAAAAGTAAGGTCTTGCCAGCTTCTTTAGCTCCCTTTGGTCTGGCAGTGGATTGGGAATGTAATTTAGAGCTTTTCTAAGCTTGTCGTAGGTTCTTCTGTAAAGCCATGCAAAGAAGGAAATTATAGCTTTCTTTAGATAGTATCTCTTCACAAAAGACTTGGCATCCTCCAGCTTGAAAAGTTCCATATTTATCAGATAATCCATCCAAACCGCCACAGGTGGTGGTATTACTTCTGCTCCTTGTTCCTCTAACCATCTTTTTATGTTATAGTTGCCGTCTCCTTCGTGAGTTTGAAGCCAAAACTCCCCAGTTATCTTTACCCTTGGTTTTGGCTGAAGCCTATCCACTTCTATCTCGCTCCACAGCGCTTTTACTTCCTCAAGGGCATTTACGAAGTAGTCTGTGAATATGTGCCAAAGCAAATTCTTAAGCTTTTTACCTACAATAGGCCTGTTTTTTAGCTTTTCATACAGAAGTTCTACACTTTGATTTAAAACTTGATCTGTTTGTCCCTTCTTAACCTCGTAAGGTCTAACCGCGTATTCCATATCTGTTAGTAAGTCTCCCAAGAACATGGAAAAGACAAGACCAAGGGTAAGTGGCATGCTTATTTCCAAACCCCCACCCTCTACAGACTGCTCGAGCTGTAAAAGGTCCAAAAGAAAGATCCTGAAGTCTTTGAGGTTTAGCCCTTCCAAAACCCTTTCGTAAGATTCGTGATACTGTCCAAACCTACAGGGACCACATGCTCCTATTGTAACAAATATGTAATTGTTCTTAACCGCACCCCTACCTTCTGACTTTTCAATGTTCATGAGCGTTCTTGCCAGGTTTCCTGCTGTAAAAGTGGTAGGACAGCAAGCACCCACGTCTATGTATTCCTTGCCAATATCCAGGTCTATTCTTTCTATGTTCGGAAGAGCTTTTGCCTTGTATCCCATGTTTTCCAAAGCTCCTTCTATGAGCCTTTCGTGCTTAAAGGTGAGCCCACCAAAAAGTATGGTGGTGTGTGCCCTCTCTTCCTTTGTAAAAGGTCTTGGCCTGTAGGCTCTATATTCAAAGGCTAAAGTTTCCATACTATACCCTCCTTTATGGTTTTTTATAAAAATAACATACAGATCCAAACACTTAGGTGAGCTATATCATCGTTTTTTTATATTAATTTAACTGCACAAATAACGATAAATAAAAGGCTTGAATTAACACTAAATGGCTTGTATATATTAAGGTGGGAGGTGAAGCTATGGTAAAAGTTCTGTCCCTTTTAGCTTTATTTGTTTTTGTATTAGTTGCCTATGCCCAGCAAAGCCAAGATCATCACCACAGAATGAGCCCTCAGGTTCATAGATGTATGAAGGTTATGGATGACCCTAAGTATATGGAAGAGATGCTTGAGTATATGCTCCAAAAGAGGGAAGAGGTAAAGAAGATCCTTGAGAAGAATCCTAACATCAGAAAGTACATGGAGGATGCTCTGAAATGAGAAAGTTTTTAACTCTCTTACTAACCCTTTTTTCCCTCGTATTTGCAAAGCAAGAAATAATCGCCTAAGTTAGAAAGGGAGGGCTTTAAGATAAAAAGAGTTAAGGTGTCCAACGAGGAGCTGGATAAGATAAAGAACCAACTGAATGTGCCTTTGAGCCTAAGGTCTTGCCACACTATGGTCTATCAGGGAAGGTTCATAGAGGGTCATGTGCCACCGGAGGGTGTAAGTTTGGTGCTTAAGGACAAAGGCGTAAAGGGTGTGGCTTCCCCTCATGGTGTAAAAAGCGGAAGGGGTGGATACGAGGATAAATACGAGGCAGTTAGATGAGCTGGCATAGAAGAGACCTTTTGAAGCTTATGCTCTTTTCTGGTATTGCCTACTCTGTCCCAGGTTTTTCCGCTTTCAGAAGGCTCGAGGTGGTAGATGCCAGAGAAAAGGATGAGCTTTTGGAATATACGTTAGTTGTAAGAAAGGAACCTGTGGAGGTGGGACAAAGAAGAGGAGTGGGGACTCTGATAAACAGTCTTTTACCTTCACCCCTTCTCAGGTTCAAAGAAGGAAAGGAAGTAGTCATTCATGTGATAAATGAGATGGATGAGCCTACTTCCATCCACTGGCACGGTTTGCTGGTGCCAAATGAGATGGACGGTGTGCCGGGGGTTGTCTTCCCCGGAATACCTTCAAAAAGTAGATTTACTTACAGGTTTCCGATTGTTCAATATGGCACCTACTGGTATCACTCTCACTCTCTAATGCAAGAGCAGTTAGGTATGTATGGTCCGCTTATTCTGGAGCCAAAGGAAGAGGATGTCATAAAAGCAGATAGGGATTACGTGATCATACTTTCCGATTGGACGGACGAGGACCCTCACCGTATCCTCTTAAGCCTAAAAAAATATCCAGGATACTATAACTTCCAAAAGAGAACTTTGTGGGACTTTTTGAGGGAGGCAAAGGAAAGGGGCTTTTATCCAACCCTAAAAGAAAGGCTGATGTGGGCTAAGATGAGGATGGACTCAAGAGACATAGCAGATGTTACTGGCTACACCTACACGTACCTGATGAACGGACAGACCACAGAAGAAAACCCAACCTTTATCTTTAAACCTGGCGAAAAAGTAAGGCTAAGGTTTATAAATGCTTCCGCTGCTACCTATTTTGATGTGAGAATACCCGGTTTAAAAATGACAGTGGTCCAAGCGGATGGTCAAAATGTCTATCCAGTGGATGTGGATGAGTTCCGCATTGCTATAGCAGAGACTTACGACGTCATAGTCCAACCCAAAGAAGAAAAAGCCTATGCTATCTATGCGGAAGCTATGGATAGAAGCGGTTTTGTTATGGGCACCCTTGCCCCAAGGAAAGGTATGAAAGCAGTCCTACCAGCAAGAAGAAAGATCTCAGACCTAACCATGGAAGACATGGGACACAGCCACACGGACCATAGCCATCACCACCATCACCACGAGGGCTATAAGATGATGTTGGACGTGAGTAAAAACCCCTTTGGTGTGGATGCGGACATGGTGGTGAGCAGTCCAATGCCAAAGCTTGACGATCCAGGAGTAGGACTGAGAGATCAAAAGCACAAAGTCCTAACCTACGCAGACCTTGTAAGTGCAGAGGAGTACCCCATTGGAAAACCGGAACGCACCATCGAGATCCATTTAGTGGGAAACATGGAGAGGTTTATCTGGAGGATGTATTCCTATGATGGCAAAAAGCTAAGCTCAAGGTTTGAAGACGTGATAACTTTGAGGTATGGGGAAACTGTAAGGTTTGTGTTCATAAATCACACCATGATGCACCATCCCATACACCTTCATGGCATGTGGATGTATTTGGACAACGGAGGGGATACTTTAAACCCAAGGAAACACACCATAGACGTAAAGCCTGCTGAGGTCGTGGAGGTTATAGTCAAGGCGGATGCCTATGGCAACTGGGCTTTTCATTGCCATATTCTGTATCACATGGATTCGGGAATGTTTAGGGTGGTGAGGGTAAGCTGATGAAAAAACTTCTCTTTGCGATTTTTATACCTATTTTTACCTTTGGGCAGGAGTTCTATCCCATAGAGCCTATGCATCCAATAAGGTATTGGGGCATTTTTTTGAATAAGCTGGAATACAGAGAAAAGAAGAGAAGCTTAAATTTAGACTTCAGTTCCTTTTATGGAGGGGATTATCATAAGCTATGGTTTGTCTTAGAAGCAAAGAGCGACCTAAAAGAGGGGAAATGGGAGTTTGAAAGGGCAGACCTGCTCTTTGGAAGGGCTATATCAAGCTTTTTTGACCTGAGGATAGGTGGAGGGTATGCGGGCAAAGAGGATGAAGGAAGGGCTAAGCTTGTGGTGGACCTGTTTGGTCTGGCTCCATACTGGCTTGAAACCGAGCTTAACCTTAACCTCTCTCACAAAGGAGAGCTCTACGGAAAGCTAAAAGCAGAGTATGACCTTCTTTTAACCCAACGATTGGTGCTCCAGCCGGAAGTAGAAGTTTTAGCAAGCGCCAAAACTATAGAACCCCTTGAAATAGGTAAAGGCATCAGCAAGGTAGGACTTTCTATCAGACTAAGGTATGAAATAAAAAGAGAAATAGCTCCTTATGTGGGCTTTTCTTGGGAAAGAAACTATGGGAAGACAAAGGAATTAAAGGGAAAAGCTGAAGAAAGCACTTTTTTGGTTGGGTTGAAAATGTGGTTTTAGGAGGTTGAAAAATGAAGGTAATTTATAAACTATTGCTGACTATGACCTTAGGTTTGAGCATCGCACTGCCTCATGAAAAAACTCAAACCCAAGAGTTAAAGCCCGAAGAGAGGATTTACTATCCGCCGGTGGTTAAGCTACATCCACCCACCACGCACTTTTCAGTAGCTTTGCCCACAATCCTTCTCTTGGCATCCCTCTATTACGCTTTAACCAAAAGGAGAGAAAAAGATCTCATCATAGCCCTCTCTGTTCTAAGCTTTCTTGCTATACTTAGCTCCGTGATAACCGGCTACATTATCCACGAAAGTATAGAGAACATTCCCATACAGGAGGAGGCGGAAGAAGTCCTTCACAGGCACGAAAGTATTGGATTTGCCTTGTTTGGAATGTCATTGGTAGTGTCCCTGCTTAGCTTTTTGATAAACAAAAGTCTTGTGTTTAGAGTTTTGCACTTGATCCTTTGCTTTGTACTGGTTTTTGGAGTGTTTTATCAAGGTAGTCTTGGGGGGAAATTGGTTTATGAATATTCAGTAGGAGTGCCTGTAAGATAATTTTATTATGATCTTCCAGAAATTATTAGAAGATGTATCCTCTGCAAAAGAATCTGTAAAGATAGTCTCCGCTTGGATTAGGGGGGAGATTCTTGAAGAGATGGTAAATGTAATAAAAAGTGGGGTAAAGTTAGAGGTTATACTCAGAGCTGGCGAAAAAAAGGACCTTGAAATAAGCGATTACAGAGCATTCAAAGCAGTTAGAGATTTTGGCGGTGAGATCTACATAAACCCGAGGTTGCATGCAAAGTTTGTGATAGTGGATGACAAGAAGGCTTACGTAGGTTCTGCCAATCTTACATATACAGGGGTTAGGGAAGGTAACTTAGAAGCGGTAATAAGCTTGGACGAAGAGGCTAAAATAAAGGAGCTTTTGGACCTTTGGGAAGTTGTAAAGAAGGAATCGGTAAAGATAGACAAAAGAGCGATAGCGGTAGTTATAAAGTCTTACTCTTCCACTGAACTGGACGCACTACTATTGGAGGACTTACCCGAGCAAAGCTTCTTAAAGGTAAATACAGAAAAAGGTTTTCTGGTTTGCAAGATAAACCACATAAACAGTTTAGGCATGGAAAACCTTTGGCAGAGCGCAAAAATAGTGCAAAAAGACTGGGTTGTTGCATTGATAAATAGCATGGCAGAGGAGAGTGGAAGGATAAAAGTTGGCAGAGTTCATGTGGTTTGTGAATACGTAAGAACCAAAGAGGAAGAAAAAGAGAGCTCTTTTGGTGTTCCCTTGAAGGTTTTGGACGTGGGGACGCAGTTATTGAAAATGGACGAGGAGGAAGGGCTTTTGGAGCTTATGAGCACCAACATGTCGGGCTATCCTATGGACGTTAAAGTATTTGCAGGAAGGTTGTTTGGAGTTAAAACTCCAGCATACTTAGACCTTACAAAGATTGCCAGTATGCACATGGCAGTTTTAGGCACCACGGGTTCTGGCAAAACCACCTTTGTAGCAAGGCTTTTAAAAAACATAAAAGACCTAAACTACGCACAGGTGTTTGTTATAGACCTGTTTGGAGAATACCATAAAAGGCTGGAAGATGACAATCTGGAATATGTGAAATTTCCCTATACCCTATTTCCCATATGCGTGGATGACGTAAAGGAGCTTTTCAAAAGGTATGGAATTGATCTAAGCGAAAGGTCTGCAGAAGAGAGGAGCTTTTTTGGGAAAGTAAGAAAGTTCTTAAAGCCAGACTTGAGAAAAATAGCGTACAGCGAAAGGTCTTTGGAGGATATGCTGTTGGATGCACCCAAGGACATCAAAGAATACTCCCAAGAGCTTTTGGACCTCCTCTCAAGGGACTTTGGAGAAGAGGCTATAAAAAATCAGAAAGAAGTTTGGCAAAAAGCTATGCAAGCTGTTAGCTCCCAAAAACCTTTAGTTTTGTGTGATCTGAGCGACCTGATTGACCCAGAGTCACGCCTAAATCTTGTAGGACTTATTATGAAAGAGATATTTCTTTCTTCTATGAAGGATGGCAAAAAAAGGCTTGTGGTTCTCGAAGAGGCTCATAACTTTGCACCAGAAAGAGGAGCCATTGACCTGCCCACAGGAAGAGAAAACATAGCCTTGCAAATGACAAAGAGGATAGCCCTTGAAGGGAGAAAGTTTGGGGTTGGGCTTATAGCCATAACCCAAAGACCAGCAAACCTAAACAAATACATACTCTCCCAGATGAACACTCAGGCTATCTTTAGGCTTGTGACCAAAAACGACTTGGATGCGGTGTCTGTGTTTTTTGGAGAAAGGGACTGGGGGCTTTTGAATTTACTGCCTTTGCTGAGACCGGGCACCTTATACCTCAGTGGCTTGGCCGTTCCCTTTGGTATGCTCTTGGAGATTGAGCTTTAAGCCTCCAAGAGTATAGTAACCGGACCGTCGTTTAGGATAAAAACCTCCATGTGAGCACCAAAGATACCCGTCTGAACTGGTACATACTCGGAGAGTTTTTTTACAAAGTATTCGTAGAGTTGCTTTGCCCTCTCGGGCTTTTCTGCCTCTTCAAAACTTGGTCTCCTACCCTTTTGGGTGTTTGCATACAGGGTAAATTGGGACACCACCAGAGCAGAACCCCCCACATCCAAAAGGGAATACTGAAACCTACCAAGCTCGTCTTCAAAAATCCTCAGATGGAGCACCTTTTCCACTAGCTTATTGGCCTTTTCCTCCGTGTCTCCCACCCTAATTCCAAGAAGTATGTTTAAGCCTCTTTCTATCTTACCTACCTCTTTTCCATCTACTACCACCCAAGAAGCTTTTACCCTTTGCACCAATGCACGCATGCTCAAAGCTTGCAAAGAATTGGTATGGTTTCGTAGCTTTGCTCTTCTCCAAGGATCAGCTTTATAAGGTGGCTAAGGTTGGGAGAGTTGTCTGTAAAGAAAAGCCTTAGTGTTCCGTTTCCTTCGTTTTTTGCCAGTTCTTTAACCTTTTGAGCAACCGCATAAGCAGAATCCACAACCTCCACCTCTCCCATAAACTCCTTTATGGTTTCCTTAAGCAGGGGGTAGTGGGTGCAGGCAAGTATGAGGGTGTCTACTTTGCCCTTCAACTCCTCCAGATAATACTCCACTACGCTTTGGGCGATCTTGCCTTTGATTATACCCTCTTCCACCAATGGAACAAAGAGAGGACAAGCTTTGGCTATGGGCTGTGCGCCCCGTTCTTTTAGTAGACTTTGATAGACTGCGCTATGCACGGTGCCCTTTGTGCCTATGACCCCTATTCTCTTATTCTTTGAAACCCTTAGGGCTTGTTCGACACCGGGCTGAACTACCCCCACCACGGGTATGCTTAAACTCTCTTTTAAAGATTCCAAGGCATAGGCGCTGGCGGTGTTGCATGCAACTACCAAAAGCTCTATGCCAAAGGACAGGAGAAAGTCTGCACACTCAAGGCTGTATCTTTGGATGGTTTCCTTAGACTTGCCACCGTAAGGCACTCGGGCGGTGTCCCCCAAGTAAAAAAAATCCACAAAGGGTAGCTCTTCCCTGAGTGCCTTCAAAACAGTTAGCCCGCCTACACCCGAGTCAAAAATGCCAATTTTCATGATTTTTTGGGTAATGTGCGTATATTATAATACTATTGAATAACCTTGTTTAGGAGGTGTTGTCATGAAAAAGGTCCTCATGCTCTTGGTAGTTGGCCTTGCAAGTGTGTCCTTTGCCAACGAGCAACTTGCTAAGCAAAAGGGCTGTATGGCATGTCATGATATGAAGGCAAAGAAAGTAGGCCCATCTTACACAGACATAGCTAAAAAGTATGCCGGCAAAGCAGACGCCGTAGATTACTTGGCTGGCAAGATCAAAAAGGGTGGAGCTGGTGTTTGGGGCTCTGTGCCTATGCCACCTCAAAACGTGACCGATGCGGAGGCAAAACAGCTGGCACAGTGGATAATGTCCGTAAAGTAAAAGAGCTCTTTAGCCAATTTGTTGAGCTTCACTTTAAAAAGCCTGTGGAGGTGGACTTCAGGGACCTGAGGTCTGTCCTCCTCTTTTGTATGTTCTTAGACTGGTTCGGACTTGACAACCCCCTTGGAATATACATCTTGGATCTTTATCCGGAGCTTCTTTCTGAATTCCATCTTTGGCACAGGACCTTGGGTTTAGAGCATTTTAGCCTAAGCTTTCTACCGTGTTGCTAAAAAGGGTTTATATGTTCGGTGGGAAAGGGGGCGTTGGGAAAAGCACTTTAGCTTGCACCTTAGCTATCAAGCTATCTCACAAAGGTAATACCCTCTTAGCTTCCATAGACCCAGCCCATTCTCTATCTGGGATATTAGGAGTTTCTGTGGGAAGTGAGATTGTGCAAGTTTTCCCAAACTTACACGCGGTGGAGTTTGACGCTCAAAGGATCGCAGAGCAGTACGTTAGCAAAGTGCTAAATAGTTTAGAGGAAACTGTATCAAGGTCGGTTCTTGAAGGAGCAAAGAAGTTTGCTTCTATTATATCCTCTTCTCCCACCTCCTTAGAGACTGCTGTCTTTGATAAGCTTGCTGAGATAATTCCCAACTACAGTTATGTTGTTTTGGACTTTGCTCCAACTGGACAGATTCTAAGGTTTTTTAGTTCCCTACAAATGGTGGATGAGTGGCTTAACTTTCTTGTCAAGCTTGGAGAAAAGCAGAAAGAGATAGACAGGTTTATGGGAAGAGAAAGGAGCTTGCCAAAGCTCTTAAAAGAAAGGTCTGAAAAGGTAAAGTTTTTGGTTCAAACCTTAAAAACTAAAGGCTTACTCTATGCAGTAGCAAGGGAAGAGCCACTCTCAATGCAAGAGGCAGAGATGTTAAAAAACAACGGCTTTATAAGAACAAAGATAGTGATAAACTGCTGTTCTTCCGCTGACTACCCTTTTTTGAAAGTTCCATGGGTGGCAAATCCTTACGGTGTTGAAAGACTAAAAGAAGTCCCAATAGAAGGTTTGATAGAGGAAGAGTGATCTTTCGAAAATCCCAAATTGATATATGCCTTGTATTCACCTATCCTCAATGACCATCAGAAGATGAGGGTTCATCGTTCCATTTACAAAGGAGTTTTCCCTCACCAGCAACCTCTTTAATACGCCCTTGGCAGGAGAAACTATTCTGCAGTATTCCAGTAGCTTCTCTAAACCCTTTAGCTCAGATTGGATGGATTTATAAACAGCCTCCTCCCTCTCGTATTTGTTTTTCCAATCTTCGTATTCGCTTCTTGAGAGTAACCCCCTCTCGTAAAGGCTTTCATACCTTCTAAATTCTCTTTCAACTTTGTCAAGTTTTAGCCTTTGGGCTAAGAGCTGTGCTCTGAGTTTTTCAATCTCCGAAAGATAGAGGGAAGGATCTATCTCCACAAGCAGTTGGCCTTTCTCCACCCTTTGTCCTTCTTTGACATAGACCTTCATTACTATCCCTTTAACTATGGCATAAACCTCTACTTCTTGAGAAAAACCAAAGGAAAACATCAAAAGACTAATCAGACTTAATAAAATCATGGCTTCCCTCCAAAACTAAAAACGGATCTAATCCAATAGCGCTGTATAGTTTAGCAAGAAATAGCATTATTTCATACTTTGCCTTCATAACCTGTCTTTCTGACTCGGATTTTTCTGCCATAGCATAGCCCAAATCAAAGGCAAGCTCAAGCTCGTATTCAGACCTTCTAAGGGTTCTGCTGAATGTATTGTTAGCTCAAGCTGTTTTATAGAATCCTCAATCTCCAAAAGCAAGGACTTTTTCTGATTGCTAAGTTCAATTAGATTAAAGGGAGTGGTTGGGTCAAAGATGGGCAGTATTATCTCCACACCAACGCGCCAACCTTCTTGGCTGTATGCTTTAGTTATGGGGGCTCCTGTCCTTAAAGTGTTTCCTATCTCTCCCCTTAGTTGCAGTCTAAGGTCAAAAAACCTGTTGGACTCTTCCAATCTCTGATCATATAGGGCAAGTAAGAGCTTCTTTATCCTCTCTCTGCATTTCCGTTCTCAGTCTGGCAGACCTTATCTTAGGTATTGTTTTTCTGTATTCATACAGCGTGCTCAAAAAACTAATTCCATAAGGCTTTTCCCATTCATCCCTTTGAGAGTTATAAATAACACCCGTTCCAAAGACTATGTTGGGAAGGAAAAAAAGTTTAGATTCCACTTCCCGTGCTTCCAAGGAGGATAACTCGTTTAGCATTTTTCTAATTTCCAGATTTTTGCTCAGTGCCAACTGGTAGGCTTTTTTTATGTCAAGCTTGATAACCTCCTGCCCGTAGCATATGGAAAACAGAAGCAGGAGGAAAAGGATCATTTTTTATTCTCTCTCAAGAAATTAACTAAATTAGTCCTTTTGTAGTGTTCTTCTACTATCCACCTTCCTATAAGTAAAAACTCCCTCGGTTCTATGTAGCCAGGCACTTTGGCTACAACGTCACCTTTCTTGTCGAGGAACATAAAGACAGGTGTTAGCCTAACGCCGTGCTTTAAAGCAAACTGTCTCTCTGTGAGCTTTTTACCGTCAAAATCCACCAACTCCAAGTTTCCCTTTATGTCTATTTCTACCATGTTAAAGTGTTTAGTGTAGTAGGTTTGGACCTCTCTGTCCTGGAAGGTGATCCTT
>Ga0209821_100039_pt1 | contig 26017 bp, 35 predicted proteins | sample SSWtaG_3_FD_184118 | JGI IMG/M metagenome (GOLD analysis project Ga0209821, IMG submission 184118) | Hot spring microbial communities from Sandy's Spring West, USA to study Microbial Dark Matter (Phase II) - SSWTFFsm_matched (SPAdes)... | ecosystem: Environmental > Aquatic > Thermal springs > Hot... | reverse complement strand
TGGATCTGGGATCCTCCCCGCTCCTTGGCCTTCAGCTTGTTTATTGCTTCCTTGTTTATCCTAGCCCTAGCATACAGGTATACGGGCACCATTACTGGGGGGAAAAGCCCCGTGAGAAGAGCGAACAGCCATATCCTTCTCGGGTACATGACGCGACGTTTCTTAAAGTAAATCGTCAAGATGTAAGAATCAACCAGCACGACCACCAGCATGCCTATGGATAAAGCAGATAACAGATACGAATCCCCGAGAAACATATAGTTGAAGATCGATACAATATAGGCAGCATACGCCCACTTCACGGCGCTTGACGGGGGGATCCTCTCCGATATGAGGTCTGGGCTAAGCGGCTTATCCATACACGCATCACATGATGTAATATGTATCAGAAAGGCTAAATAATGTTATCAGCACTAACGATACTGAAAGCCGTCAGCAATCATGAGGAAACATATTTCTCCATGATTTTCGGGATAATGAACTCCCGTGCCTGAACGGGGAACTCTCTGCAGAACCACACTATCGTCTCCCTCGTCTTGAAGCTCGTGAGCAGTTTTTCGAGGCAGGGGATCTTCTTGCGTCTAAGAGTAATGTACCCATTCCTAATAGAATAAAACACCTCGTCCTCACTCTCAAAGTCGTTCAGGCTCACGACCTTATGGTTAACGAGGCTCTTGACCACAGCATCAATATCTATCTTCCACAGTTGCCTAAGCTTCTTGAGGTAGCCGCTGTTGCTCTTGAAGACCACGTAGTTATCCACGCAGACAGACAAGTATATACCAGTAGCTGCTAGTTGCTCGAAACTTATTTTTTCCCTTCTCCTTTTATTAATAGATTGATGATTAGACATGAGCTCCACCGATAGGAAGCCTTACATAAGGCTTATAGCACAGCTGTGCGGCATAGAGAACGTCTCCCTCGACCTCAAAGGCATCTTCACTGCTCTCAGGGCATGCGTGAGCCTGGGAGAGCGCGGATGGATACCAGCCCTCGCCCTCATGAATATAATTATGAGTGGGGGGGAAACCGCTGTCCCCGATCTCGCCAGCCCCATACCGCCTGGATACACTGTTTACCTTAAGAGAATAGCTCTTGTGGACAACGTAGTTATATCCAGGTACCTCAGCGACGTCATTGTGAGAAAAGAGGTGGTGTTCCACGACGATGAGGATGAGGAAGGCAGAAAGGTAAGGATAATCGTTGATAGATTCCCAAGCATGTTTGGAGTCCTCATTGAATACGACCACCCCATCTACGGCATTAACCGAGACCTCTGGGTCTTCACTATTCATCCAACTGGAGAGAACCCCGCCCAAGTATTCCACGCTCCAAACGAGGTTGCTGATCTTATTGCCGGTGAGCTCAGCGCGACTAAGAGAATCTCCCTCGAGGATCCCTCCGCCACGGTGAAGCTGATTGAGGAAACCAAGCATCTCCTCAAGAGGTATGGTAGCTATGATAAACTCATGGATGCCGTCGCGAGGGGAGAAGCCGAGCTCCCAGAAGGAGTAAGCATCATGAGAAGAGGAAAGTCTAGAAAGGAGGATATGGACTTTATCGATTAATTCTTTCAAAGACGATCATCACCACCAACAAATTAAATACACATAAAGCCTTTATGACAACATCATTTGAGATAACATAGACTATGCCTGACAGGAAGGATCCGAGAATAACAAACATGTTCTTAATTATATCGAAGATGCCCAGGAAAGACTCAACTATCGATACAATAAAAAATGCCACAGACGCGATGTAGAGCCCCAGGTCAGCCCTAACCAATGAAAAGACAAAGAAGGCGAGAAAAAGGGGCGGATAAATAGACCTAAGCCGCCATGCAAGTTTCATTGAGACTCACCTCTTTTTTACATGTATGGCGAACCCCACAACAATGAATATAACCATGCCTGCAACCACGTACACGAGAACAGAAGTCGCGCTGTCAGCTTTCTCCGAGTAAAAACCATCGCTGTAAACCTTGAACGTCCTTGCTAGGATGGATTTAAGGTTGTCGAGGAGCGAGATGGAGACGTCAGCAATGTATATTAGACCTATAATAACCATGAGTGAGACGAAAGCGGCAATGAATCCAGCGAGGATGCCCATGCCCAGGCTAGACTTACCTATAGACATAGGGATCCACAAGAAAAATGTAACAGACAAAATAAATAAGCTTATGCTTGGGATCCAGGAGTATATGCATAAAAAAGCGTTTTAATCCTCACGCCTCAAGGCAGAAGAGACCTTCACTGCAACGATAACCGAGAAGAGAGCGGTGAAGAGATAGGTGAACGACTCCCAGACAAACCTCGCTACATCCCTGTATCCCAGCCGCGGCAAAACGATATCGGTGTGCTCATCAATCATTTTCTCCACGCCCGCGGTAGTGGTCTCATATATATCCAGGATCCTCCCGCCTATTATCAGCACTACAAGCATGAAGAAGAGAGCGACCACCGTCCAGCCCGGCATCTCCTCTACTGTTTTTTCTACTTTCTCGAAGAAATCCATTATGCGGGCTCACCTCTACTTATAATTAAGTATATGATGCCTATAAAAGATGACATCACGCTGATCATCAATGATATCCATGCATCCCCTATCAAGACGTACGCGAACATGTATATTGGGAAGCTCATGCCCGTTAGTGCCAAACCAGATAAACCAATCTCACGTGTAGCCAGCCAGCCGATCGGGATAGAGACTGCCAGCAGTGCCACCATTATCTCCACGAACAGGTCTTCCCCAGCCATTTCTTTCAGGGTGCCCGACACCCTGCTTACAGGGGCGGATGGACTGTAGAAGAAGCCGTAGTACATGTCGTTAACCGCGAGCTCAACTATACCTATCCCCGAGACAGTGTAGTTTATGGAAAAGGATCCGCCCGCTGGGACGCTCCGAATAACGGTATCCCTTAGCTGCATGGATCCGCCGGTATAATCGTACACCTTGATGTCATAGGTGCAACCGCCAGCCGTGAGGCACACCGAGGAGAGCACCAGCGTGGATTCATTCTGCAACAGGGTGAGGCCAACGAAGGAGTAGTTGATCTCCTCGACTGGGACAGGGCATATAAAGGTTCCCGTGGTGTTAATGACCAGTCCTCCAGGCGGGCACTCAACAGCACTAGATGAGGATGACGCAAGCATCACAATTGTGAGTAAGAGTAGCGCTAAGAGGAGCACCCTAAGATGCATTTCTCCTGGACACCTCCAGTGCAACCGCCACTATGAACGCAAGCATGCCGAGCATTACCGGCTGAAGATTACCCGTGAACGCCCCTATACCAACAAACACGAATCCGTATATGCCTGAGGATATCATAATGCCCTTTAGAATACTGCCGGTCAGCCTGCTCGCCAGTATCGCCACCGCCACCATTGACCCGTAGATCACAATGAATGTTGGGCTGTTCCACGTTAGCGTCAGCTCAGGCTTAAAGTTAAACACGGGCAGAGAGGGGGTAGCGAAGCCTGACTGGTTGTTCTGCCAGTTAAAGTTTATTGATTGCTGAGGAACGCTTACCTGAACTATGCTTACGCTCTTCGATATTGGATCAGTTATAATCATTAGTGCTATTCCGTATGGGAAGTCGAGCGTGAAGCTATCCGTGGGTATCATGATGTTGCTCACGGTAACGCCCGCCACGGAGTAGCTAAGCGTGAAGCCCTTGAACCCAACCAGCGTAAGGGGCGATGACCCGGCGAGCGATGCATCAACGCTTGTGCCGTTATAAGTAATCGTTGTGGGGGAGTTAAGCACCAGATATTTGACGAGACCGGTCGGCATGACGTTACCTACAACCGTGATCCTAGCTGCACCTATGGATAGGTATCTCAGTAGCTCCGAGAGAACGGCACCGTATCTGTCGAGGACTCCGCCGGTATTACCATGAATATAGATGTATGGGTACAGTCTCTCTGGGCACGAGATGGTTACCGAGTCGAACTTAAACCAAGACTCCTTGGCATAGGTGTTCTTGGACAACATATATATAGTCCTGTAGTAGACCGACGGCTTCTCGTCAAAGCAAGACCAAGACAAATCAATCACTAGTGGGAACGACAGACCCCTCGCCTCCGCACCATAAATCCTTGAGCCGTTGATCTCCACGAAGGGATTCACCCTTGAACCGTTAACCAGCACTCCTATCCTGAACGTCGAGCTACTAATATTAATCATGTCGGAGAACCCTATCTCGTAAACAGCACCGATAGGAGCTGACCCAGGTAGCAGTGATGGGTGCTTAGGGGTTGAGTAGTACACCTCGACAAGGCTTGACAGTCCAGTTAGCAGTACCTGTTTATCACTGGTAACCGTGAACTGGGCTGGAGCACCGTTCACCTTTACGTGGACAGGCGTGAGAGTCGTATTAAACAAGATGGATGCATTGCCCTTCAGCTGACCTGTTATTTTTATTAGACCACCAATATCATTATAGCCCAGCAGGGAGGCTTGCTCCGTGGCGACCAACGATATCTTCCTGGAGGGATCATGCCACCTAGCAACCATTATCTCGGGCTTAACTGGGTTGGAGAACACGAGGAAGGAGTCCGTGGCGTTCACGAAGCTGACAGTGCCATTAATGAATCTATTATAGGTATACACAGCTGTGCCCCCGCTTATTTGTACACATACAGCGGAGGATCCCTCTAAGACGCACGCCTGACCCGAAGACACGCTTGCACCATCGTATCCATACCTAGCGTTTATATAGATCTTGTTGCTCTGGAGATCAGACGTGTATGAAGCGTTCACCGAGTCATATATTATCCTGAACAGCGGGGACGCATCAATGAACCTGGCGCCGAGTATGGATGAAGCCTCAGTTAAAACCGTATATGTACTAGCGGTGATCCTCCCGGGAGAAGAGATCGTGGCGATCCACGCCGTGCCGTTCCACGATGCCGGGGTGCCGGCGAGCATAACCGACACCGCGTTCGATGAGTTCAAGGGCAAGCCATCATAGGCGTGCTTGATGACAGCCGTGATGTTCACGGGCAACGTATAATCAATCCTCGTGTTATTAGGTATTGATTTACCCTTGGACGAGAACATGTATGAGTCGAGGACAAGCTTATCGAATATAACGCTTGTGTTTATCGCTCCAAAAAACTTCGTTAATCCACGAGACTGGTCATTCATGCCCACTATCCTGTACCAGTACTGCCCAACACTGCTCTTGGTGGATGTATCATTCAGTGTGAAGGAGCCCTGGAACGGCGACCCGTCCAGCGCATACACAGCCGTGATGTTGAAGCTGGGGGGATCCCCAACCGTGAACCTAGGCTTGCTAGGAGTAAACGAGTCAATGTAAACCGCATCCCACATCAGAGTTGCGTTCCTGCTCACGACCTGGTTAGTCGCTAAGTCCTTGAACCACATGGATACCACCACTGTTCCGGGGGAGCCTAGAGAGATGTTATATAGTAGCGACCCAGAACTAGCAGATAGCGACGGGTCGAAGACTAGTAGTTTAAGACCTGGGCTTGGGAAGACCACCTGACACGACTGGTTTAGAGGCATCATTTGTATGCCGTGTGCTGGCCTCAGCGGGCGCACAGCCGTGCCGTTGGGGAGCACTAAGCCGAGAACAAAGCGTAAACTACCTGTGCCCTGCCAGTACTTTACTGTGAAGTTGTACCAGCCGGCGCTCAGGGTCACGTTCGCAGACCTAGACCCACTAACGCTCCACCCATCTATCACTAATGAGTTGTTGATGTATACTCTTACACCATCGTCGCTGTATGTCTCAATAGTGTATGTTCCGCTTAGTGGCAGGTAGACCAGGGCTTGGTAGACTAAGGCGAAGTTAGTGTTGGGGGCTCCAACAGCTAGTGCCCAGTACGGTGCTTGGTTATCATTTAGTCCTATGTACACGTAGCTTGCATCGTAGCCCGAGGGCATCGAGCCATAAATTGGCGAGGCGAAGTAGCTGTGAGCTGAAGTAGGGCATACTGTTCCCTTATAGGCATATCCGGTTCCCGGCGGCTCAACGCTTGATGAGGCACCGGCGTAGACGTCTACGCTCCACCACGCCTCATATGCGGGGCGGGTTCCATTCTGCACGAGAGTTACAGTATAGTTCCCCGTGAGCGCTGGCACCGGGGATCCATCCGTATATGTAACATTATACGTGGCCGTGGCGCTGGACGATAAGTCCAACCTAGCCTGCGAAACGGATACGGATACGACCAAGTAGTCCACCCTGAACGACACGACTGACGACCAGTTGCTCCACGCATTACCGCCGTACTGTGCCCTAGCCCTCACATAGTACGTCCCATTCGTGGAGGGAAGCTGTACATCTAGGTATCTAGCTGACACAGTCGTGTTCACCAGCAGGTTGCTGAACCCGGGATCGCTTGACAGCTGGACATGAATAGCTGATATATTACCCACAGTGCTAAACGCAACCCTCATGTTTGAGCCAGGAGCATACCTGGGAGTAAAGGCATACCTAGTAGAGCCGTGGTTCTGGTTTACGGATGGATCAATATATGTGTAGACCTTAACCCTGTAGGATCCGCTTGGAAGGCTTACCGTGTAGTCCTCTACTAATCCCGCCTGGTTGGTGGATCCACTAATCGTTGTTCTTAATACCAAGGCATTATTGGTTGAGTTATAGAACTCAACGACGCTTCCAGGCGGGAAGAACCTCAGGTGAACATACCCGTCATTGTGCAGTGACTTAACCAAGTATATCCATGTCCTCTCCCCGGGGATCCTCGAGGCATTATTGAATCCCTGGATAGGCAAGCTGGTGTTCACAGGCGTGATATAATGCGTGCCGTTGTAGAACGTTGGGTCAAAAAACACCTTTAGACCCGTAGCGTTGACAACAAACTTGTTATAAACATCGCTTATCTCAGAGGTGTTCAAAGCCCTATTATAAATCAACAGGTATCTATGTGACACCTTCATAAACTCTGTGAAAATAGGGTTTGCCCCGAGGACGAAGCGCCTATACCTCTCGGGGTAAGTAGCCGTGTCGGGGTTCCACTCTAATATTGTTTTCTCAGTGGATGGAACCGTAACATTAAGTACCTTGTTGGCATTAACCCACACACTGTATTCACGTGTAGACGTGAAACTATACGCAACCTGAACCCATGTGTTTCTATATGCAAGAATACTATAATAGTACTCAACCTTGGTGTTAGACGCCGTGCGAGTCGCGAAGTATATGCTTAGCCATGTGTAGTCGTAGCGGTTGTTTGTGTAGAAGCCTACATTTGGATAATCCACCCATGGATCTCCGATCATGCTGAACTTAGTCCAAAATGAGTTAGGCTTCGGATAGTATGGATACATATAATCTATTACTGTTATCTCAGGCCAGCCATAAACCGTGAACGGCTCTATCTTTATGTAGTCGTTTATCCCATCCAGGTAGGCGTCATACAGATGCGGCGCCAGGGCATCCCCCACTGTTATGTTCATGTCTGACTCTAGGGTGACGGGTATGCCGGTATATATTGTTGGTGCTGGGGGCTCCTCCGTGGATGACACAGTCGCTGTGGGCTCTGGCTCAGCGTATTTCCTCACAAACACGTAGTCTACAACTAGCTTCCCAGGTGGGTAGCTTGTCAAGCCCCAGTGTCTTGCTATGAATTCAACTGGAAGACTATACGTAGATGGAGGCACATTAGATGTCAACGTCGCAACTAAGCTATCATTCACATACCACATAGCTTTACTACCAGGAATCCACACTATGCTCGCCTTGTGGAATACCATTGGATTTAGGGCTGTGTAGTCGCTACTCTGCGTTGCCGATCCTGCAGTGCTCACCCTGAGATTTCTGCCAAGCTCATCATACGTGGCAAATACATATGTGTTCGCTTCAGTAGTTGATGTGTCAGGTATAAAGCCGTATCTCACACTCCTATAGTAGCCCGCGCTTCCAAGGCCGCCCCAGTTTGGTGCAGACAAGTTTGCCGTGATAATTACTGAGTAATTAAATTTAATTAGAGATTGAACTGCTATGTAGCAAAATGGTGAGTTGTAGTCATCATCTTGTGCTTCAATAGTTAATACTCCATTGCTCACGGATACTATTGATTTATAGCAGTCGTTGTGTCCTCCTACGTAGAACCAAGTCCACTTACTAGTATTGAGTGATGTGCCCGAGAAGTCGTCGAATAGTAGGAACACGGAGCCCGGATTCTCTGCTGACGTGGCGTTTGGGTTTCCGTAGTACACGTAGATTGTCTTTGTTGATGAAGCCGGTATGCTGGGCACCTTGACAAATATAATCGTGCTCGCCGTGTTGCATGTCCCAGGCTCTATCCAGTATGGTAGCAGGGTGGCGCCGTCTGAATCTGTGAATCTGATGTCCCCGCAATCACTCCTCATCTTGCCCTGGGATATAAGGGTCTGCGTGTCAAGCGTTACTCTTACCTGGTAATCCGTTAGGGACTGATTTAACGAGTTACTTATAGTTACAGCCCTTCTATAAATATAGCCGTAAAGCCAGCCTGACTGTGCCTCCGCTACGTTGAACAGAAGGATCGACGCTACGTCCAGCAGGATCAAAGCCAGGACTAAAAGAGCCATTACCCTTGCAGTCATGCGTGGAGGCATCACTCCATCACCCTGTAGTTCTGACAGATGTTTTCTCCCCCGTAAAGCATATATATAATGGTGTTGCCCTGCGGATTAACCGATACTTCTAGGAGGTCTTCCTGGAAATTAATGATACTGTAGAACAGACAAGCAGAGTTGCCATCAATAAAATAGACGTCTGACCCATCAATCACGTTTCCTATATCAGCAAAGTTGCTTGGATCAAGCCTTAAATACACGAAAGAGTTTATCGGCTCATCAAAGAACAATACGTAGGCTCTCCTCCCATGAATAAGCCATAGATGCTCAGTCTTGGTTGAGTAAGGCGTAGTTAAAACCATGTATCCATTCGGAGAGATAAAGGCTCTCGACCCAGTAATAGACACGGAGCTCGAGCTCCAGAAACCAGTAGAGTAGTCAAAATCATCGAAGACGAGCCATATACTGTAGCTAGAGCCGGGAGCACCGATATACTGACTGTAGGGGTTACCGCCACCATACCAGATCTCATAGATACCCGAGTAAGTGGACGCCTCAACCCAAGCCATCACTGGGGGGTTTCTGCTGAACAAGTAGCCAATCCTCGGCTGACCCTGAACCAAGACGTACGTGTTAGACTCGCTGATCAGACCTATATCCGAGACGTTGAACGGGACAACAATGGTCTGAAAGCTCCCCTGAAGCTCCAGAGGAACAACAAGCGAGACGATGTTGTACTCGATACCGCCTGTCGCACCAACAGCTGTGATGCAGATGACAGCGCAACTGAAAACCATCAATAAGACTAAAAGGACGCCCGGGAGATCGAGGCGCACCACTGCTCCTCCTCAAATAAAATATAATGTCTAAATGAAGCATAAAAACCTGACCAAAAAAGCAAGGCGAAGACAGGTTATTTCCTGGAAAGAACATAAGCAACCATTGATAAGGCTATCAGCACGGCGAGGATGAATGGATCGCCAAGCACGTTGAGGATCACGTGCAGGATGCGGACAAGCACGTCGAAGTGAGTCTTGAGAGGCTCGTTGACCGGCTCGTTCATATTGATGGTTGTCGTGCCGACCTCCACCGCGACCTGCGTAACAGTGGTTGCGGTGTGACCAGACGAGTGTATAACGTTAAACATGGATGAGAACATAGAGGCGGATGAAACAAATATGAAGGCCATGTATCCAACAAAGATGGACAGGACTATCCCGGCGATCACGTACCCAACAGTGCTCCTGTCAATAGCGGGCAAGCTAGCTAGCCACCACCGCCTTTCTCTTAGCCTTACCACTAGAAGGTACAGCCTCGACCCTCACGCCTGACCCAAAAATCCTTTTAAGATCAGACACAACTCTTTTCAGGCCGTCGCTCCTGCCAGCCAGCCTTATTTTCCCTCTCGGCAACTTGAACCCTCGGATAAGCTCCGCCAGCCTTTCCTCCACGTACCTCTTGCCCCTCACGCCCGAGTGCCTCCTGCTGAGAGCCACTAAGTAGTTAAGCCTCTTTAAGGCTAGATCCTCCGTCATCCTGATCCTCCTGCAGTCACTGTTATCATAAGTATACCCTCTCTCCAAGTCCCTCAAGATAAGGGCTATGAAGGAAGGAAGCGTGTCTTGATTAACGCCTCCGCCGGGAATAAATACTCCCTCCTTCAAGGCGTAGCAGGATCCCTTCCCCTGATAAATATTCCTTCTGCTCATAGGGGGATCCCCCGTTTATCCCTCCAGTAAAGAACTGTGAATACAAAGTATTTATTCCTGAAGCAACCGTAGCCCGGGTCAGCCCTGCTGCATGCTGGTCTGCTGTTTCTCGGGGGCCTGGATAATCCTTGTGGATCCATCATATTGGACACACAAGAGGTAGCTCCCGTACGGGTACACCTCCTTGCACGCGATGTTCTTGCCATCAACATTAATCGTTACTGGGGGCTCATTGGTAACATAGATGTGCGGCACGTATCTCTTGTCGTTCTTGCCTGTCCTCACCTTGAATCCAAGCATGCTCACAGCTGTTCACCAAATATACTTATAATTACATCCTTGTAATAAAGATTATTCATGTTGTAGCTTGTCCTCGATGGATCATGAGGTCTCTTAGACCCCCTCCTCCTCTCGGCAAGCTCAAGGAGCCTCACAAAAGACTTCGCCATAACCGGGAGCCTGTACCTCTCAGCGATCCTCCTCGCAACGGATGAGTAGCCATCAATATCGCTCATAGCAAGCATGGTTTTCCTATATAGATCATCAACCAGCGTGTCATGAAGGATCATCCCCTCATGCGTCATTATGGGTCTGCTCTTCACGAGTAATGGGTAACCGCTCCAGATCTCCCTCGTAACGGGCGTCTCCGTAACGACTGGTGGGACGCCGAGAGCAGCCGCCTCGACGGGGGGCAGACCAAAGCTCTCCCCAAGAGTGGAGAACACCAGAACATTTATGAGGGAGTAGGAGAACAGTATGCCCAGCTCCGATAAGCCCAGCTCCGATGCCTCAGGGTCAATCACGAAGACCTCGTCGCCCAGGCCCAGCTGATTAAGAAGCAATGAGAGATTCCAGACCGGGTAGCCAACACTCTTAATCAAGCTGAGGTAGAGCCTGGCATCACCATTGGTTCTTAGTAACCTTAAGAACGCTAGAAGCAGAGCCGAGACATCCTTCCTGGGGTGATCCTTCGCCACGAAGCCGACAAGCCTGCCCCTAGACCTAGCCTCGAGCAACGGCCTCAGCCTCTCGCCGTCGCCCCTGAGCCTCTCCATGCCAATGGAGAGGATCCTCTCCCTATCACTCTCAAAATAGTAGTCGGGGAGACCGTGAGGAACAACAACGTACTCGAAGTGATGCTTGCTTACCTCCTCGTCAAGCATGAAGGCATCGCCCACAGCTACGGTTGGAAACCCAACAGCATCGACGTGGAGAAGCCATTTGGCAAGGATCGATGGGACAATATCGCTCTCCGTAACGAAGTAGCCCGCGACAGGTCTGCTTACCGATGAGCACCTGGATATCCATTTGCCCTCAACCTCCCCGTAAGGAGAACCATAAATAACGTATATATCGGCGTCGTCCTGACCCGTGCACGCCCACCTTTCGTTCCAGACCCTAACGGGCTTGGGGAGATCCAGGCATACCTCGGGGGTCTCACATGCATGTCTGAACTCCATGAACCTAGCGAACGTGAAGACGCTGGGCGCGGATGGACAATAGACACTTACGTCGAACCCCATATCCATGAGGCCCTTGCTGAGCCAGAGAACAACTTTCCCATAAGAGGACGGAGCGTAGGGGCACTCCCCAATAATGCCTACACGCAAGGCTTATCACAATGAAATAAAGTTGAGTTAAAGAAAAAAAAACTTTGATTTACAGGTATAGCCCCCCACTGATACTTTACTGCTGATTTTTAGACAACTGATGCCTCCGGAGCTTTCATCAGTACCCTGATAATATGAACAGCGACGGCCACCAGCAACGCTATGCCTAGTAGCTGGAGAATTGTGGGGACGAAAGCCAGAATATCTGTAACATAGTTCGGTATATCAGTTGTGCTGTTAACTGCTCTCTGGAAGTTGGACACCAGCATGTCGGATATGCCACCGTACAGCGTGGCAACGAGACCGCCGGTTAGCAGGAGAGCTATACCTACAATTATTGTTATTATCTCGTTTCTACCCAGCATTAAGGACATTTCTTCTCCCTAGGTAAAAGCAATAGACAAACAGGTATATATTCCTGAATCGATCAAACACAATAGAGAAAAAAAATTAGATAGGCACAGGCGTCGAGGTACCGGACTTCTGGATGCCCAGAAAAACCGTTTGGTCAGGCATATAATACGATGTCTCAACATAGTTGGTCTGAATAGTGGAAACAATAGTCGTCGGCGTAACAAAGGACGAGAGAACCTTGCCGTCAGGAGAGAGCAGTCTCTTGGTTATCGCCGTTACCACCCTATCAACAGCCGTGACGACAACGTTAACCCTTGTCCTGTAAATCACGTATGCACTAATATATCCTGACTCATCAACAGTTGAGGACGTCGATGTAGTTATTTTTTTCTGCTGGGTGACAGTGTACTCTTGAACAGTGTAGGTTGAAGACATAGCGGGCTCCCATCAAAAACTAAAAAGCATAAAACAAATATATATTTCTGATCACGCCTCGATGTATACTTTTCTCCGCCTGCCGGGCAGTCTAGCAATGCTTCCCTCTAATACATAGTAGCCCGTCACCGCCCCGCCAATCACAAGAGTAGCTATCGACATCACGACCACGCCCATGACGATTGGGTTCGTGGCCGTATATGTCTGGAAGGTGCCCGACTGCTCATCGAAAACCACGCCGTAAATAACTATGCTTGACGATGATACATAGAAGAGCTGAACAGACAATAGTATCACGAGGAGGGTTAAGGGGAGGATCCACCTGACCGCTCCCCTGAACCTGTTAGAGAAGAACAAAGCAAAAACAATATAGATCACCGAGGCAATAATTATCAGTGTCCCATAAAAGACCTCAACCCTTATGAGACCCGGGTCGTACCAGACAACATTCAAGAACAAGCACCCAACATATAATAGTTAGCAAGGAAAAAATAAATGTCTAACCTCACTAGATGCCAAAATCACTCTCCACTCCCTCCTGCTCACCCTTGAACAAGGTGAACGCTCCCCTAAGCCATGGGGAACGCATAACTATATGCATCACCGACACGAGAACAGCTTTGCCGAGGAGAACCACTATTGGCTCATTAAGAACGATATCGCCCAACCTAATCTTGTTGGTTATCTCCACAAGCTTATCCACGGGAGACCCATCAACACAGATATCAATACCCACCAATTCATATATAGTCCTGCACACCCCAGCCCTGCTCAGGACATCGGATAAATTAGTCTCGGGAGACTCAGTGCTGTATGGGTTATGCCTGCTCGACTCCACGATGCCGGCAAGCAGTGCCACCGAGGCATCAACAGCAAGCCATCTATCATACAATATGAAGTCCCTGCCGATTATCCCGAGAAGCGCTAGCCTAGCACAAATAGATACCGGGTCAGCCGTGCCAACGCCGGCAAGAAACGAGAATATCCTCCCGATCCTCTGCTTCGATGATATCGGAAGCCTAGGAGCACGCTTAGACATGCGATGCGCTCCTCCCAATCCCTTTTATCACGCTATCGTAGTCCATCCAGACATCCCTCCATGACCGTTGCATTATCCATGACCGCCTCTGCTTCTCCCAGAGTTGCAGTAGCCTCTCCCTTTCCTCCAGCAACCACACGATCTTCTCTGCTAGGTTATCCAATGTATATACCGACTCGCTTGGGAGAACCTCCGCTGATCCGCTCGTGTCAGGGACAATCACGGGTGTGCCCTGAGATATTGACTCCAGGCTCACGAGGCCAAAGGGCTCCGGAAACCCAACCATTAATGTGAGGTCAGCTCTCCTGTATAGATTAATCTTCTCCTGCTCCGAGACTGTGCCGGCGATGCTGATCCATGATGGGAGAGCCTTTGAATAAAGCTCGGATCCCCTCCCGAAAACCACGACTGAAAAGTCTATCTTTTTCCTCGCCTCCTCTAGGTATGGGAGAACCCTTGAGGGGTCTTTATTGAACTGGAACCTGGAAGGAATAAGTATCACGGGCTTGCCGTTATTCTTTTCAGGGGGATCCCCAACCAGCGGGTAAGGCGGTGCAGGATACACAACATGCATGTTACCCACAGATGCGATGCCCAAAACTTTTCTCCCCAGCAACCACGAGTTAACAATAACAGCGCTGGAGTGATTAACAGCGTCGATATCAATGCCCTGGAAAGAGAAGAGGTGTAGCGAGTATATAGTTTTTACCCCTGAATGAAAAGCGTATATGACGACCAATGAGCTGTGAGCGTCATGGCCAATAACCAGGTCGTACCTACCGATGTGCTTGTAGAGATGCGATGCCAGGGCAACAGCTGATCTATAAAAAACACTTTGGTTCTTGTCCACCAAGACATCCTCTGGACGTATAACCCTTACTCCATGATAAACGTATGGATCCCCGATAGGCACATCGCCGTGGAGGCAGTAGTGATCAACTTCGTGTTCCCCAGCCATCTCGGGCAACAGCCTAGACAAATATACCCCCAGCCCGCCGTACCAGCCGACGGGGCACTCCCAGGATACCGAGAGGATCCTCATGCTAATCAGTCCAGATACCCACGACTCCCTTGGCAGAGTTAGGCATAATCCCGAGGGGCAGGCTAAACTGACTTTTCCTCGCCACGAACTCAATGATGAACACGTTACCAACCATTGATAAATGAATAATGTTCTTGAAGAACTTTATGCATGTATCCATCTGGTGTCTTTTCTCCTCTCGTTGCTCAACCGTCATGCTGGCCAGGCTCCTGATCAGGTTCTGGCACTCATCAAGCCTCTTCCTGAAGTTGAGCCTCAGGTTAAGCGTATTCATGGATACCTCGTTCATAAAGCTCCTCAGATAAACGCTTGGATCACTTATAGGGTGAATCTCGAACGGCTTCATCTTCGACAAGACAATAGACTTATCAATGAAGCTGACAAGCATCTGCGTCCAGTCATCCATATCCTTCTCATCAACCACGAGGAGACGCGATGATCTAAGCTCACTGAAGTAAGTTGCATAGTTCTCAGGGGAGAACCTGGCCATCGTGGATACCTTCACGTTATCACCAGCATCCAGAGAAATAGGCACCGGCAAGCCCTGCTGCGCCTGCGCCGAAGGGGATCCCCCCTTGTTCCTGTTCCTCCCAAAAACCATGAATCACCACTACAGTAATATTAGTCATAAATACAAAATTAAGATAACTTAAGCCCACTATAAACCGTTCTTCCGCTCAGCACCAGATCCGTTAATGAGTCAACAAACCTCTCAGCAGTCTCCATTTTAAGGCTCTTCAGAACTGACTGATCAATATCGAGCCCATACACGCTTGACATGATACTTATCACTGCACCCCTGAACTTCTGGTTAACCACGAAGTCCTTGAGATTAATCCTGTGAACCTCGACTTCGGGGGCGCTCTTGTTTCCAATAAAGATTATGGGGAAATCAGCGTTTTTATACAAGACCTTGAGCATCTCTGGGTGCATGTATTCATGTGTTATCACAGCTGTGGCCTTCAACAAATTAATCATGTCGACCGCTTCCTCCAGGTACTTCTCATAGTCTATGAGGACAACTGGTTTTTTGGCTACGAGACCAATCATGCTTGATACTATGGGGAGAGCGATTGATGATGGAAGATCACGTATCCATACCCTGGCATACCTATATGATGACATCTTTGTGAAGGCGTACGCCTTCTCAATTGCGTCGAGGAAATCCCTTATCTCCCTGTCCTCTAGGAGCTGGGCCCTTACCTGGTGCCTCCTGTATCCACGGTACCTCATGGGCTCGATGCTGTATTTCCCCGTCTCCTTATACATATTCGCTATCTGCACGACATCACTCATGCTGAGACCAGCGTTCACGGCATCTATAGCTATCTCCTCCGCCTTCTTCTCCTCTATTCCGGACGCCCTCGTCAAGTATGAGTAGACAGCCTCGTAGTCTGGAAGAGGAATCACTATCGGCTTACCGCATCTCCCCTCCCTCTTCAGTGACGCGTCAATAGCTGATTCATGCAGGTTAGCGGAGAACAGCATTATTATTTTTGCACCATGCTTGTAGTAATCGGAGAGCTTGCGTTTAAGAATACCGAGTAGCTTCTGACCAACATCTCCGTATCCCCCTGAATCCCTCACAGGCGAAAGGATCCAATCACCCTCATCAACAACCATAACCGTCGGCTGGATGAGCTCGGCGTGGCTAAAGAAAGCGTCAAGCCTCTTCTCGCTCTCCCCAACCCACTTGCTCATAACATTCTCGACGCCTACCTCAACAACGCTTAAACCAAGGTAGTCTGGAAGGATCCTTATAAGAGAGGTCTTGCCGGTGCCGGGGGCACCAATAAATATTACGCCGGGGTTCCTCGGCGGCTTATCCTCCAGTAACGGGGAGACAACCTTCTCGACCTTCTCCCAAACGCTCTTCGGGTAGACGTAGAACTCGGTTTTGCCCGCACCGCTCTCCGAGTAGTACTGGATCCTGAGCATATAGTTGTGCTCGAGCTCCTCTAAATGTACATCCACGTAGTCCACAACCGTTACCTCCGTTGTCGGCAGAAGAACACATGGTGTTGGGCTACAGTTCTTAACGACGCAGTCCTTATAAATAATCTTTCCTGGACTAACCGGCATTAAAAACGGTAGAAGCGTTGGGTACCCGCCGCTACGACAAGCCACCTTCACGCTTCTGCAACCAAAATGTTTTGGAGACACGTCTGTGTTTTCAGCTGACAGCATGCCGAACCCTCCTACAGAGGCACCAGTATCATAAGCGTGTCAAGAACCGCTTGGAAAACAACCTTGTTTAATAAATCCCTTAAAGCCTGCTTCTTCTCAAAGGCAGACGTTATCCCCTCTATCTTCAGTATTTTTGTTAGTTGCTTCTCATAGACATATATGTGCTCGATCATCTTGTTCATGAGGGAGTCCAGATCATATACTCCCTCCAAGCTTGGGGGAGGAATATCCTTTATGACGGATACCCAGCTCTCCATCAAGCTTTTCTTGAAGTAAGCGAAGATTATTTTGTCTTTAACAATATATGTCTCGAGGTAATCGTAGAGTAATGGCAGGTAGTTGGATACCTGCAACTGATAGGTATGCGGGTTCTCTCTAAGAGCCCCAATAATCGTTGTAAGAATTATCTTAGGTATGCTCTCGGACATTCTGCTCACCCGGAGATATCTTGATGCTTCCCTCCCCGTGACCGCTCATCTCCAGTTGCCTCCGAGCAAAGACAGAGAACATCTTAAAGTTGATGGCATAAATAAGGGTTGATAAATGGCTATCACAGATGACCGCTAACACCTCATACTCGCTGTCGGACACATCGATCCCAGAGTCCCTGTCAATAATGAAGTGCACGAGCGGGTAAGAAAGAGTATTTTCCGTTAGAAGCCTGGTATACTTGTACACAATATTGTTGGAGGGCAGGTAGAACTCCATGAAGCTTGGTTTGTATTTAATCCCGGCTATCCTGTACACTGGCGTGAGAGGACTGTAGAGCAGAGCAGACGGCATCTGAAACACAATAACTACTGGATCATCCCACCCAAGGCTGACCGTGAGAGTTTTGGTGCCCAGCTTAAACAAGCTCTCGTTGAGCGACGGGTAGATGTACGCCTTCAGCTCTAATCCCTCGTTCAGGAACCGTTTACCCCTGGTAATGAATGACGAGTACTTGTTTTTGCCGATGACATGCACAACCTCTATCCTGGTGCTCGGTGCGAGAGACATAACGAACGACACCGGCAACCCATCGCTACCGAACACGGATAAGAAGAGGTTAAGCAACCTTGAGTTTATCGGGGCATCAATAGGCTTGATATCCTTGAGCTTTACCTTTACTTTCTTGTCAATCTCCTTTCTACCACGCGTAAACATGGCTCATCAAAAAGAAATAGCTCTATATAGCCTAAAAAATAAATATGTTCAAACCTACATAACGGGCACAGCTCCTACCTTCACGCCTATATAGTAAATCAATGCGAAGGCGCTAAAGCTGTTAACTATACCGATCAACGATATCTTAACCACAGTGTCTACTGGGAGGTACTGTATAATGGTTCCGAGAACCCCGCAGACACTGGTGTATATTGGGAGAAAGTATGTCAGGATAAAAGATATACCTATGACCTGGTTCATGCTTGGCAGGAAGCTACCGAGGATCCTCCCGCTGAGCAGACCCAGCAACCCACCAATGACAGCTGAGAGACCGAACATCCTCGCCATATCATTAATTACGCTTGGTATCTCCAGCCCGCGGGAAACAGCGATAGCCGAGAAAGTAGCGATGAAGAACACGGACAGCACAGCTGAGATAATGCCGAAGTAGAAGAGAAAAGCACCAAACTTGTAGAAAAGGCTCATACCGGCACCTTCACCTTCTTTGTTGCAGCCTCCTTTTCAGAGACGGGGGCCTGAGCCCTCCTCCCAAACGGAACAGACTCCTCGAATCGGCGTTGCGCCTGAACGTCCTCGGGGGAGAGCAAAACCGTTTCGCTCCCCTCATAGACCAGCCCATCTTTCGTTCTACGCCAGTACCTGCTCACTATCCCATAAACAGTAGAGTTAAACGTCGTTATATATGCTGTCTTATATACTGTCAGCTCCTCCATGGGGATCCCACCGCCTAGACCTCTCCTCTTGGAGCCTGAGCCCTGCCCTGAGCGACTGCCTGCTCTGTTTTCGGGGATTCCTCTTTCTTGTGCTCCTCTATCTTCTTCTCCTCCCTCACAGTCGCGGATCCCTTGACTGACTTAATTATGTCCTCCACCGCCACGGATGGCTCTATTTTCCCCTTGAAAGCCTCAACCATGAGCTTCTCATTCACTGGTACCCCCATCTCGTTTTTCAGTTGCCTGACCATTGTCTCCACTCTCTCCGGGAGCACCGGCATTGCCTTCCCGACCTTCTCTATAAGCGTTTTTGTCCTCTCAAGCTCATCCGCTAGCTCCTGCCTGTCTGGTCTCACCCTTAAACGCTCAAAGACCCCTCTTATCCTGTTAGCAACAATATTCATGAGGAGATTCTCGAGCCCAAGACTCTTGATCCTGTCCTGAGTGAGGATCCCCCTCCCAACAGCCTTGAGGAAGAGCTCGAAGAGATCGCTTGGGAAGGGTGAGGGGGGAGCGGGGGAGTCGCTTAGAAGCGCAATGCACCATTTATAGTGATCCTGTGATGAATAACACTTAGTAACGTCGTGCTCATTAAAGCCCAACTGTGCTGATAGGCTCCTGAGCACATCCTCTCCTGATGACTGCCCAGCCGGAGACATCCCAGGATAAACCGTTTTTACCTGGGGAGCAGAAGGCAACCTGCCCTGCAACGCTAGGTTCTTGAACCTAGCCAGCAACCCAGACTCGCTCATTTCTACCTACCATGTTACTCTATTTACCCCCTTCCAAATATATATTTCTGATGAGGAGAGGATATTTGGATCTAGACGAGTTCCTCCGCATAAATAATGCTATAATGAACAAGATAATGAGCACCAAACCACGCGACATAGTGAGATGGTACACTATAATCAATAAGGGCAACATGAACATAAGGATCCAGCTGTTCCTCTCAAAAAAGCTGGCGTCACTAACCAGCGATGTAGTCTTGAAGGAAGCCATACACAGGAGAGCCTATATAGGAGCCTGCGCCATGATGTACATGCACCCGAGATTCATTGATGAGCTCACAAGCGAGGCGGAGAAAATCCTGCTCACCCCCACAAGCATGCTCAACGAGGAAAAGATAACAAAAATAGCCGAACTGAAAAGCTACACTGACGCGCGTGAGTGCCTGAGGTTTTTCTTCCACGAGCTCGTCTCCGGTCGACCACTGAACCCAAAACTGATGCCGCTATGCGAAAAATACTATAATTCAGGAATAATGTTGCCTCACCTAGGACTGCTCATCCATGATTCCCAGAGAATAGATGTTGGGTCAATAGCCCATGTACGAGAGATCGCCTATAACTACTTGGTAACATGGTTCCTGGGCGTCATAAGGGATATCTCGTATGGATCGCTGGGGGCAGGCGAGATAGGCACGTTCGGCGCACATGTAGGCAGAGGCAAAACCACAACTGTTTTTCACAGCCTAAGAACAGCTCTGATGAGCATTGGTTTCGATCAAAGACAAGCGGAGGAGTACTCCTCCAAGCTGATAATATTTGATCCAGAGCTGACACTGGATGTCATAGACTCTATCCTTACCAACGAGGTGAAAGTCCCATTCCTAATAATAGATAACGCGTCATCAGCTTTTCCGAGACACTGGATACAGATCGGCGGAGACCTAATGAAAAGATTCCTGAAGTTCAACAGGATCCTGGCAAACATAAGGGCTCTGAGCGGGATCACCCTCTTCATTCCCAACGCTCCGGACGAAATAGCTAGCTTTATTAGAAACGCATCAACGCTTAGGGTGAAGGGATTCAAGATAGACTACCCAAAACTCGTCGCAACTGTGTTCAAGTGGGACAAACCAGCCCTAAGCATAAAGAGCGATGAGATAGTGACGTCGAGCACGATTGTAAGCATATTTATCTACCCGCTCCTCAAGCTACCAGAAAAGGTATACGAGCTGGATCAAAAAGAAAAGAACAAGGTAGCGAGAAAAGAAGTATCAGAGCTGAAAGCGAAAACAATAGAAATAATCGAGAAAAAAACAAAAACAGGAGGCGAGGCACAGTGACACATTTATTCATACACTTCTATCCAAACGAGAGAGCAAAGAAAATATACAATGAGCTGAAAAGACTGAAAAAAGAGCTTGGATGCTCATGGCAATCCCTCTTCACAATACTGCTCGACGCTTACCGATCACAAGGAGCCCTCGAGAAGCCGCGCAAACCAATACAAGCATACCGCCTATACATAGTAAAGATATTCAAGCCGTACCGAGCAACAAAAGTCTCGGGCAGAAAAATAGGGTACTGGGAGACAAAGTATCTGGGAAGAACACTCCTCTACGTAATATCACTAGAAACAACACTGTTCAAGTTCAAAACAAGAATATTCGAGATGCCGGAGGAAAACAAAAGAAGATATGTAATAGGGAGCATATACCTAGAGGGAGTAGGTGTACCGCTACCCGAGGAAACACGGTTCGCTTTAGTCGAAGTAAAACGGCACGCGTTCAGGCTGTGCATGAAGGATCCCCAGTGCGTTGGCATCGAGACGGATCCGGAGCTGGAGAGACATATAATATATAGAAATAATTTTATCAACGAGGCAGAAACAGATGCTTGATACATATTATATATGCATCAATATATGTAGGGATAGCATTCGTGTCTCCTAAGATTTATTTGGGCGTTCACAGAATAGTTGAGCAGGTGTAGTTATTGACTAATCCACCTGAGATTCCGCCTGTCCTGAGCAACCTTAACGGAACAGGCACATCTAACATCACATCTGAGATGAACAACACGTTGCCCATAGGCATGCCCATAGCTCTTGACCTGAAAATGACACTGATTATCCTAGGAGCACTGGTTGGAATAATAGTTGCTGGGCTACTCGTGATGAAGGCCAGGGGACTGACTGGTCACCCCCAAATAAGCAAGCTCGGCCAGTGGATAAAAGACCCAGAGATAGAGGCGCTGGCCATAGGCATAGATGTAGACACGAAAGAAATGAAGATATTCCCAGTCAAGAAGGTTGGAGAGTTCTACGTGTGGGGAAACAAGTTCATTATACCAGTGGACGGAGGAGAACAGTACACGTACCTCGGAAAACCAGTATTCGTATCCATACTCTACGGGAGATACGGCGTTAAATGGATACCCGCACACAACCAAATAGTAAACCTATCCCTCAAGCCAATAGACGCCGAGCCAGACATACAAGCAACAATGGAGAGACTAATAACAGAGATAGTAAGCGAGAAAGCCCAGCTCACCGGAACAGTTGTAATAGCCCCCAACCAAAGCCTGTATATATCAGTCAAGCCAAACCTAGTAATGGATAACCTGATGAAAACGCTTGCGTTCGGGGTCGACGCGCTCACAGCCGTGATACAAAACTCAATCAAAAGCGTAGAGCGGGAGGGAACCAGCATCCTGCAGGCAACAGCTGCCTATATTGAATCCAAGTCGAGAAGCATAGTTATGATAGTCTTCGGCATAGCACTAGCCGTGGCAATAGCACTGTTTATACTTAAATCCGCAGGGATAATCTAAAGCCATAATCAACAGGAATAAATATATTGTTTAATGAAATAAAAATAAGGAGGCGGAAACATGCCCCTCACGGTTTACGTCCCAACAACAATATACCAGACAAGGCTCAACACGGCATACGAGGTTACAAGGCTAAGGGTAACAAGTAACTACGTTACACAAATAGACTATGACTACCGAGACCCCGAGACCGGAGGCATATACACGAGAATAAGCATACCGACAAAAATATTCAAGGGAGTAACAACGGAGATTATAGGAATAGAGAGAAGAACACCCCAGAAAACAACAACGGAAACATATGAAACATATGAGACAAGAGCCAGGAAAACACCTATACCAATCTAAAAAATCCAAAAAAATCTTTTTCTCAGCAACTCCATGCAGAGTTATTAATTATTAATAACTCGTCCAAGGCAAACAAAACGAGACCCCCGTTTTTCTCTATTAAAAAAAGGCGCTGGGGCTAGCCCCAAAAACAAAAAAAGATAAAAAAAAGCCGAGAAATAAAAAATTACTTAAGCTCTCTCTTCATGCACTCATGAAACTTTATGCCATACAGCCTGCTCATTTTAGAGCACTTCTTGGATGCCTCGGCAAACCTTTTCTTATGGAGAGCCCTAGCGCTCAAAGACATGGGAAATCACCCCTTACACCTATTAGGCTCTTACCCTAGCCTTCCTTCTCTTTTTCGCCTTTCTCTTGGCTTTCCTAGCTCTAGCCATAAGTACCACCTAAGAAGAAAAATACTAAAAAATAATATTTATTCCTGACTATGAGTAGCCATGGAGAAAAACTAAAAAATAATAATTCTCTGCGGCAAAACCATGTGGCAGAACCACCCAACGCTGAACGGCGCGTTGTTCTTCATCTTCACCCTGTTCTCGATAAACTTGATTCTCTTGGAGAGGATGAGGAGCTCGAACCTAACCCTGTTCAGATGAGCAACAGTTAATTTATCAAAACTGAAAAGAGGCATTAATAGACACCAAGGCTTCCTTAGATCAACGCAACGCTTAACAAACCATCCCCTCTTATCAAATGGGGGATTAGTAATAATAACGTCATAGTCGATGCTCGGCTCAGAGTCAAAAAAGTTCTTGCCAAACCTCTTATCCGTACACACGACCTCGAACCCATATCTCCTTAAGACATTATAAATGAACCCATCACCACACGCTGGCTCCCACACAACGTTATAGTCCATCTTCTCGAGAAAAGGAATCAGGGGGGCAACAGCCTCTTCTGGAGTACCGTAGTCCTGAAACCTCTTTGTGGTGAACGACACCTTCAACGTGGATCCCCGCTAGAACCCTACATCATCTCTACGTCTGTTTTTAAGTTTTCTTTTCTCCGCGAGCCTCAAATAATCAATGTACCTGCACATGGCGCATCACGGGTACAGCACCACCCTCTCGAATCTCTTGTGCCTAGACTTCCTGGCGATCCTGATCAACAGGTATATGAAGATGACGAGCGCCACTATGAAGAAAGGCGGGAACATTGCACCTAGGAGAACAAAGAAGACAAAGGCGAATAGTAGCAACACGTCTATCACAGCTGTCCTCAGCCCACCCCTAAACGTGATATGCGTGTCAACGAAGTCAACGATGATCCTCCTCATCTTTAATAAAATAATGAATATGAGCAGGGATACGAAGAGAAAGCCTCCTATAGTAAAGAAGATATCATTCATCTCATCACCACCCTTAGAGGAACCGTCTGGACGGATTCCCTAGACTCATTTACATGTTTATACACGCTTGCCTTAACGTTATCCTCGTGGGGCTTACGAATACTAATGCTTGACTCGTCAAATTCAACGCCGTACATACAAGCCAGCGCTATGATCCCCATCCGTATAACATCGCTTCTATCAACCGCTCTGCCTATCTCCCTAGACAACAATGACTGTAGCTCGAGGAGGATCCTCTCGTACTCATCGTTGATCTTGAACGTTATTACTTTTAGAAGAGAAATGTTCTTGGACTCAACCATCAGGCACACCTCCCCAAAAAAGGTTTTTTAAACAAACACATATATGAATAGTGAAGAGGCATTTTCTCACCTCTAGTATTACGATGTAATACTTGTATCCAGTAATATATAAATTTTACCGTAAGTTTTTTATACCGATGTACTACAAAGTATTATACATGGTGGTGTGAATGGATGAAAAAACAGTTGTTAAGTCAGTAAGACTCGACAGAGAGCTCGTAAAATGGGTTGAAAACACGTGTCTAAACCACCCCAGAATAAAGTACCACTACAAGATAACGTCCTTCAACCAGCTTGTGGAGTTCTTGTTGCTCAGACTGAAGAAGGAGCTCGAGGTAGAGGAGATGCTTGAAGAGGAAATCAAGAGGAAAACAGAGGTGAGCTGACAGTGCTGATACCCAAGGAGATCCTAAAATACATTCTTGATAGGGGGCTCTGCTACAAGATAGAGATCAACTCAGCCCTACTAATGTCAATACTCATTGCTCATCCCGAGGATGTCCTAGAGACATTCCCAGACCCAATCGCGCTTGAGGATTGGGAGTGCCCCGAAGACTCCATTATAGGCAAAATAAAGAAGAGATGGGCGGAGCATGCCGAAAACAAATAAAAACACAGCTACGCATCAAAGCACAGACTTTTTAACCGAAGCATGTTGGTTCGAGATCAAAAAACTAGTCAACGAGTTCTACATGGACGTGCTACGTAGCCTCAGCATGGATAGACTGAAGAACATGAACAGCAATATATTCTACTCGGCGCTTGTCGGCAAAGCCTCTCAACAATCACGCCTCGAGAGAACCATAGTTACGAAGCTGGGATCATACGCTCCACGGTTCTTCATGGTGTGGTTCAAGAACGCATCCATGCTGGATCCCCCATTCGACTTCAAGGGAGAAATACATGGGCGAACCCTATACGTAAAGGTAGTAAGTAGCGATAAAACGTTCAACAGCGTGGAGAAAAAAGAAGTGGAAAGCCAGAGCAACAGCTACCCAGACCCAGTCATACTGACGCTGCAGGGAAGCTACTTTAAACCAATAAGGATAGGAAAAGCCATGTGGCTCTCTGCCCCGTCGAGCTGGAAAATAGTCGGAGGCACGGGAGCCTACACTATTTTTATAAGAATCGTTTCACAAGAAGCAAACAAATACAGAGAAGAAATATGGAGACTACTTCTACCGAACAAGTCATCCTAAAATTAAATCAAGTCAGGAATATATATTAATTAAACATCAACTATTTACTAGGGATTCAAAATGTCGACTAAAACCAAGAGAAAGAAAAAGACAAAAAGACAGGGGAAACCAAGAGTAATCAAGAAGGTATACAGACAAATAGGAAAAAGTGTTGCTAGTCTAGACAAAAAAAGAAAAGCCATGGCGCCTGGAAAAAGAATAAGTAAAAAAGGAAACGTATACTACGAGTACAGAGCGAATAGAAGTGATTTAGACCCAAGGAAAAAAATCTAGAAACCCAACATGATTTTTTAAAAACAAATTTTTTATCAAATCTTCACCATTCACCATTTTCAACTAAAAAACACAGCCCTTCTGGGCGGGGAGGAGGTCGGCTCCCTGCAGTCAGGTTTTTATATATTCTTCTTTAAGAAATATAGCAGATCTCCTGAAAAGGAGAGAAAAGCTTGAGCAG
>Ga0209821_100038_pt1 | contig 27663 bp, 33 predicted proteins | sample SSWtaG_3_FD_184118 | JGI IMG/M metagenome (GOLD analysis project Ga0209821, IMG submission 184118) | Hot spring microbial communities from Sandy's Spring West, USA to study Microbial Dark Matter (Phase II) - SSWTFFsm_matched (SPAdes)... | ecosystem: Environmental > Aquatic > Thermal springs > Hot... | reverse complement strand
AACTGCCCAAGCGGCGCCATTACCTGGGACAGAGAAAAGAAAGAGCTGAAAATAGACGGCGCCAGATGCAAAAAATCCATGCACTGCATAAGAACAGCCTTCCCAGCCATAAAACCAGGTAGGGAGAGAAGGGTGGCAGTATTAGTAGGCGGCGGGGTAAAGGGCAGATTTGGTCCTAAGTTGGGTTGGTTCATAGGGTATCTAAAGCCAGACGAGGTGCAGAAGGCAATAGACCTCACATTTAAGGTTATTGAACCTTGGGATAAGGAGGCTCCGCCTAAATATAGGTTGGGGGATTACATTATGCAAACTGGTCTTGAGGGCTTTATCCAGAAGGCTGGCGTTAAGCTTGAGGGGTCGATGCAACTGGTGAAGATGGGCGACGACGTGCCGTATGCGGTGTTGAGTAAAGAGGAGAGGGAGGTCTATCTGAATCTTGTGAAGGAGCTCAAGGGAGGGGTATGACGGCGGATCCCAAGGCGGCTAGGTTGCAGAAGGTATTTCCCGTTGATCTGAACAAGTTCTTGCCTGAGGTGATACTGCGTAACTACGGGAGGTGGGTGGATAGAAAGTTCCACGGCTACGGCATAATAGAACACATATCGGAGACCGGAGAGCGCGTGTTTACAGTGAAAATAGCCATGCCTCCAAACGCCAGGCTCAGCGCAGATACGTTGGAGCAGTTTGCCGACATAGCCGACAAATTTGGCATAGGGGCTATGAGGGTTACTATGGCGGGCAATTTGGAGATTCTTACTGACTCTCTGGAGAAGGCTCTTAAGATCAAGGAGATTATGGAGAAGATGGGCTTCCCGGTGGGCGGCTGGGGGCCCACTCTGTGGGGTATCAACTCGTGTACTGCCTATCTGACCTGCACCACCGCCGTAGTGGATTCCCCCTCCATTACGAAGGCCCTCGGCGATGTTCTTAAGCCTTATTTCACCGGCGAGGTCACCTTGCCTGCGAAGCTGAGGGTGTTCGTAAGCGGCTGTCCCGCCATGTGCGCCGGGGGTAGCGCCATGGATATCGTCATAGTGGGGCAGTGGGGCGCTCCGCCGAAGATAAGAGAGGAGGCTTTGAGCTACTGCCTGCCGCCTAAGAGAGTGCTGGAGAAGGTGCCTGAGAGCCAAGTCTTCATAGTGCAGGTGTGTCCCACCGGCGCGTTAGCGCTGAGGAGAGAGGGCGACAAGGTGAAGCTGGTTCTAATTCCGGAGAAGTGTATCAACTGTGCCAGGTGTAAGGAGAACTGCGACGCCTTTGATTACGACCCGGAGAACGTGGGCGTTGCGATACTTGTGGGCGGGAAGATGTCTAACACCGGCAGAGGACCTAGGCTTGGGAGGGTGTTGGTGCCCTGGTTGCCGGCTATTCCGCCGAGATACGAGGAAATAGCTACGGTGGTTAAAAGGGTTATAGACGTGTGGAGGGAGCATGCCCAGCCCGGCGAGCGGCTTGGAGAGTTTATAGACAGGGTGGGCTGGCAGAGATTCGTGGAGATGGTGGGGCTTGGCAAGCTCTACTCGCTGTATCAGAAAATGCCTGACTACGTCAGGACCTACATGTACTTCAGACAGAGAAGCGACGCTTGGCCTAGGCTTAGAGATGCGGTTTAACATCAAGTCGGACGAACTCCAGACTTTTTTAATACTCCAGGAGGCGGGGTCAACACTACTTTTTTTCCTTGAGGATCTGGATTTTTACGTCGTTTCTCATTTCGACGGGGAGCTTTACAAACTGGGGTTTGTAGACATGAGGACCAGGGTGGGTTTGAAGATCCCGTGTGACAGAGTTGAGGAAGAGGCGGCTGCTGCGGTGGAGTTGCGTGATATTCCGTGGGAGCGGATGAGGCTTAGGGCGGTGCTCACGCTGTATCCCCACGCCTGTTTCGAAGAGGGGGCCGAGGGGGCTCTTGCGCTCAAAATAAACATAGAGCCTCACTGGGTTATGTACGACTGGGTTAAGATAGCTAGGATCATTATGTCTAATGAAATCGAGAGATATCTGGGGTGGCTTAAAGAGCGGTTCGGCTCCGTAGATGCTGTTAAGCTGGTAGGACTTTGAAGTGTTAAAATAAGGCATCGCCACAATTCATAAGGGGCAAGCTAAGGACTGTCCGCCGCGTTTGTGGATAAAATTTTTTAAAATGTTTTTTATAATTATGATGAATGATTGCGGTGGTTGGAGGAGGTGTGGTGGGGCTTTTCACCGCGTATTACTTGATGCGCGAGGGTGCCGACGTGGTCTTGGTGGAGGCTCGTGATGTTGCCCACTCTTCGCGCGCCGCCGCGGGGGTTTTGGAATTTACAAAATTCGAACTAAATAGGATAAACGTAAAGGGTTATGTCAGCCGTTATCTGAAGATGGTTATAAGCGGCAAGACGGCGATCCGCTGTATTGACCCCCTCTGGCTCCGCATATATCTTAAGATGTACGGCAGAGACCCCGGCGCCGACGTGTGGGCTTTTATGAGAGAGATGGCACAGTTCTCTAAGAAGGAGTATTTTAGACTAGCCGAGGAGTCCAACGACTTTGAGCTGAGGGAGGAGCCTGTCTACGAGGTTGTGGAGGACGTGGAGAGGGAGGTTGAGGTGCTGAGGCGTGACCCCCTTAGGCCTAGGTTCGAGATGGGGGAGCTAGAGGGCAGACGGGTGATAGTTTACCTAGACGCCGTCGTGGTGTCTACAGACCTATTGGCAGAAAGACTTATCCGAGAGGTGTCTCGAGTCAAGACAATCAGGAGGGCTGCAGTCGACTTGAAAGACGGCGGCCTGGTCTTAGACGGCGGCGAGAGGTTGGCGGTAGATGGCGTTGTGTTTGCAGGCGGGTGGTGGTGCCGCAAGCTCGGCGTTCCAGTGGCGCCGTTGAAGGGATACGGCGTCAGAGCCTTCGCCGCCCAGAAGCCCAGCAGGTCTATAGCAGACTTCGTGGGCGGGGTGTTTGTGGTGCCCTTCTCCGGGTGGGTAAAGATCACGGGGAGATTCGACGTGGACCCCCACCCAGACTTGAAGCACATCGACAAGGTGTTAGAGGCCGCGAGAAGGTGGGTATCTGACTTTGAGGTTTTTGACGTAGCCGTGGGATACAGGCCCTGCACCCCAGACGGGCTACCCGTCTTAGAGAGGCGGGGCGACGCCGTGGTGGCCACCGGCACCTGTAGACTTGGCTGGACCTACGGACCCGCGATGGGGAGGCTCGCGGCGGAGATGGCGCTGGGCAAGAGAGGAGACACACCCCTTACATCTAGAAGATTTATATGAGAGGCGCAAGCGGCTTTGACGGCAACCGTTATTTTTCGTCAAACCCCGTTTTCACCGTCCTAGCGCAATTAGAGTAGTCTCCGGCCGCCGTCTACCGGAATCACGGCGCCGTTGACCCAGTAGGACTCGTCTGTAAGTAGCCATATGATCACCCGCGCCACCTCCTCGGGCGGGGTCTGCGACGCGCCCAGCGGAGGCCGACTAGCAAGCCGACCAAACGAGAAGTCTCTAGTCATGCCGCCGGGCGCCACGCCGTTTACCCTGACGCCTCTCTCAATAAGCTCCGCGGCAAGAGACTCCACAGCTCTCGCAAGCGCCGCCTTAGACGCGACGTACGCCACGTGTCTCCTAAGCCAGGCGGAATACGCCCCTCCAACAGCTGTAACTAACACGACAGAGGACCCAGGCTTAAGATGTCTAACTGCAGCCTTAACCACGTAGATATGCGACTTTAAGTTACGGGACAGGAGCTCTTCAAACACGGTAGGCTCTAACTCCTCTATAGGAGTTTCGGCGTAACCCCCCGCCGTGACTACCACTCCGTCTAAGCCGCCCAGTGTGGCGACTGCATCTGCTACCGCCGCCTGCGCGCCTTCGGGGCTGGCCAAATCGTAAGCGCCAACATGAAGCTCGCCAAATCTAGACATTACGCGTCTAAGCCCCTCCAAAAAGTCTCTTGACCGCGCCACTGCGTAAACCCTAGCGCCCTCCGACAGCGCCAGATAGACAACAGCCGAACCAAGACCAGGACCTACGCCGCCAACAAAAACCCTCTTGTCCCGTAACCTACTCATATACCTACCGAATTAGACATATAAATAGTCGCCGCCAACAAAAACAGACGCTTCGGCATAAATACGCAACCGTCTAAACCACTGCCGAGACCGCGGAGATTAAGAGACCGGCACACCGCATGACCCCACGCCCAAACGGTCCCCAGCCTTACACGGAATTAAAAACGTAAAAACAAATTGATGGAAACATAAATTTAAAAGGTTAACCTGTTGCTAATTTTATATCTTTGAAAGTCAGCAATGCCTTTAGCTCTCGTTGCAGAGCGCCGATCTTCACCATATCTGCCTTTGTAAGTTTGTAGTCAGGTTTTTGCGCCGCCGGCTCCACGCTTGGCGTCGTCACGGCGTTGGCGCCGACGCTACACGGGTGGGCCATAATCAAGGTTATACACCACAACCACGTCACCACTCTGCAAGCCCCCCCCCCGCGTCATCCGGGTTAACCTGGACGAACGCGTACGGCCACCGCCTTATCAACACCTCAAAGTTGGGGTCTGCATAGCCGGTCTGCCAAATCTCGTTGCAACGCCCGTTGATTAAAATTTCTGTCTGAACCAATCTTTATATATATCTCAATACATCATTATGTATCCTTATCTTTGTGTGAGAAACTGCGGCGCCGATAACCTGGCTAGAGATTGCGATAGCGCCGCAGAGGATTGCGCAGATAAGCGCAGACTTGGGCACACCCAAGGAGCCCCGCGAAGGGTACCGCGGTTGTGACCGAGAAGAAGCTCCCACCACCATCCGCGCGGAGGCTATCCTCCCCGGCTCAACAACTGCGGGTTTGAGCAGGCATGGCCGCCGGCGCTTCAAATCTTTGATGGACCTGCACAGCGGGTTGGGGAGGGCGCCGCCGTGCCCCCCAGCCGATTCGCCCCGACCACTAAGCAGACTTGGGCACATAGCGACTGCGTTATCTTGTGGATGGACGCGGTGGAGACGGTCAAGGAGGTGAGACGGTGGCTTATTATAAAAAGGAGGATGACGAGCCACGCACGAAGGCGTTTAAGGTGAGGGTAGAAACCGGCAGAGACATAATCCTAGAGCCCACACCCTATCTCATCGTGTTGATGCAGGTTTAAACAGACGCGAAGAGCGGAAAAGGAGGAGTGGGCGTGAGACGGCATCTCCAAACTTGTGCAAGACGGTTCTTTAAGTACTTTTTTACCTCCGGCCCGTGTGTTGCGGCTGATTTTTCTGCGGTGACCTACGGCGTTTTGAAGACGGCGGTGGAGTACGTGTTGGGGAAGATTAGGGAGGGTAAGAGGCTGTCGACGGAGGAATATTCCTCCTCTACCTGGGCGTCGTCGCCGAAGAGCTGAGAGAGAAGAGGCGAGCCGGCCCGTCTAAACAGTGCATAAAGAGACAGACCAAGAGGATTGACACGGTTGTGTTAGAGATCCAGAGGCAGTTCAGTGAGACGAACAGAAGGACGAAGCACTCTGGAGTTCAATAACAGTTCTCAGAAGACCACAAGAGGATCGACGAGACATAGGAGGATTGATGAAGTGGGTAAGAGGATGGATGCATGTAGACAACGCTACCGGAGATACAGAGGCTGTAGACGGATCTTAAGAGAGGAGACTGACGCGCGTAGTGCCAGCGGGACGTGTCGTTGTGTGTTCTGGCTGTCCGGAAAGGGGGGACTAAGGGCGTCTACGTAGTTGCCGCATCGCGGAAGGGATGTTGAGTTTAAGATGTTGAGACGACGTAGTCTCTGAGGGCTTGCATCCGCTGTGGGGATCCGCGGACTTGTTGTCTGAGACTCCTCTTGGCTTAGAGGGTGGTTTACACGCCGCGGAAAACGGCGACGTGAGATTGAGGCGGTTCAACTAGGCGTCTTTTTAAACTCCGCAACGGACCGTCCAAGCCGTCCGCGGCGGCATTCGGGCCGCGGATTTAGCTTAAGGACGCCCGTGGAACACATCAAGACGTTGCATGCGGCTTTAATAGGCGCGGAGTTTGGGGCTTACGTTAAAACGGCGCAAAAACGGCCCACCTCGGTGGGAAGGGGGTTGAGGACGGCGAGGGCCTCACGGGTACGAGGCCACGCGAGAGGCGGAGGAATGCGGCGTTTGCTTCCACCTTCCATGAGCCAGCTACATGAGACGTTTGGACAACGGCTGAACGGGTAAGGGACTCCGAAATACCTTAGTTATAATCGCCCATCCCACAGCCTCGCCGCCTGCCAGGAGCCCCATTCGCGTCCGCAGATCCGTTATATTCACCCCGCGTGGGTATCTACACGAGCTGTTCGTACATTCGGACGATCCTCTGCTCGTATGAGCTGAGCTTGCGTATGCCTACGGCTTTAGCTACGCCGTTTATGAGTTTGTAATATGTAATTTCGCCTGGCTCTTCCCTCACTGCGTATCTCACTTCTCTGCTTCTGGCAACGTCTTGGAACCCCGGCGTTTCAGATACGGCGAAGTACGCGGGCGTGTGAAGCACCGCCACGTTGCGTATCTTCCCCAGCGCCTTAAGCACCAGCTCTCCTAGGCCCTCCCGGTAAGGCCCCGCAAGGACTAGGCCGTGGTCCACCTCCTCCGCCTCCTCTATTGGGGAGATGCTGGTCCGCATTCCGGAGGCCAGGCGGAGGGCGGCAACCGCCGCCGCAATTATGGAGCAACTCTCGCTTTTCTCATAGAGGACATGCAACGTGTCGAGGTCTTTGGTGAGCTCCCAGTAGACCACGGCGAGGAGAGCCCTGTAACTCAGCTCCTCCGGCTCCATAGACGTAGGCTACTGCCGTCTAAAAAATATTTCTATGCTCTTTTTTCACACATCGCTACACTTATCACGTCATATCGCCAAGTACTCATGGAGCGGAAGCTGGGTATAGTGTTTGCCTCCGGCGCTGTTAATAGGATCTGCTGCCTTGCCGTCTACAGCGCCGCCGCATTGGCCTCTGGCTACAGGATGTACGTACATCTAGTCAACGAGGGACTTGTGGCGTTCCGAAGAGACGTCCTCCCCCGGCTTAACGACGCCGGCGTGGAGGCCGCCTACTCGCCTCCTATGTACATGCCCAATGTTGAGATCTACCTGAGAAATCTACGCAACGCCGTGAGTAAAGGAGTTTTTAAGACATAGTACGACTTCTTAAAAGAGCTTAAGGGTGGCTACGGCGAGAGGTTTAAGATATATCCCGTCCGCTCGCCGCGGAGCTTTACGGCGTTAAAAAAGAGGATTTGGTGGAGCTTGTAGACGAGGTGAAAGGCGCCGAGAGCTTCCTAGAGGAGGTGTATGGCGGCGTCGTCGTCATGTACCTCTGACGCAGGCAGACCCGCAAATTAACCGGTCTCATGTCTTTTTTCCGCCGCCAGCTTCATTACGTATTGAGCCAGTGGCCCCAGCCGGCCGCTTGGCGCCATCACGTGGGGCACGCCCAACCGCGTCAAGGCTTTTGACACGCCAGGCCCCCCCGCCACGACTAGCCTCTCGGCGAGTTTGCGCACAGCCTCAAGCCCCCCGATCTCCGCGAAGTACTGGACCGCCAAGGCGCTTGTGAAAACGACGACGTCTGAGGAGAGCGCCTTCTCCACAGCCTCCAGACTGCCGGGGAGTGCTTTATATGGGAAAAACTCCACAGCCTCGCACGCCACCCTGGCGAGGAGCTCCTCGTCTCTTACGCCGTAGTGAAACACCGTGGCCTTGCGGCAACTCTCTAGCCGGAATTCCTCCACGGTGGAGGCCGCCACGGCGGGCCTCACACCGAAGGCGTTTTGAATCATAACAGCCCCCTTCTCCCCCTCCACGGTGGCCACCCTCAGCCTAGAGATGAGGGCGCGGACTACCTCGTATAGGTCAGCCCGCTTCGCATCTTCGGCGAGGCGGTAGGCGGCTCTCCCGGTGGCGAAGACAACCGCGTCACACTCCTCAAGGGCCTTAACCACGGCGGACAAGTCGAGGGGGTTCTCCACAAGATGCACCACTGACGCCTCCACCACCTCCACCCCCTTGGCAACTGCCTTAAACACGGGCAAAGCCCCGGGCGACGTCACGGCAATGCGCATGGAACTACCGACTAGTGGCCTGTCTAAGCTAGACGGCATGTTGAGCCCCTTTGACCACCGACCTTCGTCATGGGTGGCGTGTTGTTGCTATCTGGGTTTTAGCCTCTGGAGACCCAGCCGCATCTTCTTTCTGGCCCGTCTAAGCTCAGCGTCTAAGGAGCACTGTTCGCGACAAGGCGTCTTGCAGACCAACAGGCCGAAGGCGGGGAAGTAGTAATGTGTGCCTAGGTCCATGGCGAGACCCAGCCTGGCTAGGCCCTCGGCCAACACCGGGAGGGCTGCGTAGAACGTCTCCTTGTCTAGTTTTAGGAATTTGGGGAGCTCTCCCAGGGGGGCCCTCCTCAGCACGGCCAGCACCAGGGCGGCCGAGCTACAGAGTCTCTCTATGGGGGCTTTTTCAAGCGGGATTGACAAGGCGTGAAGGGTCTTAAGCACTAGGTATACGTAGGCCTCCACATATGCGGGGTCTGTCTTTACCTCAAACCTCTGCATCAGCCTTTCCAAGACGAGACGCCTCTCCTCGCAGTTTTTACAAAGACAATATATGAGGCCCCGCGTCGTTACGTGGAGGACGTGGCCCTTGGCCTCCACAAGGCCGTGTTGTCTCGCCCGCTGGGCCTTGACATAGGCCGTGGAGAGCGAGAGGCCGAGGGATTTCGCGGCTCCGTATGCGGAGGAGGAGTGCCTCACGAGAAAAGAGAGGAGATCGAGCACCTCGAGGTCGGGCACTTGGCAGGTGAAGACGTCGATGGAAACCGGGCGTGGCGAAATAATCTGCATTGAAGTAAGATATTATGTATTTAAAAAACTTAAGCTTTGCGTATTAAATTTACTTTAGACGCAGCCTGTGGGCTTCGGCGCGCCCGCTACCTTGCAGGCCCCGTGGGCTGGGCCCGAGGGGAACAGCTGGTAGATCTTCTCAAGGGAGAAGCCAGTCTCCTTTGTCACCATTTTGATGGGCGGACACGACCCGTAGGTCTCCCAGTACTCCCTGAGGTATTTCACAAGCTTCCAGTGCTCCTCCGTCATCTGCGGTATGCCCTCCACCTCCTTTGCGAGCCACTCGGCGATTTTTTCGTCCCAGTCCTCAGCGTTTTGCATGAAGCAGTCTTCGTCCAGTATTACCTTTTTACCCGCCACCTCGTACTCCCCTGGACATTTAACCGGCATAACCAGCCTCTCTTAGGTATTAAAAAACGTTGTTAACAATCAGTAAGAAATGTGCAACGGTCTTGGCAGGTATCGGGTCACTGCCGTCACCAGCTCCGCGGGGACCGGCATACCTCTGTACGCCGCGTAAAACACCATGACTGGGATGTCGTCTACAACAGCGTCGTTTTTGAAGTTATCAAGGTACTCGTCCAGAAAAACCCTTAGGGTGATCCTCGGGAGCATGTGCCGCGCCGCCAGCTTGTCTATTAATATCTCCCAGCTGGCGCATCCAAAGTAGTAACACATCACGATGCCCCTCTCTGTGGCTTCAAACATGTCGCCTCTGCCGTTGGCCACCCGCCTCACCATGCCGAAGTGCTCCAGCCGCGACACCTTCCTGTACGCCTGAGTGAAGTGGAGGTTTATGTCACGTGCAATTCTGTACGCCGTGACCGGCCCCCTGAGTATTATGTAGCGCAAAATCTCGGAAAGGAGGGGGTCTTTGTTGAGGCGGCATGCAGAAATCAACTTCAGCATAGTACTGTGTATTGTTGTGGAAAAAAGCTTTATTTCAAGTTTGAAGTTGGAAGTTACGCCGGGGCGGCAACGGGTTTAAGCTTTTTCTCCACGGCGGAGGGCCTCACGACGAAGACGTGCGTGAAGCCGCCCTTCTCAGCAACGAGCTTCACCCCGCGGAACAGGGCCGCCGCTTCTTCCAGCTTCTTGCCGGCGTATTCCTTCGGGAAGACCACCCGTCCCTCCCGGGCTTTTATGTATGCCACCACGTCGCATAGACACAGAGTGGATATCACCTTGTCGTAGCTGACCGCCAGCATTGTATATGGCTCCGATGGTCTTATTAATTCTTTATTCCTCAAACTACGTGAGGTGACATATTTGCATCCTTAGACGTGTTTTTAAACGCAAAACAAGACGGTTTCTGTGGAGGTGGCTGTGAAGAGGCTTGACCTCAGGGGTTACGTCTGTCCATACCCCCAGCTGGCCACGTTGAAGGAGCTACGCAACTCGCCGCCAGGCGCCATCATCGAGGTCATCACAGACAACCCGCCAAGTTGCGAAAACGTGCCCTCGGTGGCGAGGCGCGAAGGCCACGAGGTGCTTGCCGTAGAGGAGGTGGAGAGAGGCGTGTGGAGGATTGTGATAAGGAGGCGATGAGTCTGGAGAGGTTTAGGGAGAGGGTTAGGCTGTATAGGGAGGCGGGCGTCGCGCTGGAGTCTCTTTCGCTGGGCTGCTCCGTCAAGATAGATCTCTACAACGTGCTCTACCCGGCGCTTGCGCTTTTGAAAGACGAGGTGAGAAGGCTGAACCTCGTCATTGCGCCCCGTGAAGATGCCGCAATTATGCCTGGAGCAGGCGTAGAGATCTACAGACGTTTTCTCGACGTGGAAAACCCCCACATAGATGCCGAGGAGCTGGAGAGGCTTAAGCCGGATCTCGCGGTGGTGCTGGTCCAGCTCTACATGGCCAAGGCGGCCACGTCTGACCGATTCGCCGAATACGCCGCAAGGCTCTACAAGGCGTTGGGCTCCTCGCGGCATCGGGTGTGGCTTGGCAAGGCCCACAGCATTGTCAGCACAAAGCCCGGCGCCGAGTTTTACATGATTGATCTCTTCAAGATCGATAGGGGATCCGGCTACGTGTTAGCCAACAACGACACCATACAGGTGATAGATCCCATGGAGGACTTCGACTCGCCTCTCCAAGTGGCCGTGGCGGTGAACAACGCCCTCAACGATCTCTTCGTCAAGGGGGCATACAGAGATCTCCACATCGCCCCCGTCTACGACGCCCCCCGGCCCTATTACGAGAGAGTGGAGCGCCGGATGTTGGAATACGCCTCGTCCCTCGGCAAGCTCGTGAAGGTGCCGCAACCTGAGAAGGGGTATCTGCTGCTGGGCGCCACCGCGTATGCATACCTCGACAGGGAGTCTCCCACGTATTACGACAAAATCGACGAAAACTTCTACATAGTTGTCACCAGGCCCTTCGGCGAGCTGGCGTACTTCACAGTCTACGTGGCAGTCCACACCGACGAGGGGCTCTACAAGGAGTTTGAAAAGAGGGTTATGCCAGTCGACGAGTTTGAAAAGGAGAAGAGAAGAGTCTTGGAGCTCATGGCGACGCCTAACATCGAAGTGGCGCGTGTGATATACGACCACCTGCCCGACCTCGGCGGGCGGTTCGACCCGGAGCGGCACATAGCCGCCACGATAGACGTGTCTGGCCCAGGCATTTTCGTGTTTAAAGAGGTAGCGGAGCGTGCCAACGTAGACGTGGAGCTTTTCGACATACCCCTCCTCAACCCCAAGCTCTCCCTCTTCGCCGCTGAGACCTACGTAATGCCCGACGCCACCGCCGGCACCAACGGCGCAGTGGCCATATTCCTCCACAAAAAACTGGTAGACGTGGTGCTGGACAAGCTGGAGAAGATACCCCACCTAAAGCCCATAGTTGTGGGCCGCGTGTTGAGGAAAGGCGAGGGGAGGCTAATCGTGCCTACCCTCCAGTACATATCCAGCAGGAAGCTCAGGGAGAAGCTTGAAAGTCCACAGAGAGTGTTGGGAGGACTCGCTAAGACCGTGGAGAGGCCCGGCCGCGTCAGAGCCTACGCGGCGGGGGAGGTGCAAGGCGCGGGCTTTAGGCCGGTGGTACGCGCCAAGGCCAAGGCGCTCGGCCTCAATGGCTACGCCAAAAACCTCCCAGACGGCAGAGTGGAGATAGTGCTCGAGGGCGACTCGGAGAGAATTAGAGGGCTTCTTGAAGAGCTCTGTATAGGTTTCAACTGCAGACTGGAGGATGTGACATGGGAACCATACACAAGCCAATATACAGACTTCGAAATTCTGTAAAAACAAAAAATTAGAGTTCTATTCCTAATCTCTTCGCTATTCTTCTGAAGTCGTCTGCGGAGAGGCCGGGGGCGAACTCCTCTGGCACATCTGGTAGCTCGTGGTACTCGCCGCCGGGCGGCGGGCCGTCGTAGACTTGAAGCGGCTGTCCGTCTTCTGGGTGGGTGCCGCGCCATATCTTCTCTACGTCTTTGTAGTCGGAGGGGCTGAAGCGGTAGAGCGTCCTGTGGATTCCCAACTTCTCGTACTTGGCGGCTTCGGGGAACTTGTTGTTGGGTATGTTGGGTATCGGCAGCATCCTCCACACCTCTACGCCGGTGAGAGCCTCCAGAGCTTTGCCGTAGGCCAGGGCATGTACGCCGCCGCGAACCAGGAGATATCCTATCATCTCCCTTGCAACTGGGTTATCTGTCATCTCATACACCCTCATCTTAGCCAACCTGGCGCCTACCTCTAGGAAGAAGTTGTAGAGGAAATCCAGCGTTAGGTTGCCGCTGACGAAGATATATTCGCCTTTCCACGGCGCTCCGTGTGAGTCGAAGGGGAAGGCGGTTAGGCCTGTCATGGCGGCGTGGTATGTGTTTCTAGCGTCTTTCAGCGGTTTAAGCGGGGCTTGCTCAGGCGGCGAAGGCTTGGTGGCGCCTACGTAAAGCGCGTTGATGACGGCAGACACCAGCTCTATATGTCCCAGCTCCTCCGTGGCTATGTTTGACACTAGGTCTCTAAAGGGCTTAAGGGCCGGGTTTTTGTGGAGACGGAAGTTGAAGGACTGATATGTGTAGGTCATGAGCGTGTTCATCTCGCCGAACCGCCCGCCGAGCAGCTCTTGTACGGCAGCGGCCGCGTTTGGGTCCGGCTCTGTGGGCGCTGGAAGCTCGATCTGAAGCCTGTCTATCCTTAGGTACATGAACTAGAATCAATTTCGATTTTTAAAAGAAATAGAATTTAATTCGTATTACTCTAATATTACAAAAGCGCCTTTACCCTCGGCGGCGGTAATGTAGGTGAGGACATCCCTCCGATTAACGGACTCTGTTGCTAAACTTTATTTAGTGGTTCGCAACTGTACTAGTGGTTCCGCGCTTGTTCGTCTCTTCATTTAAGGGAATGAGCGGGAAGACCATTATTTCACTGGCGATGATGTATGGTCTTCAGAGGAGGGGGCTTAAGGTGGCTCCTTTTAAGGTGGGTCCCGACTACATAGACCCCACCTACCACGCGGCGGCGGCTGGGAGGCCCAGCAGGAACCTAGATGTGGTTTTGATGGGCGAGAGGGGGGTGGTGGAGAGGTTTATCCGGCATTCGGCGGACGCCGACGTTGCGGTGATCGAGGGGGTCCTCGGCCTTTACGACTCGATAGACGGCGTCTCGGAGCTGGGCTCAACGGCGCATGTGGCGAAATTGCTGAAGGCGCCTGTCGTGCTTGTGCTCAACGGGGAGAGAGTCAACAGAACGCTGAGGGCGATCGTGAGGGGGCTCAAAGCTTTTGACGCCGGGGTCCAGATCCCCGGCGTTGTGCTTACTAACGTGACTGAGAGGCAGGCGGCTAAGCTGGTTAAGTCCCTCCCAGAAGAGGGCGTTGAGGTCCTCGGCGCTGTGCCTAAGAGTAGCAAAATTGCCGAGATCTTTTCATACCGCCACTTAGGGCTTACCCCGGTGACGGAGAGGGGCGACCAGCCCACCATCTTCGACGTGGTGGAGAGACACGTGCTGCCGTATATAGACATCGACCGGGTGTTAGACATCGCCAAAACAGCGGGGGATCTGGAGTGGGAGCGTCCTTCTTCTGCCGAGCCTCCCCAGGTGGGGCGTTGCAGAATCGGCATATTTTTTGACCGCGCCTTCACGTTTTACTACCCAGAGGTGTTTGAAGAGGCTATGTCGTTGGGGTCTGTGGAGTTTATCAACGCGTTAAAAGACGGGGAGGTGCCAGATGTAGACGTGGTTTTTATAGGCGGCGGATTTCCAGAAGTCTTCGCCGCAGAGCTCTCTAGGAACAAGCCGCTTTTCGCGTCGTTGAGAAGATACGTGGAGAGGGGAGGGAAGCTGTATGCTGAATGCGGCGGCCTCATGTACCTCACCTCCTCGATAATAATCGACGGGGAAGAATACGGCATGGCCGACCTCATCGACGCCGTGACTGTGATGCTTAAGAGGCCGGTGGGCAAGGGCTATGCCTGGGGCAGGGTGGTGGAGGAGACGCCTATAGCGCCGCTCGGCACAGAGCTGAAAGGCCACGAGTTCCACTACTCGAAGATAATTCTGAGGGAGAAGGTGAAGACTGCCATAAAGCTGGAGAGGGGGGTGGGCGTAGGCGGCGGCGTTGACGGCGTTGTGAAGGGCAATATGCACGCCCAATACCTACACATCCACCCATACACCTACAGCGTGTTCAGGTCTTTATGCCGCTTTACGTAGTGGGGGCGGGTCCCGGCGATCCGAAGCTCCTTACCATAAGGGCGGTGGAGCTGTTGAGGGAGGCTGACGTGGTGGCATTTGGCGATTTAATCCCCGAAGATGTGCTGGCCTTCGCGCCGCGGGCCTCAAGGGTGAAGATAGGCCATAGGAGAGAGGAGCATCAGAGGGCTGTGGAGATGCTGATAGAGGAAGCTAGGGGAAAGAATGTCGTAATCTTGAAAAACGGCGACCCGACGGTGTTTGGGCGCGGCGTCGAGATTTGTGTAGAGGCGGAGAGGAGGGGCGTGCCGTGTGAGGTGGTGCCTGGCGTCAGCTCCTTTACCGCCGCCGCGGCTCTACACAAGATTGAGCTGACCAACGGCAGAGACCTTAGACATGTGGCCCTCCTCGCCTACCCCCATTTCGGACCTGACGTGCTTAGAGAGGTGAGGGCAGACACCGTGGTTGTCTTCATGATGGGCAGCAAGCTGGCTGAGGTCGCCGCGGCGTTGGAGGAGGTGTGCCGCAACGGCGAGGTGTATGTATGCGTCAACGTGTCAAGAGGCGGCTGGTGCAGAGAGGTGGCCGTAGAGAAGCTACCCTCCCTCCAACTGCAGGGCCCCGCGCTGGTAATAGCGAGGCGGTGTCATAAGCAATATGCCGGGCTCGTTAACGTCGGTGGCGTTAATAAAGCTTAAATTAGCCTAGGAGCTACCTTACATGTCTGTCGCGAAATCTGTAAAGATCTGGGGGGCGCACTGTCTAGGCCCCGTGGAGCTCAAGAGGGCAATTGCCGACGTGCCAGTCGGCGGGCTTCTTGAGGTCATCACAAACGACCCATGTGCTAAGGAGGACGTACCTACCTGGTGCCGTTTCACCAGAAACGAGCTAGTAGAATTCCAAGAGCTCGGAGACGGCTGGATGCGGTTTGTGATAAGGCGGACCAGGTGACCGGCGTCTTCATGCTCGGCGACGATCCGCAGGCTGTGGAGATGCCGAGACCCATCAAGCCAGACCGCGTCTTCTACGAGGTCAGAGAGCTACTGGAGACGCTTAAAGAACTCGTGGTGTGCGCCCACCTTCCGTCCGACGTGACGCCGAGCGTAAAAACTGCAGGTTCCCTCACCTACGGGGAGTCTGCGCCGGTGTTGTGACCCGCGAAATAGTTGCCGTCGTTGTGGAGGATGCCCGGCGCTGCGCTGAGGAAGTTCTCTTCGAGCTCGTCTGCACGTGCAACGTCAAGACGCTGGCAATAGCCAGCAACGGCGTTGTGGTGCTCCCACACAAGTGGGCCGGCAAGACGCTTGAGGAGGCCAGGGCCGAGTGTGGCGTCTGTCTGGAGGTGGTGGATGGGCGTAGGCAGTATCTTCTCATATTTTTCACCCTCAAGATGGGCCTCAAGAACTTAGCCGAGATCGTGGCGAGAGCTTGCGGCGGCGCCGTCGGAGAGAGCTTGAACATAACTAACTGAACACCACCTTAATCGCCATATGCTAAAAGGTCATTACCCTTCCCTCTCCCACCTCCTCGAGGAAGGTGTACATAGACGATATGGCGTCTACCAGTTTCACCGTTTTATAATCTTCTTCGGCTATGCCGAAGATTTTGCTTGCCGTCTCGCAGGCAATTATCTTCACGCCCATGGGTTTAGCCGCTGAGAGGAGTTCATCCCACATCACATGCAACTCCCTCATCTTCTTAACCTCCGGCGTTTCATGCGGCACAGAACGTCCTGCAAAAGCCAAAGTAGCCCTCCCCGTAACAAACACCACCACCTCATTCCCCCTCGCAAGTTCAGTAGCGATGTAGGTAGCGGCAACATAAAGCGTTACCGGGTCGTCCGAGGAGATGATGACGCCGACCTTCATAGCGCTACCTCCTGGGCTTTTTGCCCCAACATGTCAGTGTGTGGAGTTGCGGAGAGATCCATCGAACCATAGCTGACGTTGCCATTAAAAGTCTTCCGTCTATGTAAATATTGTACAGACGTGTTCTACCGCTGACAGGAGCCGAGCTTTTTCAACACCGCTATTAAGAAGCCTAGGCCTCTCTGCACCTCGGGGTCTCTCAGCGCGTTAAGCAGGCCGAGTAGACCCACGGGCTTGGCGTCCTCCGCCGCGGCCAAGGCGTAGGTGAGGCAGTCGATCTTGGAGGGGTCCATGGCCAGGTTGGTGCCCGCCACCAAGGCCACCTCCTGCAACTTGCTTATCTTCTCCACGAAGTCTCTGGTGAGGAGACCCTCGGTGAAGAACCGCAGAGACGCCGCTGCGTTTAACAAGTCGTCTAGCACACCGCTACGCTTGAACTCAAACAACGTGTTGACAAGCTCCTTCAATAGGTCGGCGCGTTCCGCCAAGGTTATCAACGCGTCGAGGGTCTTCTCTTGTTGCAGGAGCTCCAGGAGTTTGTCAAATTTCTCCTCGCCCGCGCTCATAGCCCACACCTTATGGCGGACCATATGGAGTAGTTGGTCATGTCCTTAAGCCTTAGGAAGAACCGGCTGGGCGGCGGCGGGTACTTCGCAGGGTTTTCGTAGTTCCAGGAAACTTGTGTAGCCTCCTCGGCGCCGGTGAGTATAAAGCATATGACCCTGCCGTCGTATTTCGTGTCGGCGTGGCCCAGCTGGATCTCCTCGGCGATGCGCGACGCGGCCACCTCGCTCTGGAAGTGCGCCACCGAACCACTCTTGGGCACCGGGAGGTTTGTGGCGTCACCTATGGCCATCTCAGCGCCAGTGGCGCCCTGGGCCTGAATCTGGAGGGTGTGCCTATCCACAGGTACCCACCCGGCCTGGTCCCCCAAGCCGGACTTAACCACAACCTCGGCGCCGCTATGTGGCGGCGCAGCCACGATTAAGTCAGCCTTGATCTCCTCCGGGCCGGAGATCTTGCCAGGTTCTATGGCGTTTACCTGGAACTTCGTCCTGTATTCAAAACCCCACAGCTTCATCTGCTCCCCTAGGAACTTGTTGACCTGCGGCTGGGCGTGTAGATGAGGCGCCACTGTTGTGAAGATGACCTTAGTTTTGGCCCTCAGCCCGGTGGCTATGAGGTAGTCGTTGAGGAGGCCGAGGAACTCGTAGGGCACCACGGGGCATTTAAAAGGCGTCGACGTCACAGACACCACCACGGTGCCGCCGTTAAACCTCGACAGCGCCTCTCTAAGTTTCTTAGCCCCCTCATATGTCCAGAGGGTGTGCCACGCTTCGCCGAATTTGGGGAAGGCGTCGGTCCTCACCACCGAGCCGGTGGCCACGACGAGGTAGTCGTAATTCAGCTCTTTCCCCGACTGAAGAACCACCTTTTTATTCGGCAGATCTACTCTCGCCGCAGGCTCCCTCTCAAGCTTCACCAGAGGCGACACCAACTTAGCCACAGGCCTAGACATCACGTCAGGCGGAAGCTCGGAGAAGGGAACATAGAGAAAGCCAGGCTGATATATCTGCCGCACCTGCGGCTCCACCAACGTGACAGACACCTCCCCCCTCTTGATCTCAGACACAAGTTTAGACACCAGCTTATTAGCGGTGAACAAACCGCCCACACCACCCCCCACAATCACCACAGACTTAGACATTAAGCGTTAGTTATATCACTCTAATTTATAGATTCTTAACACCTAAAACGGAAAGATAGGGATATCCCTCCTTCAGCAACGAGGCTAGACGCTCGCCATACGACGCGAGCTTGATTCGCCTCTTGGCGAGCTCGTCGGCGATGCCGTGGCTCTCCGCATATCTGACGCATGCGGAGTCCACAACCCCCGCCGTCACAAGCTCGTCCACCATCTTCATCAACTCGCCCTCAAGCCTGGCAAGCTTTCTCTGGCTGGGGCCGAGGAAGAGTAGGTTAACGTCATCAAACCGCCTATGCATCCACGACCTGTAGACAAAGGTGACTGCAACGTCGAACTTCTCGTCGTCTGAAACTACAGTAACCACAACCTTAGCCCTACCTCCACCGCGAAGCGGCTATATACTTAACCGCCGCAACAACTCAGCTTTGTGGGGTCTGCATAGAAGGCAAGCGCGGCTAGACGTGCGGCCTCGCCCATGGAGGGAAAGCTGGGCACGAGCTCCACCAAGTCGTCGACTGTGAGACCCATCTGTATCGCCAAGGCGAAGAGGTTTATGACCTCCTCTGCCTCGGACGCCGCCACCACCGCGCCTGCGATCCTCCCCCTCTTCATCGTTACTCTCCAGGTCTCGGGGTACGTGTTTATCTTAATAAAGCCGTTAAGCGCCCCCTTGGTCCACGCCGCAGCCACCGCGTCGACCGGGGCTAATCTGCATCTGCACCCAATGCCGCTGCTCAACATGTCCTCCTCTCGTAAACCCACGCTGGCTACCGGAGGGTCTGTGAAGACCACCCTGGGCACCGCCAGGGGGTTGAAAACTGCATTACCGCCCATTGCGTTTACCGCCGCCACCACGCCCTGTCGCGCCGCGGCGTTTTCTAGATACCACACGCCCCACAGACCCCCAGTCACGTCCCCCGCAGCGTAGAGGCCTGGGAGGGAGGTCTCCATCTTCTCGTTTACCTCAACGCCGCCGCGGGGGCCCAGCTTCAGAAGCCCCTTCACGGGCTCCACATTTGGCACGCGGCCAGCCTCCACGAAGACGGCTTCGGCGGCTATTGAGCCGCCGGGATGCCGCACCTCCACGCCGCCGTCTCTCACCTCCACCGAGGTCGCCTCGCCTCTGATCAGCCCCACGCCCTCTTCTCTCAAAAGCTCCTCCACGAATTCAGAGGCTATTCTCTCCTCGTATTTAAGAAGGGCGCTTCTGTAGATAATCCAAGTCTTCACCCCCAGCCTCGCCAGGGCCTGGGCCAGCTCCACGGCTACGGCGCCTCCGCCTATAAAGACGACGGAGGAGGGTAGGTGCTCTAGTTGAAAAAACTCCTCGTTGGTGAAGGCAACCCCCCTCCTAAAGGCCTCCTCCAAGCCTGGCACCTCCGGTATCTTCGGCCGCGACCCTGTGGCCACTATGATCCTTCTACCTCCTACAACTCTTCCGCCGACTTCAACCTCGCCGGCGCTCCTCAGCACCCCAAACCCCTCAATTACGTCTACGTCGTAGTAAGCCAACACCTCCTCGTACTTCTCCTTCCTAAGTCTCCCCACCACCTCTCTCATATGCGACATGAGAGCACCCCCGTCTATCTCCACAGCGGCTTTTATGCCTTTGAAGTAGGGCTTCTCCGCCGTTTTCTTCAAGGCGGCCGCCCTGATGAGAAACTTGCTGGGGACGCAACCGATGTTTACGCAGGTGCCGCCGAGTCTCCCCGCGTTTATAACTGCCACCTTCGCGCCGAGCTGAGCCGCCTTAACCGCCGCCGCAACCCCAGCACTGCCACCGCCAAGCACAACCACGTCATATACGCCGCTCTCCATGTCCCCAGCAGAAGCTGTAGATAAAAACATCACCTCTTGCTCTTACATATGCGGGGTGTCGCGCCGCGGCTAGTTAAGGCGGGCAACTAGATCAGCATCTTTACGGATTTCTACGTCCGCGTGAAACACAATCATCGCCTGTCAATCTCCGCCGTCTTGTCTTCGCAGACTGACACATCCAGCCGCGAACTTCTACACATCTCCGATAGGCGGCGCCGTATATGTAATCGACGTTAATTCGGTATCCGTCATAAAAGTGATTAAAACCCCCATGCCGTGGCCACACACCGTTATATTCATAGACAAAACACGGCAGAAAAAATAAGGCCGGCCACGGCGCTTAGATTTACTTACAACTTCACCTACTTCCCACCTAGCCTGCGGCGATCTCCCGCCGTCGTAACCCCCAGTTTTCGTCTTCACAACTTTTTCTCCAAACATATCAGTTGTTAAGAATTAACTGCTACAAATGCGTGGGCAACCTCTGCAGTCTTCGCCAGTTTCATGCTCACAGAAGGGCAGAAACATCGAAACTTGCCTATCCCAACGGCTACAGCTCTTCCTACGAAAACAGAGGTAGCATGAAAAACCGGCGAGGCCTATGCGAGACGTTTCAGGGAAAAAGTTGGATTAACAGACAATATAAGGCACCTCGAATTTGTGCTTCCTCCTGTCTTGACGACTCTCGCCGGCGTGTCGAAGTAGGCCTGCCCAGCGCCGTGCCACGAAAGTAATGACCAGCCGCCGAGGGAGGCGTCTCCTAGTTGTACCACGTTAGGCGTAATGCCGTTGAACCTCCACTTGTCTGGGGCTATGCCTTTCTCGTAGTACTCGGCGGGCGACCTGGTGAAGAGGAGCTTCTTCACAGGCTCCGGCAGGTGCTTCACGGGGTTCACAGCGTCCTCTGGGATCTCAACGCGTTCTGGCAACTCGGCGATGAATTTTGCAAGAGCGGTGTCCTTTACTTCGAAGTATTTAGGCCTCACCACCACGGTCTCTGCCCATCTTCCCATGGCGTATGGCACCATTATTATGCCGGGGGCAACGGTGGGCTCTACAACCACAGGTGCCTCAAAGACGCCCGTGGGGGTCTCGACGCGTACCACGTCGCCGGTCTCAACGCCTATCTTCGCCGCGTCGGCTGGGTGAATAACCACGAAGTCTTCAGGTACACCTGCTTAATCCAGTAGTAGAACTGGCTACGGTGCTTCGTGCAAAGAGGCCCTGTGTGTAGAACAATTATAAACAGCCACTCCTTAGGCGAGTAGAGCTCCCTCAGCGCCGGGCCTATAAACGCCTTCTTCTCCTGTAAGGCCTTGCCCACAGACGCGTATAGCGTTGGCGGGGAGTATTTAGGCCCGCCGTAGAACCTCTCGCCGGTTACCGAGTTCCTCGTCTTAGCAAGTTTGTCGTACCAAGCCACTCCTCAAAAGACCTGCTGAAGGCCTCGTCGTGGAGTATTTGGAACACTGTTATGAGTACTTCCTCACCGGTTTTTAGCTTAACCTTATCTGAGAACAACAACTCAGCCCGCTCCGCCTTGTTGTGCGGCGCGAATTGTCCATCCCCTATATACACCACCGGGTCGTCGGTTTCTGCAAGGCCTAGTCACCTTGTCGTAGTCCCCTCCTCAACACAGACGCCTTAGGCGACGAAACGTCGCAACCGGACAAGTCAAGAAACTCCTCTCCCACGGGCTCCCCTAACAACCTCGCCACAAACATTAGGTACAAAGCAGAACGATCCACGAAGGAGCATCTACTATGGTTAATAAACTTAAATAACGATGTAAAAAAGACTACCTGCCTTTGAACTGCGGCTTCTTCTTCTGGAGGAACGACGAGACGCCTTCTATGACGTCTTCGGTGCTGAACAACAAGCCGAACTGGGCCGCCTCCATCATCATGCCTACCCACTGCGGCGCCTCCAGCCCGAAGTTTATGGCGTATTTCGCCATGGCCAGCGCTAGGGGCGGCTTCTCGGCGAGCTTGCTGGCGAAGGCCCTGAGCTCCTGTTCCAGCCTGTCCGCCGGCACGACCTTATTAACAAGGCCGAGCCGCTCGGCCTCTCTGGCGGGGATCCTGTCGCCGGTAAATATGAGCTCCTTAGCCCTGTCTCTTCCAATAAGCCTAGACAGCCTCTGCGTCCCGCCTGCGCCAGGTATGAAGCCGAGGTTGATCTCAGGCTGGCCCAGCTCCGCCGTCTCGGCGGCTATTCTGAAGTCACACGCCATCGCCAGCTCCAGCCCGCCTCCCAATGTGAAGCCGTTTAGTCCACAGATGACGGGCCTATCTAAAAGCTCCAGCCTCTCAAACAGCATCTGTAGCTTTCGCGACGTCTTGAATATTGTTATGGGCGTAGCGCCCATAAAAGCCGTGACGTCGGCGCCGGCGGAGAACGCCCTGCCGGTGCCGGTTATGATAATTACCCGCACCTTGTCGTAATCCAGCTGCTCTATCTCGTCGAGTACTCTCCACAGCTCTTCCACCATCTTCGGACTTATGGCATTTAAGCGCTCCGGCCTGTTGAGGATAATCCAGGCGATACCCGGCTCGTACCTAACGATGAGAGTCTCCAGCTTCTTCTCCTCAGCCTTGACGTAGGTGTAGAAGCCCTCGCCAGTCTTCTTCCCAAGCTTGCCCTTGGCAACCATCTCCCTCAGCAGAGGATCTGACTCGTACTCCTCAAACCCAGTCTTCTGTTTCCACTCCTCCAGCGCCTTCACCACTGTGTCTACGCCCAGCTCGTCCGCCAGCTCCAGCGGGCCCTTCGGCCAGTTTAGGCCCAGCTTCACCGCCTTGTCGATATCTTCTCTAGTGGCGATGCCCTCGCGGAGCAGATAAGCCGCCTCGTTAACGGCGGGCGCCAGGATGTACGTCACGTCGATTCTGTCGCCGGCGGACTTAGGCACCTCGGGCCACTGGAACTTGCCCGGCGCCGGATATTTATAGAAGCCCTCGCCGGTTTTTACGCCGTATTTCTTCTGCTGACACTTCTCGGCAATTACCGGACATGGGTGGGACTCAAAGCCGCGTTTCAACATGGCCTCTCCTATGAAGCACACCACATCTATGCCGGTGAAGTCCATCAAGATGAAGGCGCCCATGGGGATCCCCGCCTTATATATCAAGGCGGAGTCCACCTCCTGTATAGTCGCCTCGCCGCGGGCAACCATCCAACAAGCCGCCTCGTTTACCCTAGCCAGTATCCTATTTACTATAAAGCCCGGCACGTCCTTATTCACCACCACCGTCTGTTTACCCAGCTTCGCGGCGTAGTCCGCTATCTTCCTCACCGTGTCGTCGCTGGTGTATGCGCCTTTTATTATCTCGACGAGGGGCATCAAGACGGGCGGGTTGAAGAAGTGCATGCCAACCACCTTGGCTCTTCTCTCCGGCCTCACGGCTTCTGCTATTTCAGTAATTGGCAGTGAGGAGGTGTTGGTGGCTAGTACCGCCTCCGGCGGGGCGCACCGGTCAGCCTCGGCAAACACCCTCCTCTTAACCTCAATATCCTCCACCACAGCCTCAACCATAAGCTCCACGCCGCTGACGGCGCCGCACACGTCATTTACAAAGGGTTTAATGCGCGAAAGTATTACAGCCGGGTCTTCCTTTATCTGCCCTTTCTCGGCAAGTTTCTTAAGAGACCACTCTATGTTTTGGATACCTCTTTTGACAAATTCTTCGGCGACGTCGACGAGGTTTACCTCGTAGCCGGCTATGGCGAATAGCTCGGCGATGCCGTGGCCCATCGTGCCAGCCCCAACTACCGCAACCTTTGGCATGTACTGTTGAATGAACATCTATTTAAACAATAGATACGTCTATAGTTGAATTTAGATCCCAGCTAATGTAAAAGCCAGTTTCTGCAGAAAGCCGGGGATAAACCGCATAGCCCCCGGCCACAGCGAGCCGGAGACAAAGGGGGCGGAAGCCCCGTCTATCTCCCTCACCTCGTCTTCTGCAAGCACAACCCGCGTCGCCTCCACCACCTCTCTGGCCTGCGCCAGGGTCTTCACGCCCGGTATGGGGTAGGCCCCCTTGGCGGTGTGCCAAGCCAAAACCACAGCCGCAGGGCTGACGCCCCTTTTCTCGGCGATTTTCCTCACGGCTGCCACCACCTGCCGCCCCTCGGGCGTCTGTGCCCTCTTTACGGCGGGGTCCAGCCTCCGCGCCGGGTCGTTCCCCAACGCTTCCTTTATCACAGCTCCCTTCGCCAAGGGGCTCCACGCAATAACCACAAACCCCCTCTTCCTCCCCATCTCGATCAAAGCCTCGGCAACTCTCTGCAACGGGTTATACACCACCTGGTTAGAGACTATGTCGTATTTCTTCGTGCATGTCAACGCCTTCTCCATAAGCCCCGCGTCGAAGTTGCTCACGCCTACCTCCGCCGCGAGTCCCGTCTCCACGGCCTTTTCCAAGTCCCTAACTACTTTACATATGGGCACGTAGACCGGCGGCGGCCAGTGGAACTGGAGTAGGTCTAACCTGCCCAGCCTCCTCCTGCTCCTCTCTGCGCTTTTTAATATCCTGCCCCAGTGGAAGCCGGCGACCTTAGTCGCAACGACGACATGGGGCCTGCTCCTCACCAGCTCGCCCACAAACTCCTCGCTACGTCCGTTGCCGTAGACCTCCGCCGTGTCGATGAAGTTTATGCCGTTGTCCAGAGCGTATTCATACGCTCTCTTCAGCTCGGAGAAGTCAACACGCCAAGCCCCGCCGCCTGCCTGCCAGGCGCCAAGGCCCAACCTGCCCACCTCTAAACTGCCGATTTTCACAGAAGGCGGAGGAAAAAGCCGTTATTAAGTCTTCGCGGTACTTGCCTGTAGCTTCTTCAGCTCTTCCGCCTTCAGCTCCCGTTTCAAGATCTTGCCCACTGCCGACTTGGGAAGTTCGTCTCTGAACTCAACCGCGCGCGGCCTCTTGTAGTGGGCCAGCTTGTCCTCGGTCCACTTGATGATGTCCTCGGCTGCGACCTTGCCTTTGCACTCGTCCTTCAGCACTATGAATGCTTTCGGTATCTCGCCGGCCTCCGGATGCGGCACGCCGATGACCGCGGCCTCCTTTACGCAGGGGTGCTGGTACAGCACCTCCTCGATTTCTCTGCTGAACACCGAGTAGCCCTTGTACTTAATCATGTCCTTCTTTCTGTCCACCACGTAGAAGTAGCCCTCCTCATCCATATATCCCATGTCGCCAGTTCTGAACCACCGCAAGCCGCAACATTCGAAGAAGGTCTGGGCGTTCTCCTCAGGCCTGTTGTGGTACCCCTTGAAGACCTGGGGGCCGGAGATCACGATCTCACCCACCTGGTTAGGCGGCAACAGCTCCGGCTTGTCTGGGTCGGCTATTGCGGCGTAGGTGGAGGGTATGGGCAGTCCGATGGAGCCGGCCTTAGCCTTGCCGTAAAGCGGGTTGACGTGGGTAACCACGGCGGTTTCCGTAAGCCCGTACCCCTCCCTAAGCACGGCGCCTGTAAGCTCCTCGAACTTCTTAGCCACCTCAACAGGCAGGGGGGCCGCGCCGGAGATACAGAAGGCGAGGCTGCGGAGGTTAAACTGGCGCACCTTGGGGTGATTGTTTATCATGTTGTAGAGCGTGGGGACTCCGTGCAGTACGTGGACGTTGTGCTTCTGGACTAGTTTCATCAACTGCTCTATGTCGGGTCTGGGCATGGCCACCACTGTTGCGCCGTCGAATATGCCGTAATGCATGACTGCTACCTGGCCGTATATGTGGTACCACGGCAACAGCCCCATCATAACAAGCGTGTTGAGACCTCTCTTTCGTCTTACGACGTCATACAGCGGCTTCAGTTGTTGCAAGTTAGAAGATATGTTGCCGTGGGTGATCTCGGCGCCTTTGGGAAGGCCTGTGGTCCCGCCTGTGTACATAAGCGCGGCGAGGTCTTGGGTAGGGTCAATATTTGCCCTATAGGACGTGGGGCTGTAGCTGAGGAGGCTCTTGTAAGAGACGACGCGGCCTGAGTATTGAATCTTCGGCGGCTTCAGCTTCATCTTAGCAAGAGGCTTGATTAAACTCGGCATGTATTCAGTGATTTCCACCACTACTACCCGGTCGAACTGGTACATCTTGGTTGCTTCCTCCACGTTTTTGTAGAGGACGTCTGCGGCGAATATCACCCTGGCGCCTGCGTCTTTCGCCTGCCACGCGATTTCCCGCGGGGTATAGAGCGGGTTCATCGGCGTTACAACCGCGCCCAGCTTCAAAGCGGCGTAGTAGGCGATGGGGAACGCCGGCGTGTTGGGCAGATAGAGCGCAACGACGTCTCCCTTGCCGATGCCCCACTCCTTAAGCGCCGCGGCCACTCTATCGCTGTGTTCGCCAACAGTTCTGAAGCTTATTCTGTTGTTGAAGTATATGTAAGCAGTTCTGCCGCCGTTTTCCGAGGCTTGCTTATCTAAATACGTAAAGAGGGGGGCTGGTTTTATCTCAACCTCCGCTGGGACGCCTTCGTCGTAGTTCTTCACCCATATCCTGGTTTTTATGTATTTCTCGAATATATTTACAGTTGACATATGTGCATCAGATGTCGCGGTTTATAAATATAACTCCACTAGATATATGTAAAAGTTAAGTGATTTGACGAAATTAACATTTAAATAACGTGGCGTTGAGGCAGCCATGGTGTTCCCATTTGACACGATACAAGACTACTCGGTTGTGCTGACGCCGGAACACGAGATGTTTAGGAAGGCTGTGAGGGAGTTTGTGGAGAGGGAGGTGGCGCCGAGGGCCGTGGAGATAGAAGAGAAAGACGAGGTGCCTTACGACATTTTGAGGAAGATGGCGGAGCAGGGCTTCTTCGGAATCGGCATCCCCGAGAAATACGGCGGACAGGGGGGAGACCACAGGATGGGCGTCATAATGTCTGAGGAGATCTGCCGAGTTTTGCCAGGGCTCAGCGTGTACATAGGCACAAACGAACTGTTTCTCACGCCTATAATGCTTTTTGGCTCGGAGGAGCAGAAGCAGAAGTACATCCCGCCGATTGCCAGGGGCGAGAAATTCGGCGCTTTTGCGGTCACCGAGCCTTGCTGCGGCTCCGACGTGGCCGGCATCCAGACCAAGGCGGAGAAGGTAGGCAACAAATGGGTGATAAACGGGAGGAAGGCCTTCATAAGTAGCGCAGACGTGGCAGACTACTTCGTGGTGCTAGCCCGCACCTACCCGCCTCCGGACAAGCGGCTGAGATACCTCGGCCTGACCTTCTTCATAGTAGAAAAAGAGACGCCTGGCTTCAAGGTGGAGCAGTGCTACCACAAGATGGGACTCTACGGAAACCACGCATGTGAGCTTGTTCTTGAAAACGTCGAGGTACCAGACGAGAACCGGGTAGGAGAGGAGGGGATGGGATTCCTCTACGCCATGGAGACCTTCGACAGGACTAGGATAGGGGTTGCGGCGCAGGCAGTGGGCATGGCCCAGGGCGCCTTCGAGATGACGTTTAAATACGTCCACCAGAGGCAAGCCTTCGGCGTGCCGATCGCCTACTTCCAAGCCATACAGTTCAGCCTCGTGGAGATGATGGCCAAGATCTTCTCTGCACGTCTACTGACGTACCTAGCGGCGAAGCTCGCCGACGAGGACCGGAAGGAGTACACCTTCGTGGCGTCGCTGGCTAAGTTCTACGCCACTGAGGTGGCGGAGGAGGTCATTTCAGAGGCCATAAACCTACACGGCGGCGTCGGCGTGATAAGGGAAACCGGCGTGGAGCGGTTCCTGAGGAGCGTCAAGATAACTCAAATTTACGA